>JABLTT010056505.1_pt1 | contig 35303 bp, 36 predicted proteins | sample 7160061 | NCBI WGS metagenome assembly JABLTT01 (sample SAMN14651232, study PRJNA627086) | human gut metagenome | isolation source: feces | host: Homo sapiens
AATGCAGGCGATCCACGACAAGTTTTTTGGATAAAAGCGCGCTCGGCGGCCCAAGAGGGCCGCGCCGCGGAGCGGCGAAAGCAAAAGGGCAGGTGGTACCTGCCCTTTTGTAACCAAGAAAGAGGGGCCCCCATCCAAGGAGTTGGATGGGGAGCGCGTGCAATGCAGGCGATCCACGACAAGTTTTTTGGATAAAAGCGCGCTCGGCGGCCCGAGAGGGCCGCGCCAAATAAATCAAAGATTTTGTCTATAAAGGCTCCGCTGCAATCACAGCGGAGCCTTTTGCCTTGATGGCACAGTTCACGGCTTTTGTCAATTCTCAAAAAATTGTGAAAACAACGCAAAGCCAGTTATTTTTTGGCGGGTTTTCTGTTATAATGGAATGGCTATGGGAAAGCGCCCTTGTCTGCCGCCTGTGGGCGGCTGGGCGCCCCTTTGGAATCATTCGGACCATGGAGGGAATGTACAATGAAAAATCAGCCCCAGAGCCGCGGGAACCAACGGGACAAGCGCGGCCCAAGGCCCCAGGATAGATGGAACAACAAGCCCCGCTTCCGGCCGGAGGAGGGGGATGAAAACATGCTGGAAGGGCGCAATGCGGTGACAGAGGCGCTGCGCAGCGGCCGGGAGATCGACAAGATCTACTTTGCCTCGGGGGCGGTGGGCACCCTGGGCCATTTGATCGCCCAGGCACGGCAAAAAGGCATCACCGCCCAGGAGATCGACCGGCGCAAGCTGGACGCCATGAGCATCACCGGCTCCCACCAGGGGATCATTGCCCTGTGCGCCGCCGTGCCCTACCGCAGCCTGGAGGATATGCTGGCCCTGGCGCGGGAGCGGGGGGAAAAGCCCCTGCTGGTGCTGTGTGACGGCATCACAGACCCACACAACCTGGGGGCCATCATCCGCACGGCAGAGATCGCCGGCGCCCACGGCGTCGTCATCCCCCGCCGGCGCAGCGCCGGGCTCAACGCGGCCTGCGCCAAAGCTGCCGCCGGCGCCCTGGAATACCTGCCGGTGGCCAAGGTGAGCAGCATTGCCTCCGCCGTGCAAGAGCTGAAAAAGCAAGGCTTGTTCCTCTTTGCCGCCGATATGGATGGCCAGCAGACGTTATACGAAGCCGATTTCACCCTGCCCACCGCCATCGTCATTGGCAGCGAGGGCACAGGGGTGTCGGCGCTGGTCAAGCAAGAGTGCGATTTTGTGGTGCGCATCCCGCAAAAAGGGCGCATCCCGTCGCTGAACGCATCCAATGCAGCGGCTGTGCTGCTGTTTGAGGCACTGCGCAAACGCTTGTGATAAGACGAGGGAGAGATCGTGACAAAAAGACCTGGCGAAGAGGACAGAGAATATTCGGTGGATGAGATCATCGCCGAATTCAAAGATACCCAGTTGCGCACACCGGAGGAGCGGCAGGCAGACGCCCCTCTTTTCAGCGAGCCGGAACAGCAGGAGCCCCCGCCGGAGAGGGAGCCGGCCGCAGACAAAGAAGAAAAGCCGCGCCCGGAAAAAATGGCGCTGGGCGAAAGCCGGATCATCGACATCACCAGCCGCCTGCCGGTGCAGCAAGGGGAGCCGGAAAAGCGGAAGCGGAAAGAAAAAGCCCGGGAACAGCCCCACCCTCCGGCGGACAAAGAGGAGCGGAAAGCCGGCCGGGAGGAAAAGGCGGCGCCCAAAGCTGCGCCTGCCGGCAAAGGGCCGGAAGAGGAGCGGGGCAAAGTGCGCAAATTCCCCCAGCCGCCCCGGCCAGCCCCCGCGCCTCCTCCCGAGGAGCTGTACGAGGACGACTACGAAGAAGAGGAAGAAAAAGAACCGGTCCCCTATGACTTTCTGTTCGAAGGGGACCCGGACAACATCCCCCACACCATTCAGAACTTGGGGAAAAAAATCAAGCGGCTGCGCATCCGGTCCATTTTGCTGTTTTTGCTGCTGGCCGTCGGGGTGGCGGCAACGGTGCTGCCCCAGCTGCCGGTCACGCTGCCCGCGGTGATCCGGTATGAAAGGGTGCCCCAGATCTATACGCTGGTGATGTGCGGCGCCCTGGCGCTTTCGCTGCTGGCGGCCGGCGATGTATTGCTGGCCGGCATTTACCGCCTGTGCCGGCTGCGTCCCACCCTGGATACGGTGGTGCTGCTGGCCGCATTTTCCGCCCTGGCCCACGGCATGTGGTGCCTGGGGCAGCCGCCGGGGACCTTGCCCTATACCGCCGTGGCCCAGATGACCCTGTTTTATGCGGTGATCGCCAAGCGGGGCCGGCTGCTGATGCTGCGCCGCACCTACAAAGCCGCGATTTTGAGCACGGCGCCGGTGTGTGTGTGCACCAAAGAGAACAAACAGCAGCGGACCATGGCCTATAAATCCCAGACGGCGGCGGAGCCGGACCTGGCCAGCATCGATGCGCCGGACAGCACCATGCGGTTTGGCTGCATCTATGCGCCGCTGGCCATTGTGGCGGCAGTGGCTCTGGCGGCGGTGGCCTCTTTTGGCCAGGGCTGGCCGGAGCGCTTTTTGGAGTGCTTGGCGGCCATATCCACCATGCTGGCCCCGGCAGGGCTGCTGCTGGCCACTGCCACGCCTGGGGTGCGCATTTCCAAAAAGCTGTTCACATCGGGCACGGCCCTGCTCAACCAGGCGGCTGCCAAAGAGCTGGATTGGGCGGAGCTGGCAGTGCTCACCGATGGGGACGTGTTCCCCCAGGGGACCGTGGCCATCAGCGGCATGAAGATCGCCCGGAACCAGAGCATGGAGCGGGTGGTGGCCAGCGCCGCCGGCGCGCTGAGCGAAGTGGGCGGCGGCCTGGGCTATGCCTTTGCAGATTTTGCAAAGCAGCAGTACATCTTCGTGCCCACCCCCTCCCGGGTGGAATACTACGACAACGGCGGCATCTCCGCCAAGATCGGGCAAAACAGCGTCTTGTGCGGCACGGCCAGCTTCCTGATGCGCATGGGGATCCATGTCAGCGAGGGGCGGACCATCAAAAGCGGCGTGTTCGTGGCCATCAATTCGGCTTTTGCCGGCGTGTTCGCCCTGAAATACACGGCGCAGCCCCAGAGCTACTCCGCCTTCCGCGTGCTGCGGGTGGGCCACATCCGCCCGGTGCTGGCCGTGAAGGATTTCAACGTGACGCCTTTGATGGTGGAAGATAAATTCGACCTGCGGCCCGGGCGCACGGATTTCCCCGATATGGAGGAGCGGGTGCGCCTGAACAGGGGGGATGGCAAAGGGCGGGCACAGCCTTTGGCCCTCCTTTCCCGGGGGACCATGCTGAGCTTTTGCGAATGTGTGACAGCGGCCCACCGGCTGTGCCGCGCCCAGCGGTTCAACACCATCTGTTCGGTGACTGCCGCAGTGGTGGGCGTGCTGCTCATGTACTTCCTTTCCAGCACGGGGAATCTGGCGGCCGGCGGGCCGGTGAACGTGTTCTTTTATCTGCTCCTGTGGTTCATCCCCGTGCTGCTGCAAAGCCTCCTTTCGTCGAGATACTAAAGAATCATCTTTACTTTTGTGTGAATTTGACCAAAAAAATAGATTGAGAAAGTGTTAAAACTATTGTATAATGACTAGTATAGTCGGTTCACATTTACACAAAAGGAGAGAAGCAATTATGGCCTATAGCACGGAAAAGATCAGGAATATCTGCCTGTTGGGACATGGCGGAGATGGCAAGACCTCCCTGGTGGAGAGCATGTTGTATTTGACCGGAAAGATCGACCGGCTGGGCAAAACGGCCGACGGGAATACCGTGTGCGATTACGATCCGGAAGAGATAAAGCGCAAGATTTCCATTCAGACCACCCTGGCTACGGTAGAGACCCAAGGATATAAGCTCAATGTGCTGGATACCCCCGGCTATTTCGATTTTGCCGGTGAAGTGGCCCAGGCCCTGCGCGTGGCAGGCTGCGGCATCATCGTGGTATCGGCGAAGGACGGCGTGAACGTGGGCACGGAGAAAGCCTGGCGCATGGTGCGGGGCAAGCGGCTGCCCAGTTTCTTCTACGTCTCCAAGATCGACGAAGAGAACGCCAATTTTGACAATGTGTATGAGAACCTGCGCGGCCAGTTCGGCAACAGCGTCACGCCCTTTGTCATCCCTCTGTTCGAAGACGGCAACCGGCCGGCCGGCGTGATCAACGTGGTGACCCGCAAAGCCTTTAAGGCCATCGACGGCCAGATCAAAGAAGTACAGCTGCCGGACAACAAGATGGAAAAGATCAACCGCCTGCGGGAAGCCTTGGTGGAGAGCGTAGCCACCAATTCCGAGGAAATGATGGAAAAATACTTTGCCGGTGAAGAATTCACCGAGGAAGAGTTGCTGCACGGCCTGCACCAGGGCGTGCTGGAAGGCGCCATCACCCCGGTCTGTTGCGGCAGCGCCTACACAGGCGTGGGCACATTGCAGCTCATCAAGACCTTGATCGACTATGCCCCCGCCCCCTTTGAGGGCCTGGCGGAACACGGCGTGAACGCCGATGGCGAAGAGACGGAAGTGCAGTTTGACGAAAACGGCAAGCCGCTGGCCATTGTCTTTAAGACCATTGCCGACCAATATGGCCGCTTCTCCTTCTTCAAAGTGGTGTCCGGCAAAGTCACGGCGGATATGACGCTGAAGAACATGCGCAACGGCAACAGCGAAAAGCTGGGCCACCTGTATGAAGTGTGCGGCAAAAAGAACACTGAGACCAAAGAAGTGGTCTGCGGCGACATCGCAGCGGTCTCCAAGCTGAACGATACATTGACAGGCGATACCCTGGCCGATCCCTCCCTGGGCATCACGCTGGATGGCATCGACTTTGCAGAGCCCTGCTACTCCCAGGCCATCGCGCCCAAGGTGAAGGGCACGGAAGATAAGATCGCCGCCGGCTTGACCAAGCTGCGGGACGAAGACCCCACCTTTACCGTCGTCAACAACACCGAGACCCATCAGATGGTGATCTCGGGCACAGGCGACATCCATCTGGATGTGATCTGCTCCAAGCTGAAGAGCAAATTCGGCGTGGAAGTGGAACTGAGCGACGCCAAAGTGCCCTATCGTGAAAAGATCCGCAAAGCGGTCAGCGTAGAAGGCAAGCACAAGAAGCAATCGGGCGGCCACGGGCAATACGGCCATGTCAAGATGACCTTTGAACCCTACACCGAAGGGGATTATCTGTTTGAAGAGCAGACTTTTGGCGGCAGCGTGCCCAAGAACTTCCACCCGGCGGTGGACAAGGGCATCCGCGAGTGCATGGAGCACGGCGTGCTGGCCGGGTATCCGCTGGTGGGGCTCCACGCCATTTTGACCGACGGTTCTTACCACGATGTGGACAGCAACGAGCTTTCCTTTAAGATGGCGGCCCGTCTGGCTTACAAAGCGGGCATCCCCCAGGCCAACCCCTGCATCTTGGAGCCCCTGGGCATCATGAAGGTCTATGTGCCCGATAGCTGCATGGGCGATGTGATCGGCGACCTGAACAAACGGCGCGGCCGTATTTTGGGCATGAACCCCACCGAAAGCGGGGAACAGGAAGTGGTAGCCGAAGTGCCCATGGCCGAAGTCTCCTCCTATGCCATTACCCTGCGCTCCATCACCCAGGGCCGCGGCTGGTTTACCTACAAGTTCGAGCGCTACGAAGAAGCGCCGCCGGCTGTGCAGCAAAAGGTGATCGAAGAGAGCAAGTTCGTAGACGAAGAGGAATAAAACAGTCAGCTTGATGTAAAACGCTCTGGCGGAAGCCAGGCATGATATGTGATATGCAGAAACCGGCACCCTGCCGCGGCCCTTTGGCCCAGTGGGGTGCCGGTTTTTTTGCAGCCGCCATGGCGGCGATGGAAGGCGAAGGATTTACAAGGATCGAAGGATTTACAAGGATTTTACGCCACCTTGCTGGTGGATCCCAGGCAGGTGAGGTATTCTATAAAAAAGACGGTATTGGGCCCGTCTGTCGGTTTTGTACCAAAACATCCTTTGGAATGGGGGAAATCATTGTGAAGAGATGGATGGTATTTGTTGTAGCATTGGCTTGCTCGTCCGCTCTGGTTGGCTGCTCCCATCAGCCGTCCGGCCCTGCCGGCACTCTGGAAGGGAATATAAGGACATATAGCGAATTGGCAGATGGCACATGGCAGGCGGAGGGCAACACATACCGGTATCGATTGGAGATCGGCGGCAGAATGCCCCATGCTGCCCAGGATGTGACATTTGTGTATTTGAGCAACGTGGAAGAGATCACGTTTGAACAAGCCTGGAGAGCAGCGGGACTCAGCAGCGATGGGGAGGACTCTTTCGCGGCGGAAGAAGCGCTGCTGGTAGAAGTGAAAGGATGACAGGGCAAGAGAGATCCGTTAGAACCAAACAGAATAGGAGGGTGTGGGGCTTATGAAGCCAAAGACATGCAGGAAGATCCTAAATGGGGTGGCAGTCGCAGGAATATGCATCATTATCTTATCCTATATCCCTGGCCTGCAGGTGATCCGGAAAGAGATGATCAACGGCGTAACAGTGCTTTTGATCGGTGACCTTATTTTTGGATTCCTTTTTTTGCGGTGCCCACACTGCAAGAAATTGTTGAATTTCCGCTGGTCATCCCAAAGCATTTGTCACAATTGCGGCCAGCGGTTGGACGAGGAAGAAAAGTGAAAAAGGGCTGTTGCAAAACGAAAGTTGAGCAACAGTCCTTTTTTCTTTGGTGGTTGCCGGGGCGGCAACACCACCGGGGCGGCAACGCCGCCGGGTGTGCTGTTGGTGGCAGCCGGGAGCGGAGAGAAGGAAATAGAGCGTACCAGCTTCCGCTACTACCCGTCATGGCTGTCGGCCCACGCCGACCCGCCGGGTGTGCCGTGGGAGGATACCGGAAGCGGAGAGAAGGAAATAGAGCGTTCTGGCTTCCGTCACCACCCATCATGGCCGTCGGCCCGTGCCGACCCGCCGGGTGTGACGTGGGAGGCAGCCGGGAGCGGAGAGGAAGAAATGGAGCGTTCTGGCTTCCGTCACCACCCGTCATGGCCGTCGGCCCACGCCGACCCGCCGGGTGTGCTGTTGGTGGCAGCCGGGAGCGGAGAGGAAGAAATGGAGCGCACCAGCTTCCGTCACCACCCGCTATGGCCGTCGGCCCGTGCCGACCCGCCAATAGTTCAAATTGAGTAGAATCAGGCAGAGCGCTGTGAGAAGGTCCGATAGCAGATAGCGCAGTCCAGTTTGCTGCAAGGGGAGCCAACCGGGCAGAAAAAAGATCGAAAAGAGCATAAGGGCGCCCAGTGCGATCTGTACCTTGGGCATGTTTTGCAGTTTGAGCTGCTTTTCCCGTTCCACCGAGGTCATAAAAAGCAAAACCAGCCCTGCGGCTAGGATGGCCAACCAATACAAAGGGGCTATGCCGTATAAGCCGGACGAATAACCATCCCACCCGGTGTTGAGCAAAATATAGGCCCCACTGCGCCGAAGCCGCCACTTGATGTTTTTCTCCTTTTCGCCAGGATGCGCAGAGGACAGCGGCTGTGCCCCTACGGGGTCCACCAGCGCAGAGACAGGCAATTCCAGCACAGCAGCCAGCGCCGCTAAATTGGCAGCGGTGGGTCTACTTTGACCGGCTTCCCATTTGGCCACGGCCTGCCGGCTGATCCCCAACTGTTCCGCCAAATATTCCTGTGATAACCCAAGCTCCTTCCGCCGGGCTCGGATCGTATCATGAAGTGCCATAGCGCACCTCCTTTCCACTCCATTCTAAAAGAAATCCTGGTTGCACACCACCAACCAAAGGGCAACTTGGCCGGTTGCGGCCGGTTTTTTGCGGGCAAATGGCACAAAAACACCCCCGGCCAGGGCCAGGGGTGTGAAAAGATCTGCTTTTTTATTTGTGGGCTTTGGTGAACTGCTCCAGCTCTTCCCGCTCTTTTTCCGAGAATGTCAGCTTGAAGGGGTTCAGGATCTCGTCTACTTCGTCGGCGCTGACGATGCCTTTTTGCACCACCAGTTTGCGCACAGGCACGCCGGTCTTCAACGATTCCTTGGCGATCTCCGAAGCCTTTTTGTAGCCGATGAAGGGACACAGGGCCGTGACCATGCCCACGCTGTGCTCCAACAGCTCCAGGCAGTGCTCTTTGTTGGCAGTGATGCCCAGGATGCAGTTGTCCACCAGGGTCATCACGCCGCCGGTCAGGGTCTCGATGGACTCGAACAGGTTGTAGAAGACCACGGGCTCGAAGGCGTTCAGCTCCAGCTGGCCGGCTTCGGCCGCCATGGTGATGCACATATCGTTGCCGATGATGTTGAAGGCCACCTGGCTCATCACTTCGGGGATGACCGGGTTCACCTTGCCCGGCATGATGGAAGAGCCGTTCTGCTTCGGGGGCAGGTTGATCTCGGCCAGGCCGGTGCGGGGGCCGCTGGACATCAGGCGCAGGTCGTTGGACATTTTCGACAGGTTGACCGCGCAGGTCTTGATGATGCCCGACACATTGACAAAACCGTCCAGGTTCTGGGTGCCGTCGATCAGGTTTTCCGACTGGATCAGGGGGAACTTGGTGATCTCACGCAGGTCGGCCACGATGTGATCCAGGTAGTCGGCAGAGACGTTGATGGCGGTGCCGATGGCTGTGGCACCCATGTTGACGACGCACATATCTTTGGCAGCCTTGTGCAGCCGCTTGATGTCGCGCTGGATGGCGCTGGCATAGGCGTGGAACTCCTGGCCCAGACGGATGGGCACGGCGTCCTGCAGCTGGGTACGGCCCATTTTCACCACGTCGTCAAACTCCTGGGCTTTGATCTCCAGAGCCTCGTACAGGCGGTTGAGCTGGTGCAGGGCAGCGGGCAGCAGGGCCAGAATGGTCAGCTTGCCGGCGGTGGGGTACACGTCGTTGGTGGATTGGGCCATGTTGACATGGTCGTTGGGATGGACGATGGAATAATCGCCCTTTTGGCCGCCCAGGATCTCAATGGCCCGGTTGGCGATCACTTCGTTGGCATTCATATTGGCAGAGGTGCCCGCGCCGCCTTGGATGGCGTCGACGATGAACTGGTCGTGCAGCTTGCCTTCGATCACCTCGTCGCTGGCTTGGATGATGGCGTCGGCGATCTTGGCATCCAGGGTGCCGGCATGCTTGTTGGCAATGGCCGATGCCTTTTTGATCTGGGCCAGGCTGACGATCAGCTTGTCATGCATCGGGTGGCCGGTGATGGGGAAATTCAGCTTGCCGCGCAGGGACTGCACGCCGTAGTATGCGTCTACGGGGACTTCCAGTGTACCGATGGAATCGGCTTCTGTTCTAGTGTTCATAGCAGGGTTCCTCTCTTTGGTTTCAGTTGGCTGGCCTGGGGCCATTTCCTTTCGCGCTCCAGCATACACTACTGTAAGGCCGGGGTAAAGAGCTGAAGGAAAATACGGAAAAAACCAAAAAATTTGCGGATTAGACTTCATTTTCAAAAGCAAAATGAAAAACGGACTTTATTTTATTAGGCAGAACTGGTATACTGATTGTGAAGTGGCCGAATGCCACAAAACGCAAAACATAAACGGAGCGAAGTCATGGACGCGATCGACCAAAAAATATTGTCCCTTTTGGGGGAAAACGCTCGGATCCCCCTCAAACATATTGCGGCACAGGTGTTTTTATCCCCGCCGGCTGTGTCGGCCCGCATCGAGCGGATGGAGCGGGGGGGCATCATCACCGGTTACCGGGCGACGGTGGCGCCGGAAAAGCTGGGCTACCACATCACGGCCTTCATCAATGTGGTGCTCCCGCCGGAACGGCAGCAGGCATTTTACGAATTCGTCAAGCAGTGCGCCAGCGTGGTGGAGTGTTACCATGTGGCAGGGGCCTATTCCATGCTGCTCAAGGTCTGTTTCCCCGATACCCAGCAGCTGGATGCCTTTGTGGCCACCATTCAAAAATACGGCAAGACCCAGACGCAAATCGTGTTTTCTTCCATCATCGAGCACCGGGAGCCCGGTGTGCAGGAGGGGGAATGACAGGAGCCCGGCGTGCGGAAAGACGCACCGCCGGGTTCTTCCTTTGGGCGCCGGCCGGGAAAAACCAGGGTTTTCGGCACAGAATGGGGCAGAAAGTGATTCAGCGGTTGTATCTCAATGGCAAAATTGATATAATATCGTTAAATAGAAATTCTGGAGAATCGCGATGAAACGAAAACAATGGAAGATCGCACGGCCTGCGCCCGGGCAGGTGGAACAGCTGCAGGCTGTGCCCGGCGTTTCGGGCCTGGCCGCCCTGGTGCTGGCCGCCCGGGGCATCGTGGGCCAGCAGGCGGCGGCATTTTTAGACACGGCCCCCCATCTGGCCGATCCGTTTTTGCTGGCGGATATGGACCGGGCAGTCCGGGAGATCCGGCGGGCGCTGGAAGCGGGGGAGAAGATCGCCGTATATGGCGACTACGATGTGGATGGCGTGACGGCCACCACCGTGCTCATCCAATACCTGCGCCGCCAGGGCGCCCCCTGCGAATACTATATCCCCGACCGCATCAGCGAAGGCTACGGGCTGAACCGGGAGGCCATCCGCCGGCTCCATGAGAAGGGCTGCCGGCTGATGATCACGGTGGACAGCGGCATCACCGCCGTAGAGGAGGCCCAGTATGCCGCCCGGCTGGGGATGCGGCTGATCGTCACCGACCACCATGAATGCCAAGGCCAGCTGCCAAAAGCCGCAGCGGTGGTCAACCCCCGGCGGCCCGATTCAGCCTATCCCTTTCGGGAATTGGCCGGCGTGGGCGTGGCCTTCCAGCTGGTGCGGGCCCTGGAGCAGGACCAGCCGCTGGAAGCGCTGCTGGATGCCTATGGGGATATCGTGGCTGTGGGCACCGTGGCCGATGTGATGCCGCTGGTGGGCGAAAACCGGGCCATTGTGGCCTATGGGCTCAAGCGGCTGGAACAGACGGAAAACCAGGGGCTGCGGATGCTGATGCAAAAAGTGGGCATCCAGGGGCCTGTGTCCTCCAATTCCGTCAGCTTCAGCATGGCGCCCCGCATCAATGCGGCAGGCCGTATGGGCGCCGCCGGCCAGGCGGTGGAGCTGTTTTTGACAAAAGACCCAGACCAGGCCGCGGCGCTGGCCGAATGGCTGTGCCAGCTCAACCGCCGCCGGCAGCAGGAAGAAAATAACATCTATCAGCAGATCATGGAACAGCTGGACAGCACTTTTGACCCGGCCCGGCAAAAAGCCATCGTGCTCTGGGGCGAAAACTGGCACAACGGGGTCATCGGCATTGTGGCATCCCGCTTGGCAGACCGGTATGGGGTGCCCACCGTGCTGATCTCCATGGATGGGGAAAAGGGCAAAGGGTCGGGCCGCAGCGTGCCCGGCTTCAACCTGTATGAAGCGCTGGAGCACTGCGCCGGCTGCCTGGAGCGCTGCGGCGGCCACGAGCTGGCCGTCGGCCTGACCATCTGCCGGGACCAGCTGGAGATTTTCCGCCGGCAGTTTGAGGAATATGCGGCCAGGCAGATGCAGCAAGGGGGGGCGGCGCCCCTGCTGGCAGTGGATGCCCAGGTGGAGCCCGGGGCCCTGACCGTGCCTGCCGTCCGCTCGCTGGAAGTGCTGGAGCCCTTTGGCATGGGCAACCCCCAGCCGGTGTTCTGCCTGCGGGGGCTGCGGCTGGAGGAGATCACGCCCATCAGCAGCGACCGGCACATTAAGATGCTGCTGAGCGGGGCAGGCCAAAACTTTTACGCCTTTTTGTTCGGCATGGCCAGCGGCAGCTGCCCTTTTGTGTGCGGCGATGAGGTGGACGCCGCCTTTGCCGCCGAGATCAACAGCTACCGGGGCAGGGAGAGCGTGCAGCTGGTGCTCAAAGACCTGGCTTGGTCGGAGCAGGAAGACCGGCGGGACCAAGCCATGGACCAGGTGTACGGCGCCTTTTGCCGCGGGGAGGCCATCGAGCCCCGGCAGGCCCTGGCCATCACCCCCACCCGGGATGACCTGGTGGCGGTGTTCCGCCATGTAAAGGCCCACGCCCAGCAGGGCCGGCTGGTGTGTCCGCCCCGCACGCTGTACCGCCGCATCCGCTACGAGGCCATGAAAGGGATGAACCTGGGGAAATTGCTGATTTGCCTGGACATCTTTCAGGAATTTGATATTTTCGCCTGCCGGCCCTGGGACGGCTCCCTGGAGATCACGGTGCTCCAGCGCCAGGGCAAAGCGGATATCAACGGTTCCCGCATTTTAAAGCAGCTGCTGCTGCAATCCAGCAGAGAGTGATAGGGATGGGATTTGGCTTATGAATGAGACCGATTATAGCTTGGAGACATTGCTGAAAAAAGTGAAGGAGCATTCGCCTCTTTCCGATATGGAGAAGATCACGAAGGCCTATTATTTTTCGGAAAAAGCCCATGAGGGCCAGAAGCGCCGCAGCGGTGAACCCTATTTCATCCATCCGGTGACAGTGGCGGGCATTTTGGCCGAACTGGGCATGGATACCGATTCCATCGTGGCCGGCCTGCTCCACGACTGTTTGGAAGATACCAACGTCACCTATGTGAACATCGAAAAAGAATTCGGCCGGCCGGTGGCAGACCTGGTCAACGGCGTCACCCGCCTGGGCAAGATCGTCTACAGCAGCAAAGAAGAGGCCCAGATGGAGGACCTGCGCAAGATGTTCATTGCCATGGCCAAAGATATCCGGGTCATCATCATCAAATTGGCGGACCGGCTGCACAACGCCCGCACATTCCAATATTTGCCGGAAAATAAGCAGCGGGAAAAATCGCTGGAGACCATGGATATCTATGCGCCTTTGGCCCACCGGCTGGGCATCCAGAACATCAAGGCGGAGCTGGAAGATATCTGCATCAAATACCTGGACCCAGTGGGCTACAAAGAGATCATGGACCAGATGCAGGACAAGAGCCAGCAGTATGAGGACTTTTTGCAGCGGGTGCAGGCCAGGATCAAGGAAAAGCTGAAAAGCGTGGGCATCCAGTGTGAGATCAAGGCCCGGGTCAAGCATGTTTACAGTATTTACCGCAAGATGTACACCCAGAATCTGAACCTTTCGGAACTGTACGACATCTGCGCCGTGCGGGTCATCGTGGATGAGCTGGCCGACTGCTACAATGTGCTGGGCTTTATCCACGACTTGTACCGGCCGGTGCCCGGGCGGTTCAAGGACTACATCAGCACGCCCAAGCCCAACGGGTACCAATCGCTGCACACGGTGGTCATCGGCAGGGAGGGCATCCCCTTTGAAGTGCAGATCCGCACCAAAGAGATGGACCGGACGGCGGAATACGGCGTGGCGGCCCACTGGAAGTACAAAGACGGGCTCAAAGGCAAACAGAACGAAGAGACTTTTGCCTGGATCCGGCAGCTGCTGGAATCCCAGCAGGATACCCAGGCGGAAGATTTCATTCAGAACATCAAGGTGGACCTGTTCAGCGACGAGGTCTTTGTCTTTACGCCAAAGGGCGATGTGATCAACCTGCCCCAGGGGGCCACGCCCATCGATTTTGCCTACGCCATCCATTCGGCGGTGGGCAACCGGATGGTGGGCGCCAAAGTCAACGGCCGGCTGGTGCCCATCGATTATGAGCTGAAAAACGGCGAGATCGTGGAAGTAGTCACCTCGAAGGAGACCAACGGCCCCCGCCGGGATTGGCTGCAGCTGGCCAAGACGGCAGAAGCCCGCAACAAGATCAAGCAGTGGTTCAAAAAAGAGCGGCGGGAAGAAAACATCGAGCAGGGCCGGGCCGCTTTGGAGCGGGAGCTCAAGCTGGAGATGCTGTGGAACGATTTCCAGCGGGAAGAAGTGTACGGCCCGGTGCTCAAGCGGTTCTCGTTCCGCACGGTGGACGACTTGTATGCCGGCATCGGCTACGGCGGCGTGACCTGCGCCAAAGTGCTCAACCGGGTGCGGGAAGAAGTGGAGAAGCTCAGCCGGCAGAAAAACAAAGAAGACCTGACCAAGGTGGCGCTGCAAAAGAAGCGGGCCACCAGCGACAGCGGCGTCATCGTCGAGGGCGTGGACAACTGCTTGGTCAAGTTCTCCAAATGCTGCACCCCCATCCCGGGGGACAACATCGTGGGCTTTGTCACCAGGGGCTACGGCGTATCCATCCACCGGACCGAATGCCCCAACGTGGCCCGCGGCATGGAAAACAACGAAGAGTACGGCCGGTGGATCCGGGTGGCCTGGGACCCTTATACCAAATTCAAGTTCAGCACGGCTATCCGCATTTTGGCCAAGCCCCGGGTGGGCATTTTGGCCGATATCTTGCAGGTGTTCAGCAATATGAAGATCAACGTCACCGAGATGAACGTGCGGGACAGCGACGGCAAAGGCCACTACTTCTGCACGGTGGAAGTGAGCGACCGGGATCAGCTGGAGACCATTTTGAACCGGGTGCGCAAAGTCAGCGGTGTGATAGAAGCCACCCGCAATATGGCAGAAAACTAAGGGAGGATACATACATCCATGCGAGCAGTGATCACACGGACCACCGGCGCCACGCTGACCATTGACGGGCAGGAACACGCCCGCATCGGCCAGGGGCTGCTGGTGCTGCTGGGCATCACCCAGAGCGATACCCCCAAGCAGGCCACTTATCTGGCGGAAAAATGCGCCGGCCTGCGGATCTTTGAAGACGAAAACGGCAAGCTGAACCGGTCGTTGGCCGATGTGGGGGGCCAGATGCTGGTGGTCTCCAATTTTACGCTGTACGCCAACTGCAGCCACGGCCGGCGGCCCGATTTCCTGGCCGCGGCCAAACCGGACCAGGCCATTCCCCTGTATGAGTTCTTCCAGCAGGAGCTGGGGCGGCTGGGCGTGCCTTTCCAGACCGGGGTGTTCGGCGCCGATATGAAGATCGACCACGTGAACGACGGGCCCGTGACCATCATTATGGATACGGACCAGATGATGAAATAAGGGAGTGATACCCATGAAGATCGAAACTTTGCAGGTGGGGCCTCTGGCCACCAACTGCTATCTGTTGGGCGATGAACAAACGGGCCGGTGCGCCATCATCGACCCGGGCGCCCAGGCGGCCCGCAAGATCTTGCCCGCCCTGCAGGAATTTGGCATGCAGTGCGATCTGATCTTGCTGACCCACGGCCATTTTGACCACATCATGGCGCTGAAAGAGATCAAAGAGGCCACCGGGGCGTCCATCTGCATCCACGAAGCCGACGCCCACATGCTGACGGAGGAATATATGCACACCTGGAAAGCCGCTGCCGCCCACGGCTACCACCAGGCTCTGGCCGACCGTCTGCTCAAAGACGGGGACCAGATCCAGCTGGGCACGCTGACCATCCAGGTGATGCACACGCCAGGGCACACGCGGGGCTCGGTGGTCTACCTGTGCGGCGATGTGATGTTCTCGGGCGACACCCTGTTCCACGGCGATTGCGGCCGCTGGGACCTAGATGGGGGCAGCATGGAGCAAATGCACGACAGCCTGCGGCGCCTGGCTGCCCTGCCCGGCGACTACCGGGTGCTGCCCGGCCATGAGGAAGCCACTACCCTGGAAGTGGAGCGCCACATCAACCGCAACATGCTCATCGCGCTGCAACAATGCAAATAATTTTGGAAAATTGCCCGCTGGAGACTGCGGTGCATGAGACGCTGACCTGCCTGCTGCCCGAAGAGCGCCACGGCCTGGCGGCCGATTGCGGCGGCGGCTGGGTGCGCTGCCGCTTGGAAGAGGCGGAAGGGGCCTTTGTGGCCCGGGTGGAGGCCCAGCGGGATGGCCTGCGCCGGGAAGACATGTGCCGCCTGCCCCAAGAGGGACAGGGCCCTTGGGAGCGGAAGCGGGTGGCCACTCGGGCGGTGAAAACAGCCGTCTACCGGGCGGTGGTGGGCTTTTTGCCTGCGCCGCCGGTGTGGGGCGCCATGAGCGGGGTCAAGCCCGCCAAGCCGGTGCGCCAGGCGTTTCCCCAGGGCATTGACCCGGTGGAAGCGGACAAGCTGCTGGCCGAACGGTTTTACATCGAGCCTTCCCGCCGCCGGCTGGCGGTGCAGTGCGCCCAGCAGGCCCAGGCGTGCGAGCAGTCGCTGGGCCCGCGGGATGGGGCGTTGTACATCGGCATACCCTTTTGCCCCAGCAAGTGCGTCTACTGCTCCTTCGTCAGCAGCAGCACGGCCCGTTCCGGCCACTTGGTGGCCCCTTATCTGGATGTGCTGTGCCAAGAGGTGGAAGCGGCCGGAGAGGGGCTGAGGCAGAGCGGCGCCCGGCTGGACAGCATCTACATCGGCGGCGGCACCCCTACCACGCTGGATGAACACCAGCTGGACCGGCTGCTGCAGGCGGTGGAACGCCACTTGCCCAAAGCCGGCGAATTCACAGTGGAAGCCGGCCGGCCCGAGACCATCACCCAAGAAAAGCTCCAGGTGCTGGCCGGCCACGGGGTGGGGCGCATCAGCATCAATCCCCAGAGCATGCACGACGAGGTGCTGCGGGAAGTGGGCCGGCTGCATACGGTGGAGCAGGTGGTGCAGACCTATGAGCTGGCCCGCCGCACCGGCGATTTCCAGATCAATATGGACCTGATCGCCGGCCTGCCGGGGGATACGGAAGAAGGCTTTTTGGAAAGCGTGGAAAAGCTGATCCGGCTGGAGCCGGAGAACATCACCATCCACTGCCTGGCCCGGAAAAAAGGGTCGCCCCTCCGCTTCGGCAAGCAGGGGCAGCTGCCTGCCGCCCTGCTGGATGAGGCCTACCGCCGGCTGGAACAGGCGGGTTACGAGCCCTATTACCTATACCGGCAAAAGTACATCGCGGGCAACCTGGAAAATGTGGGGTTTGCCAAAAAAGGGACCATCTGCCGCTACAACATCTGCATGATGGAAGAGCTGTGCCCGGTGGTGGCCCTGGGGGCCGGCGGCGTGACCAAATTGTGCGCCGACGGGGGCCGCTGCGTCTCCCGCATCGCCAACCCCAAATACCCCAAGGAATACATCGAGCAGGGGGAGGCCATTGCTCAGGGGAAACGGGCGCTGCGCCTGCCCCAGGGGGCGGAAGATTGATTTGCAGTTTTGTGTCCCATCTGCTATACTGCGAATAAGATGATAGAGTCAAGGGCAGCGGAACGGGCCCGCCGGGGAAAGGCTTCCGGCAGGCAGGCCGCCCCTTTGGCCGCAGCTCACGCCTGCGCCGCCGGCCGCGGCGGCCCAATACGGCGCGGGAGAGGCTGCACGGCAGGCCATTGCCGCCTGCTTACTTGGAAGGGAGTGAGAGCCAATGGATCAGAAAGTCAATGACATGCTGGAACGGATGAAGATAGCGGCCCAACAGACGGCGCAAGCGGTGGGCAAAGCTGCCGATGTGGCCGGCAAAAAGACCAATGAGCTGGTGAGCACCACAAAAGCCAGTTTGCAGATCTTTGACCTGAACAGCGAGATCGATGGCCTGCTGAAGGAGATCGGCCGCTGTGTCTACATGGCCCATACCGGCAGTGAGGTACATTCGGAGGAGATCGACGCGCGGATCCGGCAGATCGACGCCAAATACCAGGAGATCGCCCGGCTCAAGGCGGAGATCGAGCAGCAAAAGGCCACGCCCCACTGCCCCCAGTGCGGCAAAGCGTGCGCCAAGGGCGACGCTTATTGCAGCGCTTGCGGCCATCCCATCGGGGATTAAAGGGGCAGGCTGAACCATCGCGTGACAAGAGGGAGCGGGACGCATCGTCCCGCTCTTTTTTGCGGCCGGGCAAAGGGCAGCGCCCTTCTGGACGGCTGGGGCGGGATGGGTTATAATAGCCCCAGGACGATCCGGCCGCCGATATCCACAGCCCCTTGTTCCGCCAGCGGGCAAGGGCGCTGGGATGAGGCCGGGGCAAAAGAGGAGGAAAACAGATGCTGACATACGAGCAATACCAACAGAGCGCCGCCTATATCCGGCAGGCCAGCGGCGGCTTTGAGCCGGAGATCCTGCTGGTGCTGGGGTCGGGCCTGGGCTTTTTGGCAGAGGAGATCGGGGAGCCCATCGTCATCCCCTATGGCCAGATCCCCCATTTTCAAACGTCCACCGCGCCGGACCATGCGGGCCGGTTCGTGCTGGGCACCCTGGCAGGCCGCCGGGTGATGGCCATGCAGGGCCGGCTGCACCTGTATGAGGGATACACCGCCCAGCAGGTCAGTTACCCCGTGCGGGTGGCCAAACTGCTGGGGGCGGAGACCATGGTGGTCACCAATGCCAGCGGCGCCATCAACACCGGCTACCAGGTGGGGGACCTGATGCTGATCACCGACCACATCCGCCTGTTTGACCCGGACCCGCTGATCGGCCCCAACCTGCCGGAATTTGGCCCCCGGTTTTGCGATATGACCTATGCCTACACACCGGCGCTGCAGCAGGTGGCCCGGGAAGAGGCGGCAGCCCTGGGCATGACCCTGCGGGAAGGGGTCTATTTCTATTTCACCGGCCCCCAATTTGAGACCCCGGCGGAGATCCGGGCCGCCCGGGTGCTGGGCGGCGACGTGGCCGGCATGTCCACCGTGCCCGAAGTGATCTGCGCCAGCCACTGCGGCATGGCGGTGCTGGGCTTTTCGCTGGTGACCAACATGGCCGCCGGCGTCACCGGAGAAAAGCTGGACGGTGTGGATGTGGTGCAGACGGCAAACCGGTCGGGCAAAGGCTTTTCCGCCCTGGTGCGGGCCTGCCTGCCCCGGCTGTAGGAACGATGCGACAGAAAGGAAGGGATCTGGATGGATCTGCTGATCAAAGACGTCACAGCGGTGACGATGGACGAACCACAAGTGGTGGAGCACTGCCACATCGGCATTGAGAACGGAAGGATCGTATGGCTGAGCCCCGAGGCGCCCCAGCAGCCTGCCCGGCGCGTCATCCAGGGGCGGGGCAAAGTGGCCATGCCCGGCCTGATCAATACCCATACCCACATGCCCATGACGCTGCTGCGGGGGTATGCCGACGATTACACCCTGCAGGAATGGCTGACCCAGCACATCTTCCCGGCGGAAGACCGGCTGGACGCCCGGTGCATCAAAGCCGGCATGCTGCTGGGGCTGGCGGAAGCCATCCGCTTTGGCACCACCTCCATTTCCGAGATGTATTTCCAGCTGCCCACCATGGCCGAAGCCTGCCTGGAAGCGGGCATCAAAGCCAACCTGTGCAACGCGGCCACCTGCTTCGACCAGGCCCATTACGATTTTGACAAGGCCGGGGAGACCCGGGAGATGCGGGAGGTGCTGGAGCGGTTCCACGGCGCCGATGGAGGCCGGATCCGGCTGGATGCCGGCATTCACGCGGAATACACCTCCTTTGACCAGGTATGGCGCAGCAACGCGGCGTTTGCCAAAGAACACGGCCTGAACATGCAGGTCCATGTGTCCGAGACCCGCAAAGAGCACGAGGAGTGCCTGGGCCGCTGGGGGGCCACACCGGTACAGATCCTGGCGGAAAACGGCGTGTTCGACACCCGGGCCATTGCGGCCCACTGTGTATGGGTCACGCCGGAGGACATGGAGATCTTGGCGGAAAAACAGGTGACGGTGGCCCACAACCCGGTGAGCAACCTGAAACTGGCCTCGGGCATCGCGCCGGTGGCGGAGATGCGGCGCCGCGGGGTGCGGGTGGCCCTGGGCACCGACGGCGTGGCCAGCAACAACAGCCACGACTTGTTCGAAGAGATCAAGCTGTGCGCCCTGCTGCAAAAAGGGGTCAGCGGCGACCCCTGCCAGATGCCCGCTCCAGACGCCCTGGCCTGCGCCACGGTACAGGGGGCCTTTGCCCAAGGCCGGGAAGAGGAATGCGGCCGGCTGCGCACCGGGATGGATGCCGACCTGATCCTGCTGGATTTCGACAAGCCTTGGCTGCAGCCCGTCCACTCGGTGATCTCCTCCCTGTGCTACACCGCCCGGGGGCAGGATGTGTGCCTGACCATGGTCAAGGGCAAGATCCTTTACGAAAACGGGGCGTTCCACACCATCGATGTGGAGAAAGCCCGCCGGGAAGTGGAAGGGTACGCCCTGCCCCGCATCTTGGGGGCCCACGCATAAATCGGCCCGCCCAGCACTATGAATAGTACAAAAAAGCGGCCCCGGCAGGCCGCTTGTGTGCAAGGGAGTGCTGGGCTTGACCAAACGGAAAAACAGCTTTGTGGAAGGCGCTTTCATCCTCATTGCCGCCAACTTGATCACCAAAGTCATCGGGGCGCTGTTCAAGATCCCCCTGGGCAACTTGCTGGGGGCAGAGGGGATGGGCGTTTTTTCCGTGGCCTACAACGTGTATACCACCTTGTTCGTCATTGCCACAGCCGGCCTGCCGGTGGCCATTTCCAAGCTGGTGGCCGAATGCCTGGCCACGGGCCGGCAGGAGGAGACGGGCCGGGTGCTGCGGGTATCGCTGGCGGCTTTTTCCCTGTTCGGCCTGGCCGCGGCCGCCCTGCTGTGGCTGGGGGCCGATCAGTTGACCGCTTGGGTGGGCAACCCCATGGCGGCCCTGGCTGTGCGGGCCGTGGCGCCGTCTTTGCTGTTCGTCTCTGTCCTGGCGGTGATCCGGGGGTATTACCAGGGCCTTTCCGACATGGTGCCCACAGCGGTCTCCCAGGTGCTGGAGGCGTTGGGCAAACTGCTGGTGGGCTATGGCGCCGCCTGCCTGCTGCTGGGCAAGGGCTTTGGCCTGCCGGTGGCCGCAGCAGGGGCCATTGGCGGTGTCACTTTTGGCAGCGCCCTGTCCACCGTCTACCTGGTGGGCAGATGCTGGAAAGGCCGGCAGGCCGGAAGGGCCCGGGGCTGCCGGACGCCGCGCCGCCGCATTTTGGCGCGCATCGTCTCCTTCGCCATCCCGGTGACGGTGGGGGCCTCGGTGATGAGCCTGACCAGCCTGATCGATATGACCATGGTGATGAACCGGCTGCAAGACATCGGTTTTTCCGCCAAAGCGGCCAATGAGCTCTACGGTTCCTACAGCTTGGCCGTCACCCTGTTCACGCTGCCCCAGACACTGGTGATGGCCTTGGCGGTCAGCATCGTGCCGGTGGTCAGCGCCTATTATGCCCGCGGCGGAGGACCGGCCGCCCGGAAGCCGGTGGAGACGGGCCTGCGGATCGCGGCCCTGATCGCATTGCCCTCCTCTTTGGGCTTTGTGCTGCTGGCGGAGCCCATTTTGGACTTGATCTACTATTCGCGGCCGGTGGAAAGCGCTGCCGCCGCGCCGCTGCTGGCCATTTTGGGCTGTGCCGTGTTCTTCGTGGCCCTGGTGTCCCTGACCAATTCCGTGCTGCAGGCCGTGGGCCGGGCTCATATCCCGGTGTACACCATGGTGGCCGGGGCACTGGTCAAACTGGCGGTCAACTATTTGCTGGTGGGCATGCCCTGGGTCAACATCTGCGGCGCGCCGGCGGGCACAGTGCTGTGCTATGCCACCATCTCCGTGCTCAACCTGGCGGCGCTGCGCCAGGCGGGCATCCCGGTGGCCTATGGCCGCATCTATCTGCGCCCTCTGGCCGCCACCGGCCTGATGGGGGCCTTCATCCAGCTGATCCGCCTGCCGGTACTGGGATACCTGGGGGCCCGGGCCGGCGTGGTGGCGGTGATCTGCCTGGCAGCCCTGTTTTACGGCCTGATGCTGCTGGCCCTGGGGGCCGTGCCCCGGGAAGATCTGCAGCTGCTGCCGGGCGGGGAGCGGCTATGCCGCCTGCTGCGGCTGTAAAACAGCGGAAAAACCGGCGGATCTTGCCAAAAATGCCGGCAAACCCAGGGATCTCAGGGAAGAGCGGGGAAAAAATACTTGCAAAGGAAGTCAAACTATGATAAATTTTAATCCAAAAGACCGTTATGGCTTTGCCGATCTGGTGGAGATCATGGCGCTGTTGCGCAGCCCTGAGGGGTGCCCCTGGGACAGGGCCCAAGACCACGCCAGCATCCGGCGCAATTTCATCGAAGAGGTCTATGAGGCGGTGGATGCCATCGACCAGCAGGACGATGCGGGCCTGCGGGAAGAGCTGGGCGACGTGATGATGCAAGTGGTGTTCCACGCCCAGATCGCCCGGGAAAATGGCCGGTTCACCATTGACGATGTGACCGACGAAGTGTGCAAAAAGCTGATCCACCGCCATCCCCACATTTTTGCAGGGGTTTCGGCACATACTTCGGAAGAAGTGATCCGAAATTGGGACGCCATCAAGCGGCAGGAAAAAGGGCAGAAAAACACCGCCCAGACCATGGAGCAGATCCCCCACAGCCTGCCGGCGCTGATGTACGCGGAGAAAATGCAGAGCCGGGCCCAAAAAGGCGGCTTCCAATGGCCGGCGCTGCCCCAGGCCCTGGAGGCGCTGCAGCAGCTGGCCGCCGGGCTGGGCCCCGCTGTGGAGCAGGGGTGCGGGCAGCAGGCATTGGGCGATGTGCTGTTTGCCGCAGTGGCCGCCGCTCGCCTGTGTCAAGCAGACCCGGAAGAATGCCTTTACCGGGCCAGCCAACGGTTTTTGACCCAATTCGGGCAGATGGAAGAAGCGGCCCCGGCGCCTTTGCAGGAAATGACGGAAGCGCAGCAACAGGCTCTGTGGGAACAGGTAAAGAACAGGCAGTAGTCCGCCCTGCAGGGGTGGGATGCAAGAAGGAGGATACAAACATGAATAAAACAGAATTGATCGCGGCCATTGCCGAAAAAGCAGAGCTTTCCAAAAAAGACGCCGAGGCGGCGCTGAACGCTTCGGTGGAGGCCATTTCCGAAGCCCTGGCCCAGGGCGACAAGATCCAGCTCATCGGCTTTGGCTCTTTTGAAGTCAAGGAGCGGGCCGCCCGGGTGGGCCGCAACCCCAAGACAAAGGAAGAGATCAAGATCCCTGCCAGCAAATACCCGGTGTTCAAGGCGGGCAAGGCCCTGAAGGACAGAGTGGCCGAATAAGCGAGCAAAGAAAGGCAGTCCCGGCTGGGCCGGGGCTGCCGTTTTTCTAGCAGAGGAGGGAAAACGCCATGCGTTTGGACAAATATCTGAAGGTGGCCCGGCTGATCAAGCGCCGCACCGTGGCCAATGACGCCTGCGATGTGGGCCGGGTGACGGTCAACGGCAAGCCGGCCAAGGCCAGCTACCAGGTGAAGGTGGGCGACGTGCTGGAACTGGCTTTTGGCGCCCGCACTTTAAAAGTGCAGGTGCTGCAGACGCCGGAGCACGTGGGCAAAAACGAAGCCGGCCTGCTCTACCAGGAGATCGAATAAAAAAGTGACATAACCGGCCCCCCTGGCCCATATAGTGTAGTGAATTGAGAAAGGGGCGGTCGTGATGAAAAACGAAGATTTCAGAAGAGTGGAACTTTCCCCCCACAATGTGGTGGTGGAAAACCGGGAGCGGCTGAGCGTCTCCGGCGTGGCCGAAGTCATCAGTTTTGACGAAAACGAAGTGTCGCTGGTAACCAGCATGGGCATCCTCACCGTAGGCGGCCAGGAGCTCCATGTGGAAAAGCTCAACTTGGAAATGGGCGAGCTGGCCATTGTTGGCCGGGTGGAAGCGGTGGTGTACGAAGATGAGCAGCAGCGCCGCCGGGGCTTCTGGTCCCGCCTGTTTTGACCGGCCATGGAAGTGATGCTGGCCGACCAGACCCGGGCTTTTCTCTATGCCGCCCTGTTGGGGGCGGGGCTGGGCCTGCTGTATGATCTGCTGCGCACCATCCGCATTTTATTGGGGAACGGGAAGTGGCTGACCGCCGGGCTGGACCTTTTTTATTGCCTGGCGGCAGCCCTCTCCTTTTTCACCCTGACACTGCTGTACGGCCAAGGGCAGGTGCGCTCCTACACCGTGGCAGGCGCTGTTTTGGGCGCCGTGCTCTACTTCAGCGGTTTTTCCCACCTGGTGTTGGCCGTATTGGCGCCGGTGGCCCGGTTTTTCCACGGCCTGCCGGGCAGAATGGGTAAAATCGGGCAAAAAACCCTGCAAAAGACAAGGAAAAAGTAAGAATGGAATTGACTTTTTGGCCGCTTTTCCTTAAAATATAACTGAACATCCGCAATGAGCCACGGGATGTGGGCCCTGCTGCCGGCAGGGCGTGGAAACAGAGGACAGGCACGGAGCCCGCAGGCCAAGGAGATCCCTATGAGACGGAAGAAAAAAGTTGGTTTGTTCACAAAAGTGCTGGTCGTGGGTTTTGCCGGCTACGCCACATTTGCCATGGTGTCGCTGCAAATGCAGATCAGCCAAAAAAAGGAGGAGCAGGCGCAGCTCCAGGCCCAGGTGGAAGAGCAGGCCCTGCGCAATGCGGAGACAAAAGCGCTTTTGGAAAGCGATAACTCCGACGAATATGTTGCACGCATTGCCCGTGAAAAACTGGGGTATGTATCCCCGGGCGAGCGGGTGTTTGTGGATATTTCAAGCAAATAAAACAGAGGGGAAACAAAGCGAATATGGAGCTGACAGTCGGAACGATCTATGACGGCAAAGTGACAGGAATCACGAAGTTTGGCGCCTTTGTGGCCTTGCCCGGCGGCAAGAGCGGCATGGTGCACATCTCAGAGGTGGCCAACACTTATGTGGAAGACATCAAGCAGTATCTGGCCGAGGGGCAGGAAGTCAAAGTCAAGCTGATCGCCATCGACCCGCAAGGGCGGATCAACCTTTCGATCAAAAAGGCGGAGCCGCCCCGGGAGCGGACCACCGGGCGGCCGCGGCAGGCAGTGCCTGCACCGGTGCGCAGCACACTGCAAAAGACCAACGATCTGTCCTTTGAAGATAAGCTGAAGCATTTTATGCAGTCCAGCGAGAGCAAGATCTCTGACATACGCGCCTACAGCGACCGGCGCAGCTCCAGAAAAAGAGGCAGATAGAGTACAGAGCGCGGCCCAAGCGGTTGCGCTTTGTTTGTGTTCGGGGTATAATAACGGGGAGGCGCTCCGGGCGATGGTTTTTTTGGCCCGCCCCGGCGCTGCCGGAACGATCCTGCCCCCGCCGCCGATGGGGAGGCGTGGGCGGCCGGCATTTGTGTGTTCCGCCCGGCAAGGCGGCAAAATGGGTGAGGGGCAGGTTCCCAACAGACAAAAAGAGGGCGCCCTTCCAACGGAAGCGCGCCAAAAATTAGGTTGTGGGGATAAAGATATGAACGGTGTGTGAGAACTCTCCTTCTCACATCCATAGGATACCACTTGCACAGTCTGTTGTCCATAGGAAGTTTTGTCATCTTTTGTCAGATGCAGATGCCTGCCAGACCAGATGGAAAGGAAGTTGTGACAATGCGAGAGATTTCAGCAAAAGACATTACCAAAAAGGTGCGGGAAGCCTGTATTGCGGCCAACTGCCGGCTGCCCGACGATGTGATCGAATCCTTCAAAAAAGGCCGCCAAGAGGAGAGATCCCCTCTGGGCTGCCAGATCTTTGACAAGATGCTGGAAAACGCGGAACTGGCGGCCAGCAAGGAAGTGCCGGTGTGCCAGGATACCGGCATGGCGGTGATCTTTGCCGAAGTGGGGCAGGATTGCCACATTGTAGACGGCGACTTTGAGACCGCTGTGAACGAAGGGGTGCGCCAGGGATATGTGGAAGGCTATCTGCGCCTTTCGGTGGTGTCGGACCCGCTGCGCCGTGTGAACACCAACGACAACACGCCGGCCATCATCCACACCACCATCGTGCCCGGCGACAAGCTGCACATCGTGGTGGCGCCCAAGGGGTTCGGCAGTGAAAACATGAGCGCCATCAAGATGTTTACGCCGGCCGCCAGCCGGGAAGACGTGATCGACTTCATTGTGGAGACCATGTCCAAGGCCGGCAGCAATCCCTGCCCGCCGATGATCGTGGGCGTGGGCCTGGGCGGCACTTTTGAAAAAGCGGCATACCTGGCCAAAAAAGCGGTCTGCACCCCGCTGGATGCCCCGGCTCAGGATGACTTTTACGCGGAGATGGAACGGGAGATCACCGAAAAGGCCAACAAACTGGGCATCGGCCCCCAGGGCTGGGGCGGCACGGTGACGGCGCTGAAAGTGCGCGTCATGGCCTTTGGCACCCACATTGCGGGCCTGCCCTGCGCAGTCAACATCGGCTGCCATGTGACACGGCACCAGGAATTTACGCTCTAAAGGCAAAAGAGCGGCGGAAGAAAGGCGGGGGATGCCCCGCCTTTTTTGCACCAAAAGGCCGCCGGGCGGCGGGGCGGTTTTCGTCCTTTACAGAATCATCTGAAAAAATTAACAAAAAGTATTCGCTTTTGCCAAGGAATGTGCTATAATATCACTAACCAAAGGAAGAGTGGCACAACAAATTGCAAAGGAGTGTTACGTTATGAAGATGACCTTTACAGAAAGAAAGGTATCTATTTCCGATGAGGTAAAGGAGTATGCCGCCAAAAAGTGCGAGAAACTCGATCGATACTTCGATAAAGACAGCAGCGCCAAAGTAACGTTTTCCATGGAGCGGGGCCGCCACATTGTGGAGATCACCGTGGCCCATGGGGGCATGCTGTTCCGGGCCAGCGAACAGACTCATGATATGTACGCTTCCATCGACGGTGCGGTAGACAGCATCCAGCGCCAGATCCAGAAGAACAAAACAAGGCTGGAAAAACGCCTGCGCCAGGGGGCTTTCGACAAACCGGCGGAGTTCCAAAAGCTGGCCGAAGACCAAGCGCCGGAGGACATTTACGACGTGCTGCGGGTCAAGGAATTTGAAGTCAAGCCCATGACGGTGGAAGAGGCCATCTTGCAGATGAACCTGCTGGGCCACACCTTCTTCTTCTTCCGCAACAGCGAAGAAGACGACCGCCACAGCATCGTTTACCGCCGCACCAACGGCGGCTATGGCCTGATCATCAGCAAAGAATAGCAGAGAGATTCCAAGGCGCGGGGGCAACCCCCGCGCCTTTTCTTATGCCGCCCAGGGAAGACAGCCAAAACCTCTTTCTTTTGCACAGAAATTTCGGATTGGCGTTGATGTGGGCGGCAAAATCTGCGATAATAGAACAAGACAAATACGACAAAAGAGGGATGGCGAGCGGATGACCTATACATTTTGCGTACCCTGCCTGCTTGGCGTGGAAGGCCTGGTGGCAGACGAACTGAAATTCCAGCGCTTTGCCGGTGTGCGGGCCGAAAACGGGCGGGTGTATTTTGAAGGGCCCATGGCGGAAGGGGCACGGGCCTGCGTGCTGCTGCGGTGCGGCGAGCGGGTGCTGCTGCGCTTGGCAGCGTTCCACGCCTTTACTTTTGACGATCTGTTCGAAGGGGCCAAGGCCATCCCCTGGCAGGATTACCTCCAGCAGGACAGCGCCTTCCCCGTGACGGGCTACTGCGTCAATTCCCAGCTGCACAGCGTGCCGGATTGCCAGCGCATCATCAAAAAAGCGGCGGTGGACAAGATGAAACAGGCCTATGCCGTGGGCTGGTTCCCGGAAGAAGGGGTCAAATACCAGATCCGCTTTGCCCTGATGAACGACGAAGCCGAGATCTACCTGGATCTGACGGGCGCCCCCCTGTATAAGCGGGGCTACCGGCTGGCCACCCAGCAGGCGCCCCTGCGTGAGACATTGGCCGCCAGCTTGGTGAAGATCGCCCGCTACCGGGGGCAGGAAGAGCTGATCGACCCCTTTTGCGGCTCGGGTACCATTGCCATCGAAGGGGCCATGGCCGCCTGCCATATCGCCCCCGGCGCCCGCCGCAGCTTTGAAGGGGAGGCCTGGCAGTTCGACCCTGCGGATTGGCAGGGCTGCAAAGAGGAGGCCATGGCCCAGGAAAAGCCGGGAGAGATGATGATATCCGCTTCGGACCTGTCGGCCGACGCCATCGTTCTGGCCCAGCAGAACGCGGAGCGGGCCGGGGTGGCCGGCTGCATCCGGTTCCGGCGGGCCGACGCCTTGGGGCTGGCTTACACCGGGCGGCGGGGCGTGCTTTTGACCAACCCGCCCTATGGGCACCGGCTGCTGGATGTGGAACAGGCCCGGGAGATCTACGACGGCCTGGGGCGCGCTTTGCAGGATACGCCGGGGCTGAAAAAGTACATCTTTACAGCAGATGAGGAATTTGAGGCTTTTTTTGGCCACAAAGCGGACAAGCGGCGCAAACTGTATAACGGCATGCTGAAATGCCAGCTGTACATGTATTACAAACAAGCCATGGGCCAGGGGAGGGGCAGGCCGTGAAGCATATTTTTGTCATCAACCCGGCGGCGGGCAGCCACAACCGGCAGGCGGAACTGGCGGGCCTTTGCCGCCAGGTGGCCATGGGCCGTGACCTGGAATATGAGATCTTGGTGACGGAGCGGCCGGGCCATGGGGTGGAATTGGTGCGCCGGGCCTGCCTTCAAGCCGGCGGCGCCCATTTGCGGCTCTATGCCGTGGGCGGCGACGGCACGCTGAATGAGATCGCCCGGGGCGCCCTGGGCATGTGGAATGTGGCCATCGGCCATTTCCCCGTGGGTACCGGCAACGACTTTATCAAGACCTTTGGCGACCGGGCGCCACTGTTCCAAAAACTGGGCAACTTGGTGGAGGGCGAGGAGATCCCGGTGGATTTTTTGGAGGCCAACTGCGGTGGCGCCCTGAACGTGCTCAGCGTGGGGGTAGACGCCCGGGTAGCGGCCGGCATGCGCAAATACAAGCGCCTGCCCCTGATGCACGGCCAGTGGCCCTATGTGCTCTCCACGGCGGAAAATATCATCCGCGGGCTGGGGGAGACATACCGGGTCACGCTGGATGGGAAAAAATACGACGGTTCTTACTCCATGATCTACGTGGGCAACGGGCGCTGGTATGGCGGCGGTTTCCACCCTGTGCCCGAAGCAGACCCCAGCGACGGGCTGGTGGATGTGCTGCTGGTGCGCACTGTCACCCGGCGGCTGGCAGCCCGGGTGATCGGCGCCTACAAACGGGGGGAGTACGCCCAATATCCCCACCTGATCACCCATGTGCAGGCCAAGGAGCTGACCATAAGCCGGGAGGACAAACGGCCCATGCACGTCAATTTGGATGGGGAGATCGCCTTGAGCGACACCGTGCAGGCCCGCCTGCGGCAGGATCTGAAATTTATCGTGCCCCGGCAGCACCGGGAGGGATAAAGAGAGCGTACCGCCCGGCGGCAATGGGCCGGCCTGGAATAGAAAAAGTGCGGAGCAGCGGGCTCCGCACTTTTTTGTATGTTTGCCTGTTACAAAGACAGATCTTCTTCCGCAGGGGTCATCAGCAGGGCCACCAGGATGGCGCACAGGCCGCCGGCCAGTTTGGATACCATATAGGCGCCGATCACGTGGGAGGGCTCCAAGCTGGCCAAAAAGGCCATTTGGCCACCCAGCACAAAGGCGCCGCTGACGGAAAAGGCGCCGTTGATCGCCTTGCCGCGCCGGTCCATCCGGTCAAAGAGGGGCAGCATGGAAACGCTGGTGGCCAGGCACAAGAGCAGCCCCACCACCGAAGCCTCGTTGACCCGCAGCTTGCGGGCCAGCCACAAAATGGGGCGGCGGAAGCGGGTCAGGGCGATGTGGGATAGCACCATGGCGCCGCAGACCACAGCGGTGATCTTGACCACCACCACCAGGGATTCCTGGACCAGTGCCGGGTCGGCGATCTGCCACTGGGGGATGAACAGGCCGGCTACCACCAAGGCAAACAGGGAAAAGCTGAGCACCCGGATGCAGTTGCCCACCACCAACAGCACCCGGGTCGTGGCTTTGGGCGCCTTTTGCAGAGCCAGGCAAAGCCCCAGGCAGATCACCAGGATGGGGGCGGTGTGAAGCAGCAGCTGGGGCACGGGCAGCCCGATGAGCAAGCCGCCCACCAGCGCGGAGACGGGCAGCGTGACGATGCCCAGCACGATGCCCCGCATCATGGCCGGGCCTTCTTCCTTTTTGATGGAAGACATGGCGATGGGCAGCACGAAACTGATGGTGCAGCCCAGGGTGGAGGCCACGATCAAGCCGGAAAACAGGCCCAGGGCCGGCGTCGCGGCCATTTGCTTGGCAATGGAGTAGCCGCCCAGGTCGGGGGCCAGCAGGCAGCCGATGAGCAGAGATGGATCAAAGGGCAGCAGGGAAGACAGCTGGGCCACCTGCTGCGCGCTGTTTTGCACCACAGTGATGCCGATGCAGTAGATGCCCACCAGGGAAAGGGCCATGCCGCCCATGGTGTGGATGCCATGGTCAAATTCCGCCCCCAGGCCCAGGCGGCCGCCGGCCAGCTGGTCCACCAGCCCCACAGCGGCCAGCACCAACAAAATAGCAATGAATATGTTCATGTGAAAGGCCCCTTTTTTTCAATGGATCCCTATGGCACAACAGCCAGGGAACCTATCTTATCACACACCAGGCTGGAAAGGAAGGGCAGAAAGGCAAAATTCCCGGCTGTCTGGGAAATTCTTCGCTGTTCACAAAAAATTTTTAAAAAGGGGGCTTGAAAAATCGCCCGCAGTGGCATATTATAATACATGGATTAGCACTCCGGTCGAGAGAGTGCTAACTTGATCAAAGTAGTGAGATCTTGCATGATAATGAAGGAGGTTTTCCTATTATGAAACTGCAACCGTTGGCTGACCGTGTGGTCATTAAGATGGTGGAAGCAGAAGAGACCACCAAGAGCGGCATCATCCTGACCGGCTCTGCCAAAGAGAAGCCCCAGATCGCCGAAGTGATCGCCGTGGGCCCGGGCCTGAAGGACAACAAGATGCAGGTCAAGGTTGGCGATAAAGTGATCACCAGCAAATTCTCCGGCACCGAAGTGAAGATCGATGGCGAGGAATACATCATCGTCAAAGAAAACGACATTCTCGCGATTGTAGAATAAGGAGGTAGATCATCATGGCGAAAGAAATTTTGTATGGTGAAGAGGCCAGACGCGCTCTGGAACGGGGCATCAACCAGCTGGCCGATACAGTGAAAGTGACCATGGGCCCCAAGGGCCGCAACGTAGTGCTGGATAAGAAATACGGCACACCCCAGATCACCAACGACGGCGTGACCATCGCCCGCGACATCGACCTGGACGACATCTTTGAGAACCAGGGCGCCCAGCTGGTGAAGGAAGTGGCCACCAAGACAAACGACGTGGCTGGCGACGGCACGACCACCGCCACCCTGCTGGCCCAGGCTTTCGTGCGGGAAGGCATGAAGAACGTGGCCGCAGGCGCCAACCCCATCGTGCTGAAGAAGGGCATCCAGAAGGCAGTCGACGCTGCGATCGAAGCCATCCGCGGCAATTCCCAGGCGGTCAACGGCAGCGCGGACATCGCCCGCGTGGCGGCCATCTCCTCTGGCGATGACTACATCGGCCAGCTGATCGCCGAAGCCATGGACAAAGTGACAGCCGACGGCGTGATTACCGTGGAAGAATCCAAGACAGCAGAGACCTACAGCGAAGTCGTGGAAGGCATGCAGTTCGACCGGGGCTACATCACCCCCTACATGGCCACAGACACCGAGAAGATGGAAGCGGTGCTGGACGACGCCTATCTGCTGATCACCGATAAGAAGATCTCCAACATCCAGGAGATCCTGCCCCTGCTGGAGCAGGTGGTACAATCGGGCCGCAAGCTGCTGATCATCGCGGAAGACGTGGAGGGCGAGGCCCTGTCCACCCTGATCCTGAACAAGCTGCGCGGCACCTTTAACTGCGTGGCCGTGAAAGCCCCCGGCTTTGGCGACCGCCGCAAGGAGATGCTGAAAGACATCGCTGTGCTGACCGGCGGCGAAGTGATCTCCAGCGAACTGGGCCTGGAGCTGAAGGACACCACCATGGACCAGCTGGGCCATGCCACCCGGGTGCGCGTCACCAAGGAAAACACCATCATCGTTGGCGGCCTGGGCGATGCAGAGGCCATCAAGGGCCGTGTGAACCTGATCCGCGCCGAGCTGGAAAACACCACTTCGGAATTTGACCGCGAGAAGCTGCAAGAGCGCCTGGCCAAGCTGGCTGGCGGCGTAGGCATCATCAAGGTGGGCGCTGCCACAGAGACTGAGATGAAAGAGAAGAAGCTGCGCATCGAGGACGCCCTGAACGCCACCCGCGCCGCAGTGGAAGAAGGCATCGTGGCCGGCGGCGGCACCGCTTATATCAACGCTATCCCTGCTGTCTCCAAGCTGGTGAGCAAGGTGGAAGGCGACGAGAAGACCGGCGTGCGCATCGTGATGAAAGCCCTGGAAGCCCCCATGAAGCAGATCGCCATCAACGCCGGTATGGATGGTTCCATCATCATCGAGAAAGTCAAGAATGCCAAGCGCGTCGGCTATGGCTTTGACGCCTACAACGAAGAGTATTGCGACATGATCAAAGCCGGCATCGTGGACCCCACAAAGGTCACCCGTTCCGCTCTGCAGAACGCAGCCTCTGTGGCAGCCCTGGTGCTGACCACCGAAGCCGTTGTCGCCGAAAAGAAAGAGCCCCCCGCACCGGTAGCACCGGCAGGCGGCATGGACATGTATTAATCGGTGAGCGGTCTCACCCGTTCAAACGAAAGAAAGAGAAATACCCATCGGCAACCAAAGCCGATGGGTATTTTTTTGCCAAGACCTGGGCGGCAGAGAAAGAAAAGCGGGGCCGCTGCGGGAAGGGGACAGGGCCCTGCTTTGGCTCAGGCCGGCGAATAGGTCTTTGTGGTATCGATGAGGATGCTGCGGCTGCTCTGCTGCCACTCCACTTGAAAATCCAGCAGCTGGGCCAGATCCCGCAGCTTAAAATAGTTGTTGCCGTTGATGTTGTACTTTTCCGCCTCCACTTTGCGGCCGTCAAAGCTCACATAGGCGTCGGAGGGCTGTTTGCCCAAACTGGGCACCGTGCTTTGGGGGGCAGTGGGGTCGCCGGCCACCGGTTGGTAGGGTTGGCCGCTTTCAATGGCCACCTGCCGGCTCTCGTTGTCCCAGCCCACGTTGTATTGCTTGCCGGTGCCGTTGAGGGCTTCGGCCAGATCCCGCAGCTTGAAATAGGTGTTGCCGCCAATGTTGTATACGGCCAGATCCATCTGCCTGCCGTCTACGATCACCGGGCTTTGGGAGGGCAGGGCCAGCACCGGGCAGGGGGTGTAGCTTTTCAGCAAAGCGTCCACTTCTTCTGCGTTATAGGCCTCCCGCCGGCTTCCCTCCAGCAAGGCGGAAGTGGCCTCGTATTCTTCCACCAGCTCATAGCCGTCATAATACTGGGCCAGGGCGTTTTCATAGGTGGCTTTGGTCACGGTGGTCAGGCTGCCGTTGACGATGCACCGGTAAGTGGTCTCCACACGGGGCACACCGCCGTATTGGGAGATCTGGTCGGTGTAAGAAAAGATCGTCCGGCCGGTAAACTGTCCGTCTGCCAAGGCATACTCATAAATGGCAAAGGAGTTTTGGGCCCCTTCTTCCACCCCGTGGGATTCCGCCGTCAGCAGGGTCTGGCCGGTGGTGGAGTTATAGTAGAGCTTGAGGTCCTGAATGGCCAGGTCCACCTGGTCTTGGGCCGTGGCCGGCTGGAGCTCGGCCCCGGCATTGCCGGAAATGGTGTATTGGCGCAGGGACCGGCTGCCTTCGGTGGGCCGGCCCAGGAACAGTTCGGGCACGCCATCCAGATTGAGGTCGGCCAGCACGGCCAGGGCGCCCTGGCCATCGGCGGGGAAGACAGTCTCGTCGTTGAGCGTGCTGCGCAGCACGCCTTTGTAGATCGTTTGCCAGTCGTCGCCCGCCGCATGGGCAGGGGGCAACTGGGAAAATGCCAGCATGCCGCCGAGCAGCAGCGCGCCTGCCTGGCGGAGCCATTTGGGGTAGAACATGGGTTCCTCCTTATCGGTATGTCGTACGTTTTCATTTCGATTCTATCATTGTAACATGGCAAAGCACCCAGAACAAGTGGGGATTTGTACCGCCGAGGCCCCGGTTGGATATGTGACTAAAATTTTACCCTGTGCATAGAAAAATATTGGAGAAATCATTGGGGAGCCGGTAGACAACGGGTCAAAAAAATGCTATCCTATCGAAAAGAGAGGTGATAGAAGATGCCGATTCCAATGGCTGTAATTTGGCTGATCGCCGTGGTGGTATTTGTGGTGGCAGAGGCCGCTACCTTGGGCCTGACATCCATTTGGTTTGCCTGCGGTTCGCTGCTGGCAATGGTCGCGGCACTGCTGGATGTGAGCATCTGGGGGCAGCTGCTGGTGTTCATCCTGGGTTCGGCCCTGTTGTTGGCCAGCACCCGCAAATGGGTCAGCAAGCTCAAGCTGGGCCGGGTGAAGACCAATGCAGACCGCATCATAGGCCAGCAGGCCGTGGTGATCCAGACCATCGACAACCAAGCGGCCAAAGGCCAGGTGCGGGTAGGGGGCCAAGTGTGGACAGCACGGTCTGTGGAAGATGAGCCCATTTTGGCTGGTACGCAGGTGGAGGTCGTCCAGATCACCGGTGTCAAAGTCATCGTCAAAAAGATGGAGAAGTAAGGGGAGGAAACGTATGGTTATTGCATTGGCGGGCAGCACGCTGCCCATTATCGTTCTCATCATTCTGGCCATTTTCATCTTGATCGTGCTGGCCAGATGTGTGGTCATCGTGCCCCAGGCCAGCACCTTTATCGTGGAGCGGCTGGGGGCTTACAGCGGCACTTGGGAAACGGGCCTGCATCTGCGCATCCCACTGGTGGAGCGGGTGGCCAACAAGGTGACGCTGAAGGAGCGGGTCTCGGATTTCCCGCCCCAGCCTGTGATCACCAAAGACAACGTGACCATGCAGATCGACACGGTCATCTACTTCCAGGTCACGGACCCCAAGCTGTTCACCTATGGCGTGGTCCATCCCATGGCGGCCATTGAAAACCTGACGGCCACCACGCTGCGCAACATCATCGGCGAGTTGGAGCTGGACCAGACTTTGACGTCCCGCGACATCATCAACACCAAAATGCGCACCATTTTGGATGAGGCCACAGACCCCTGGGGCATCAAGATCAACCGCGTGGAGCTGAAAAACATCATCCCGCCCAAAGAGATCCAGGACGCCATGGAGCGCCAGATGAAGGCGGAACGGGAACGCCGGGAAGCCATCCTGCGGGCCGAAGGCGAAAAGCGCTCTGCCGTCTTGGTGGCGGAAGGCGAAAAGGAATCCACCATCCTGCGGGCCGAAGCCAACCGGATGGCCAAGATCGCCATGGCCGAAGGCGAAGCCGAAGCCATGCTGAAAGTTCAAAAGGCCTTGGCAGAGGGCTTGAAGATGCTGAACGAAGCGTCGCCTTCCGATGCCATCGTCAAGCTCAAAGCGCTGGAAGCCTTTGCAAAGGTGGCAGACGGCAAAGCCACCAAGATCATCATCCCGTCGGAGATCCAGGGGCTGGCCGGTCTGGCAGCCTCGGCCAAAGAAGTGTTCAAAGACTGAGAAAAGGCAGAACAACAAAGAAGCGGCAGCCCGCCAGTGAACAGCACCCCATTTGTTAGACAGTATGGTATACTGAATAACAAGTGGGGTGTTAAACTATGCCAAGAGAGAAAAGGAATCAAAAATACACGG
>JABLTT010048030.1_pt1 | contig 34981 bp, 27 predicted proteins | sample 7160061 | NCBI WGS metagenome assembly JABLTT01 (sample SAMN14651232, study PRJNA627086) | human gut metagenome | isolation source: feces | host: Homo sapiens
ATCAATCATAAATCATATGTGAATTGTCAAGGTATTCCGGTTACTGAAAAGTAGCCGGATATTTTTCTATCAACGGCTGAAATTTAAGCGCTTACAAAAGAAGTTAGAAAGACCTAAATATACCGGAATAGGGGAAATTATTTCAGGTGTATCTTTGGCTATTACACTTTTACTATCAGATATGAGTCAAATTACTTGCATTAATCCCTTGTATTTTCAAATTATTGTTTGGGCATTTACTTTAGGAATTACTATATACGGGATATATTCGCTTTGGGATAGTATTAAAAATTTTTATTCTGTAGAAAATTTATACAGCGAAATTGCCGATTTGGATCCTAAGATAGAACATCCTTTTAATATTATTTTAATACAAAACAGCAATGAATCGGGGAAATATCTTTTATTCAAAAGTAGAAGATGGAGTTGCTGGTTGTTTCCGAACTATCGATGCCTTAAAGGTACGTTTATTCAGTCAGAAGAAATAAATCACATTAAAGAGTGTTTAAAAAGAGACTTAAATACCAGAGGAGATATTGAAATTAAATATATTGGAAATGAAATTAGTCACAAATTCTCGTTTTCAGATAAAATAGAAAAAAAATATAATTTTCACTATTTTCAAATTACCAAGATTACATTGATGAATAATAAAAAACGTCCGTTTATATATAATGGAAAGCGATATTCTTGGAAAAGTTTAGATCAAATGTATGGGAGCAAAAATATTGTGAAGAAAAATAAGGATGTATTAGATTATGTTAGAAACAATTGTGACATGAGTTAAATAGAAATTGGTAGATGACTGAAATTTAGAAGAGATATAGCAATTTGTAAAGATTGTTGCTTTGGGGAGGTAGAGGTATCATGGAGATTTTAAAAGAGCTAGTACAAACAATGAGTGATTATATATGGAGTAACAATTTGAATATTGATAAAGTGACATTTTTTACAATTGTAATTGGACAGATAGCTATATATGGGATATTATTGACATTTTACCAATTTATAGCATCTTACAATGAAAGTGAAAATATTGCATCAAGATATTTAGGAATAAATACTAAAGAATATTTTTTGAGAAAGAATTTAAAAAATTTTGAAAGGTTTGTATTGAAGAAGACATTTAGAACTATACTCATATTAGAAATACTATATAAGCCTTTTATTGTAATATATGGTGACAAAATCCATTCGAAAATAATTAGTTTGATGAATTTTATATGGTTTGCTTTTGTGATATTTTATTTTTTATTTTCTGTTATTCTATTCTTTAAATGTGTGGAAAGTGTATTGAAAATAAAAGGAAATTTAGACGCAAAAACCAATGAGGAATTAATTCATGATATTGATAAAATGTTTTTGAAGAGAACAATAAAACAACGTATAGAACAGAAACCACTAGAGTTATTGAGGCAAGATTTAAGTCGTTTAAGAGAGGCGATTAAAATTGATAATAATTCTGATTTACAAGAACGATATAATGATTTAATTGATAAAATTTTTGATCTTTACATAAATAAAAAAATAAAAATAGAAGATACATTATTAAAAAGGGGTGTTCGGTGGAGCGGATATATAATAAATTATGAAAAACGTTTATTGCAAGAAATCATGGAAGGAAGATATTTTAATATTGATGAAAGAAATCTGAAGTCTATTTTTTATTTTCACATGGAGATGGTGAAGATAAATACAAAAACAGATCAACAAATATTTGATTTAGATGCATGGAAAAACATCGTATTAAGTATATATCAGAAATTATCCGATGAAGGGAAAAGAAAGATAATTTGCGATTTTCGCACAAATATTAATAAGAATAATAAACTTTATCAGGAATATTTTGAAAAGTGTATTTCTTCAATTATTAAAGATGAAATAGATAGGATTTTTAAAGGTGAACGAAAACAAGAAGAATTTATAGAAGTTTTTGGGAGGATAATAACAATTGGATTTATTAATAATCTTTATGCAGAAGAGTTAAAAAATAAAATTATTTATAATACTAGATTTGATGTAGAAAAACTCTTAAATCAGTTAAGGGAATGTAATCGCACATACTTATTTACATATATAATCATCTACTATTCAATTTATAAATCTCAGATTGATTGGAAGTATATTAATGTGAACACGTTGAAAGCTTTATGGAAGCAGCATGGCAATATGCAGGATAATACGGAGTATATAGTACAGAAACTGAATTTTGATGATAATGCTATAAGGAAAATATATATAAAATTTACGGAATATATAGAGGCAGATTTTGATGAAAAACTGTTAACTAAGATCAGAGAAGATAAAATATTAAATGTTTTTTATATTTGGGTTGTAAAAGTGTGTGTGGTTAATCAAGAAAACCTAAGATATTCAGTATATGAAAGTAATTTTGATGTAGATATAAGAATTATTAATGAACTTTCAAAACATGATGAGTTGCTTGTAAATAAAAATATAATCAATTGGGTATATAGAGTGAGATATGGTGAATTTATGCAACAAAGTTGCTTTCCTAAAAAACTGAATATTACACTTAGAAATCTTTTACTTACAAATATAAATATCCGAGTTGTTTTAAATTATGTAAGTGAAAACCCATATTTATATAGTGTGGATTGTATTGGAGAGTATTTGTTAATTAGAATACATGAATTATTACCTATTGCGGCTCAAAAAGAACATGTTATTAAAGAAACTATAAAAACAGCATTTATAAAAAGTAGAGAGAATGTGGATGAATATATAAATAGACTGGAAAAAGAATGTGATATTTGTAAGTGTGAAATTAATTATGTGCAAAGAATGAAAATAGAAGAGTATTTGGAAACATTTCGAAGAGTTATTTAAGCCGTAAGTCCCTAGTGAGATATCCTTGCGCTCGCTGGGGGAGGATATCTAGAATACGGTGTTTTATGGAGTCTGTCAAAATACATTGATATTTACCGATAGTCGCATTTCCTTTAAATTCAGTGATAGAAGGGACTTCCGGAAACATTATATAACTTAGATTTTTATACAGAATTGTATATCTATGAGTCAAAGGAGAACGAGACATTTGGAATATTATTTTATTGGAAAAATTATTGATAGGATAGTAGAAGTAAGTATTGAAAGTATAGAAGATAAGGCAATAGATAAAAAAAGGAAAAGTTTATTAAAGAAATATGTGGCAGATATACATAATCAGTTGTTAGAAATATATGGGACAGAAGAAATATATGATGATTTATGTAGAGTTATTTTAGAAGGCAATAATTTAGAACGATTGATAAAATTATGTGCAAACAATGATTACAAGAAGGCTACATGTCTAAATTTTATAGAAACTATTACGGAAGGTATAGAAAATACTTATAATAGAAATCAAGTTTGTCATATTTTAAAGATGGTGACTGATGAAGCATTTAAAAGGCTTAATCAATTAAAGGATCCGGATCATGTCGCTATAAAAAATATTATAGGTTACCATTCAGAAAGTATACAAACAGACATTAATAAATTGCAAAAAGAAGTAGAAGAATTACAAGGAATTTTGAGACCAACAATAAAATCTAAACAAGACGAAAGGTATAAAGAATCAAAAGATATTTGCAAGGGATGTAAGAAAGCAGTTACTTATTTTGTTGGAAGAGAAAAAGATATTGTAGAAATTAACCGTATAGTAGAGAGAACAATTGAACAAAAGGATAGAATTTCGATTTGGATTTACGGTATAGGAGGAATGGGAAAAACTCAGCTATGTAGAAAAGTTTATAAAGAATTAAATGGAACAATTTCATATATTGGCTGGGTTGAATATGAAAATGATTTAAGAACTTCATTAGTTAATAGTTTTCGCTTTATAGATAGAAAGGGTAACTTACAAGAACAGTATGAATTTGTGATTGATTATTTGAATTCCTTAGGTAAAGACGCAATTCTTTTTATTGATAATTATGATGGGAAATTTAATAATGAATTAGAAAAATTAAGATGTCATATAATACTATCTTCAAGGGTGAAAAACTCAGATATGTTTGATGGATATAAAGTAGGAGCACTTGAGTTTTCGGAATGTAAAACATTGTTTAAATATTTTTATAAAATTGAAGATAATGAAATTATAAATGAGATTATTCACATGACGGGATATCTAACGTTAGCAATTGAATTAGTTGCTAAAATAGGACAAAAACGTAAGTTGAGATTAGAGAAATATTATGAGGAATTGAAAGAAAAGGGATTTAATATAAAGACAATAGTAAAATCAAATTGGGATAATACAGGGGAGGAACTTAATGTAGCACTCTCTCAACATTTTAGTATATTGTTTGATATTGCTTTGATACAAAATGATTTATCAGCAATGTATATTTTGCAGAACTTTTCTGTCCTACCATATTTAGGAATAAATCACGAAAAAGTTTTAGAATGGTTTCATTTGGATGAAGAAGAAAATGCTCTTTTAGATTTGGTAGATTCAGGTTGGATTCAATGTTCTTTAGAGTATGAGTATATGATGCATCCAATCATTAGCTATACGATTAGAGAAAATAGTAATATAGAGATTGAAAATTGTAAAATACTAATACAAAATTTAACAGAGGAGATTGCGCTAACAGATAATGATAATTATTTAGAATATTTTTTTTATATGCCTTACGCTCTTTCAGTAGCAGAATATTTTTTGAAAAAAGAAGAAAAAGAATTTATTATTGAGTTGTATATTCACTTGGCAACTCTGTATCAAGTGAATGGAGAGTATGAAAAAGGATATCAGTGGGCATTTGAAGCAAAACGTTTATTAGACGGGAATAAGAAGTTTTATGAAAAGCCGATTTTAAAGAATAAACTGTATAATACATTGGCAGAAATTTGTTTAGATATGAGAAATAAAAATGAAGAATGTAAAAAATGGGCGGATATGGCAGTTCAAAATGATGCCGAAAACAAAAAGCTTATAGGAGAATTAAGGAGCGCAAATTCGTTTCATAATTTGGCATGTGCGTATATACAGTTGAATGAAAATGAAAAATCTATGTATTATGAGGAAATTGCTCTTGATATTAGAAAAAAGTATTTAGAAAAGGATAATATTAAAGTATTAAATGCAAAGCGAAATCTTGCTATGGTATATAGAAGAACAGGGAAAATTGAGGATGCGTATAGAATACAGAGGCAAGTTATTGAAACTATGCAAGAGATGTATAAGGATAATTTATATCATCCTAATTTACCAGTGGCATATAATATTTATTCCTTTATTTTAAAAGATAAAGGGGATATTGAAAGTGCAATTTATTATCAAGAGAAAGCAGTTGGAATTAGAGAGAAGAATAATATAAATGATCCAAAACTTGCTATTAATTATAATAATCTGGGGATGTTTAATTTACGAGCAGAGAAAATAAAGAAAGCTAAGGAATGGCAAGAAAAGGCAATAGAAATAGATTTGAAATTTCGAGGTTCGTATCATAATGATCTCGCAATGGATTATTTTAATTATGCAAAGATATTAAAAAAAACGGGGGAAGAGGAAAAAGAGCTTCAATACTTACAAAAGAGTAAAGAAATTTATTTGTATAATGAGAATTTAGAAGAGGTAGAAAGAATAGAAGAAGTTATACGAGAAATCCTTGAAAACAATGAAAACAAGTACTAAAAATGTTCTTATTGGAGCAATAGCAACGATTATAGGTGCAGCACTTGGAGCGGGGGCAATGCATACATATACAACTTATACGAACAGTAATGAAAATGATAATAAAAATAATAATTCTGTAGAAATCAATATTGATGGAAAAGCAGTTGATATGACAACAGATGAATATAAGGAGTTTGCTGACAAAATAACAGAAGAAAATGAAAAACTTCAAGAAGAAGTTGAATAGTTAAAAAAAGATTTGGCAGAAAATAAAAAGAAACAGGAAGCATTAATTTCTAAAGAGCAGAATGAAGAAGAAGCTAAAGAAGAAGGGGAAAATGGCGTCTCATTGTTAAGTGCAACTAAAACAATAAATCCTTGTCCAGGTTATGAAGAGGTGAAGGTTGGAACGATGTCTTTGAGAGGGGAAAACTACAGTAATGGCTTTATTCTCGAACCTTATGGAAGAGGCGATACAGATGGGGTTGAATTTAAATTAGGGAAGAAATATCAAATTATGTCATTTGATATAGGACATTTAGACGAAAGCAGTAAAGAGGGAGTATTTACTTTGACGTATTCATTAGATGGAGAAGTTCAACAGGAAATAAGCACTGAACCGGAAAATAGCGTGCAGCATGTAGAAATTGAATTGAAAAATGCAGATATTATTAAATTTAATTGGAGTAACACACAAGGATCGGCAGAGTATGGTGTAGCTAATGTTATGGTATATGAATAAGAGAAAATGGAAGGAGGTGTTATCTATGATTGACGCACGAAAGCTATTGGCTGAACGTGTAAATGAATTGTGCAGAGAAAAAGAGATTACATATGAGGAATTATCATCTAAGTCTGAAGTTCCTATTGAAACAGTATTACAGATGGCGGATGGTTCGGTGAAAAATCCGGGGATATTTGCAATCGCTAAAATTTGTGAGGGATTGGATGTTTCACTGAAAGATTTCCTTGATACAGAGGAATTTAGAAATATTATGATATAAAAAATATTCCTTGCGTCTTTCTTTAGAAAGTGCTATGATACCGTTATGTTCATAAAAAGTAAAAGGAGAAAGAACATGAACATTCAAGAATATGATTTGATGAACTGCATAATGGAGCAGGAATATGTGAACCAGAGAATTCTATCAGAAATAACGGGATATTCTTTGGGCAAGGTAAACAGTTCTTTGAAGAAGCTGACAGAATTAGGTTATTTAGATGAGAAAATGCAGTGTACCCCAAAGGTATATGAAGAATTAGAAGATAAGAAGCCGGAAAATGCAATCATCCTTGCGGCAGGGTTTGGAATGAGAATGGTTCCCATTAATGTAGAAGTTCCAAAAGGGATTTTGGAGATTAAGGGCGAGCCATTGATTGAAAGATTGATTAAACAGTTACAGGAAGCAGGAATTTTTAAAATTGATATTGTTGTAGGATTTATGAAGGAACAATATGATTATTTAATTGATAAGTATCATGTAAATCTGATATATAACAAGGATTATATGACGAAGAATAATCTCTATTCTTTAAAATGTGTTATGGATAAAATTGGAAATACTTATATTTTGCCTTGTGATTTATGGTGCTTTGAAAATCCTTTTTCAGATAAGGAATGGTATTCCTGGTATATGCTCAGCAACAGAGAGGTTGAGGAGAGCAATGTAAGGATTAACCGCAAGAAAGAGATTGTGGAGACTAAGAAAAACGAACTGGGAAATCAGATGTTTGGCATTTCTTATGTTTTGAAGGAAGAGGCAGAGGTTTTAAAAGAGAATATTTTACGTCTTTCAAAAGAAAGGGAATATTCTTATGCATTCTGGGAAGAAGCTGCAATGAAGAATGGCAAGATGATTTTAAAGCCTCGTGAAGTTTCTCAAAATCTGGTGTATGAAATTAATACGTTAGAGGAATTAAGGGAATTAGATGAAGATTCTAATCAGCTAAATTCAGATATTATTTCTTTGATTTCGAAAGTGCTTTCCTGTGATACAAAGGAAATCGTAGGAATAAAGGCTTTGAAAAAGGGCATGACAAACCGCTCCTTTGAGTTCTGCTGTCGAGGAGAACGTTATATTATGCGTGTTCCGGGAGAGGGAACAGATAAGATGATTAACCGTAAGAATGAATATAATGTCTATCAGGCATTGGAAGGTCAGAATATCTGTGATCCGGTTTGTTATATGTCTCCTGAGACAGGATATAAAATTACTAAATTTTTAGATAATGCCAGGGTATGTGATCCTTATGTAGAAGAGGATGTGCAGAAATGTATGAAAAAGCTTCGTGGATTTCATGAATGTAAGCTGCAGGTAAATCATGAATTTGATTTGTTTGGTCAGATAGAATATTATGAATCGTTGCGAAACGGAGCAAAGTCTATGTATCGTGACTATGAGGAAACAAAAAGAAAGGTCTATGAGCTGAAAGCTTATATTGATAAAGCTCCTAAGAATATTGCTCTTACTCATATTGATGCAGTTCCGGATAATTTCCTTTTTACAGGGGATGAAATTCGTTTGATTGACTGGGAATACGCAGGAATGCAGGATGTACATGTGGATATTGCAATGTTTGCGATTTATGCTATGTATGACAGAGAACATGTAGAAAAATTAATTGATGCTTATTTTGAACATGGGTGTGACAGAGAAATTCGTATAAAAATTTATGCTTACATTGCAGTATGTGGATTTTTATGGAGCAACTGGTGTGAATATAAGAGTATCTGTGGTGTGGAATTTGGAGAATATTCTCTGAGACAATACCGATATGCAAAGGATTACTATAAGATTGTGAAGGAAGAGTTTAGCAGGGAAGGAAAAGAAGAAAATGTATAAAGTAAAGCGTGCAATTATTATGGCGGCAGGGATTGGAAAGAGAATGCAGCCGGTGACATTGGAAACACCAAAACCTCTTGTAAAGGTAAACGGAGTACGAATGATTGATACCGTTATACAGGGACTTTTAGAAAATGGAATATCTGAGATTTATGTAGTAGTAGGATATTTAAAAGAGAAGTTTGCAGTTTTGGAGAAAGATTATCCTCAGGTGAAATTAATTGAAAACCCATATTATTCTGTTTATAACAACATTTCTTCTCTGTATGTGGCAAGAGAGCATCTGGAAGATGTGATTATTCTGGATGGAGACCAGATGATTTATAATCCGTCTATTCTGGCGCCGGAGTTTGAGCGTTCCGGTTACAATGCAGTCTGGACAGATGAAGAAACGGATGAATGGCTGATGAAGGTGGAGAATGGAATTGTGAAATCTTGCAGCAGAACCGGAGGTAAATCAGGCTGGCAGCTTTTTAGCATTTCCCGCTGGAATGCAGAGGATGGAAAGAAGCTGAAAAAGCATCTGGAATTGGAGTTTGAAGAAAAAGAAAACCGTCAGATTTACTGGGATGATGTGGCAATGTTCTGCCATCCCCAGGAATATCAGCTGGGAATTCGTAAAATGCAGGCAGGCGACATCATAGAGGTGGATAATTTATCAGAACTTGCCCAGTTAGATAGCAGTTACGAGAAATATTTAGGAGGAAATTCAGATGCAGAAAGACAGTAAAAAACAGATTGATTGGACCATTACTCTGGTTCCTCTTGGAATTGTAGTTGCCCTTAGTGTGTTATTTTTCTTTATGCCGGAGCAGTCTAATGCAATATTGAGCCAAATTCGTTTTTTCTTTGGTGATACATTTGGAACTTATTATCTGGTAATCGGACTTGGTGTATTTTTGCTTTCCATTTATATAGCAATGTCAAAGTATGGAGATATTGTGTTAGGTGGCAAAGATGAGAAACCAAAGTATTCCTTTTTTGCATGGGGCAGTATGATGTTTACCTGTGGACTTGCAGCAGATATTTTGTTTTATTCTTTTTCTGAATGGGTGATGTATGCAGCAGATCCCCACATTGCAGAGTTAGGCAGTATACAGGAATGGGCAGGAGTGTTCCCTATGTTCCACTGGAGCTTTATTCCATGGGGATTTTACCTTGTTTTGGCAGCTGCATTTGGGTTTATGCTCCACGTAAGAAAAAGAGAACGCCAGAAATATTCCGAAGCATGCCGTCCTTTATTGGGTAAACATACAGACGGATTAGCAGGAAAAATAATTGACTTATTAGCAGTGTTTGCTCTGCTGGCAGGAACAGCAACAACCTTTAGCGTTGCAACTCCTTTGATGGCAGAAGTGGTAAGCGAGCTGTTCCACGTTGAAATCAGTCGTACAGTAATTACGATTATTATTCTGCTTTTAACTTGCCTTGTTTACACCTATTCTCTTTTACACGGATTTAAGGGGATTAGTTTTCTGGCAAAAGCGTGTATTTATCTGTTCTTTGGGTTATTGGTGTTTGTTCTTTTATTCGGAGGAGAGACAAAATACATTATTGAATCAGGATTTGCTTCTTTTGGAAAGATGATCGGAGAATTTGTGGAGCTTTCCACCTTTACAGATCCTTTGAGAACATCTTCTTTCCCTCAGAATTGGACGATTTATTATTGGGCTTATTGGATGGTTTGGTGTGTTGCAGCTCCGTTCTTTATTGGAAGTATTTCCAGGGGAAGAACTATTCGCCAGACAATTTTAGGCGGATATGGATTTGGAGTTGGTTCTACACTGGTAAGTTTTGTGGTTTTAGGAAATTATTCTATGGGACTGCAGACATCCGGTGCAGCAGATTTTATTGCACAGTATCAGGCTGACGGAGATGTATATGGAATGATTATTTCTGTAATTAAGACGCTGCCATGTGCACCGCTGATTTTAGTGTTATTATTGATTACGATGATTGCATTTTATGCAACTTCTTTTGACTCTATTGCACTGACAGCTTCTTGCTATAGTTATAGAAAACTGGGAGAAAATGAGAGTCCAAATAAGCTGATACAGTTAATGTGGTGTATCTTGTTGATTGTACTTCCTATTGGATTGGTATTTTCGGAAAGTTCTATGAGTAATCTTCAGTCTGTCAGTATTGTAGCAGCGTTTCCTATAGCGATTGTCATTGTGATGATTGCAGTCAGTTTTATAAAAGATGCGGGGAAATATTTGAGAGAGAAAAAATAAAAAGGAAGAGTAAGAAGACGAAAGCATCCATTTCTTTCGTCTTCTTTATTTTTTCATATTTATTGTAAATATTATAAGAAAAAAAGGATAATGAAGGAGTTTTTTTGTAAGGTATGGAAAAAATGAGAAAATATGCAAGAAAACATTAAAAAATGGAAAGAAATCTGCTATAATTAGACGAAAATACAAAAAAATAAAACGATTGTACAAATAGGAGGTATAAAATATGTGTGGAATTGTGGGATATGTGGGAAAAGAAAATGCGGCATCTATTTTGATAGAGGGGCTTTCCAAGCTGGAGTATAGAGGATATGATTCTGCGGGTATTGCAGTGCTGGATAATAGCCGCGACAAAAAAGAAATTGAAATCATCAAGGCGAAAGGTCGTTTACAGGCGCTTCGTGAGATGACAGATAATGGAAAAGCGGTAAAAGGGTATTGTGGAATTGGTCATACCCGCTGGGCTACGCATGGTGAACCATCAGTGATTAATGCGCACCCTCATGTATCAAAGGATAAAAAAATCGCGGTGGTACATAATGGAATTATTGAAAATTATAAGGAAATAAAGGAATATTTACAGAAAAAAGGTTATGAATTTGTGTCACAAACAGACACAGAAGTAATCGCCCATCTTTTGGACTATTATTACAAAGGGAACTGTTTGGAAGCGATTACAAAGGTATTAGGAAGAGTGAGAGGTTCCTATGCGTTGGGAATTCTTTTTCAGGAAAATCCGGGAGTTATGTATGCGGTGAGAAAGGATAGTCCTTTAATCGTTGGGAAATCTCCTCAGGGAAATCTCATTGCATCTGATGTCCCTGCGATTTTGAAGTATACAAAGACCGTATGCTACATTGATGACAGAGAAATTGCCGAAATTAAGGCAGATGGTATTCGGTTTTATGATATTGACCAGGAAGAGCTGCAGAAAGAGTTCAAAACCGTGGAGTGGGATGCAAAAGCAGCGGAAAAAGAGGGCTTTGAGCATTTTATGCTGAAGGAAATCTATGAGCAGCCGAAAGCAGTAGCAGATACTATCAGTCCCAGAATTAAGAATGGAAAAATTGTGATTGACGAATTGGAAATGACAGACGAAGATATTAAGAAGGTCAGTCGTATTCAGATGGTAGCTTGTGGTTCTGCATATCATGTGTGCGTATGTGCGAAATATGTGCTGGAAAAGCTGGCAAAAATACCGGTAGATGTGGATTTGGCATCGGAGTTTCGCTACAGGAATCCCCTTATGGCGAAGGACACATTGGTGATTGTCGTGAGTCAGTCGGGGGAAACGGCAGATTCGCTGGCAGCTTTAAGAGAGTCTAAGAAAAGAGGTTATAAAGTTCTGGGAATTGTAAATGTAGTAGGCAGCTCTATTGCGCGAGAAGCAGATAGTGTTTTTTATACATGGGCAGGACCGGAAATCTCTGTGGCTACTACAAAAGCGTACAGTACTCAGCTGGCAGCAGTTTATCTCATTGGATTACTTTTTGGAAAAGTAAGGGGTACGATTAAAGATAAAGAGTATAGAGAATATATTCACGAGCTGGGAACACTTCCTGAGAAAATTCAGAAGATTTTAGATGAAAAAGAGAGGATACAGTGGCTTGCTAATAAGTATTCGCATACAAAAGATGTATTCTTTATCGGAAGAGGCCTGGACTATGCAATTTCTTTAGAAGGTTCTTTGAAGTTAAAAGAAATATCGTATATTCATTCTGAAGCTTATGCGGCAGGGGAATTAAAGCATGGCACGATTTCTCTTATTGAAGAGGGCGTTCTGGTAGTTGGTGCAGCAACACAACCGGATTTATTTGAGAAAGAGGTCAGCAATTTAGTAGAAGTGCGAAGTCGTGGAGCATGTGTCTTAGGGCTGACTTCTTATGGGAATTATTCCATAGAAGATATTGCAGATTTTACTGTGTATGTGCCTAAGACACAGGATGTTTTTACTACCAGTCTGGCTGTTGTTCCACTGCAGTTGCTGGCATATTATATTTCAGTTGCTAAGGGCTTGGATGTTGATAAGCCAAGAAATCTTGCAAAGAGTGTTACAGTAGAATAGAGATGGAAAGTGTACTATCAAATAAGGCACTAGTGTTATATATGGTAGTAATTGGAAAATAATAAGTAGTACACTGATAGTACCAAAAATGGAGGTACTATTTATGATTCGTTCACGAAAGATATTAGCAGATCGTATTAATAATCTGTGTAAGGAACAAGGAATAACTTATTATGCGCTATCCTATAAATCAGCAGTTCCCCTTACTACGTTGCTGCACATTGTAAATGGTTCAACGAAAAATCCGGGAATATTTACTATTCATAAAATTTGCGAGGGATTTGAGATTTCATTAAAGGACTTCTTTGATACAGAGGAATTCTGCGAAATGAGAGGAGATTTTGAAGAGGAGATGCAGATTTAATCAGTGGAGGATAGGAATGACAGAGATAAGAGATAATAACTTTTCCAAGCTCTGTGAGGGAAAAGGGGAGCTGTTAAGTAAAGCGCTAAGAGACCGGATATTGGAACAGGATTTTATGAGAAAATCAAAGTTTCCGATTATATATGCTTCTGAGACTATTATGCGCTATCGTGCGGAAAAGACTGATATAAGCAGCAGAGAAAGTCTAAGAGAATTTGTTCAGGGACTTTTTTGCTCTTCTGTAAGTGAAGAAAGTATAGCAGGTGTAGCTGCATTTATAGGAAATCATGCAAGAGAACTTAGAGATTTGAAAGAGGGACAGGAGCGGGTTCTGGAAGGATATGCAATAGCGGTGGACTCTTTTAGTTTAGTACGTATAGATTATAGAATATGGGCACAAAAATGTGATGCCCGTTATATTTCGGCAGTAGCAGGAATTAGAGGTGTTTTAGATGTGAAAAGGACTCGCTGGAATGATTTTTTAAGTGCCTACATGGAGATTTTGAATTTGGGATTTCCGGAGGATATTTCACAGGAAGAAAAACAGGAGCAAATTACAAAATGCGTGGAAAAGGCACGTATGTTATTTAGACTTTTTCATGGAAACCTTGTAAAAAGTGAATAGAATAATATACAACTATACAAAATAATTGTATGGTTAAAGCGAAAAGAGCACTTTTTTGCCAGAAAAGTTCAAAAAGGTGTTCTTTTTTTACTATGTATGATAAAATAGGAGACAATGAAAACGATATTTGTGAAAGGAGAAATAGAAGCTTATAAGCTTCATACAAAGACAAATGAAAAGTTTATTGATTTTAGGTGCGGGCGGTTTCGGTCAGATGATACAGGAAACAGCCAGACTGATTGGATATGCAAAAGTAGTATTTTTGGATGATGCAGCTAAAGGAGAAGATGTCATTGGAAAATGCTGTGATTATCAGGCATTTCTAGGAGAATATGATACAGCGGTAGCAGCTCTCGGAGATAACGGAATGCGCCTTTATTGGACAGAAAAGCTCATGGAAGCAGGATATAAAGTGCCGGCAATTATTCATCCGTCAGCAGTAGTAAGCCCAAGTGCGGAAATTGGCAACGGAAGTTTTATTATGCAGCGTGCAGTTGTTAATACACATACAGTCATTGAGCATGGTGTTCTTGTAAACAGCGGTGCGGTTGTAGACCATGACTCTCATGTTGCAAAGGGAGCACATATCGGACTGGGAAGTGTTGTGAAAGCAAATTGTAATATTGATGTAAAACGTAAAGTGGAGGCCGGCGAAGTGGTATTTTCTACCAGAAGAAAAATTGACGGCGTTACAAACAGAAACTTAGAAGATGCTTTATATGCTTTCGGATTTGGTAATCAATGCAGCTATGTGAAACCTTTTGGACAGGGACATATCAATGAAACTTATGCTGTTTATATGCCTACGGATGCAGGAGATGAGTTTGCATATATTCTTCAGCGAGTAAATAACAACGTATTTAAAGATCCGGCAGGGGTTATGGAAAATATTTTCGGTGTAACAGAATACCTTCGTAACGTTATTCGAGAAGAAGGCGGAGATCCGGACAGAGAAACTTTATCTTGTATTAAGACAAAAGCCGGATGCACTTATTTTGAAGACAGTGAAGGACAGCCTTGGAGATGTTATCATTACATTCCGAATTCTGTATGCTATCAGTTGGTGGAAGAACCGGAGCAGTTTTATCAGTCAGGAAACAGTTTCGGACATTTCTTAAAGCAGCTTGGTAATTATCCGGCATCCAGCTTAAAAGAGACCATTCCTGATTTCCATAATACAGTAAAACGTTTTGCAAATTTCCAGCGTGCTGTAAAGCGTGATATTAAAAACAGAGCCATTACCTGCCGCCCTGAGGTTAAGTTTGCTTTGGAAAGAGAAGCAGATTGCGGCGTTCTGGTAAAACAGCAGGAAGAAGGAAAACTTCCTTTACGAGTAACACATAATGATACGAAATTAAACAATATTTTATTTGATGCGGATACCGGAAAAGGACTGTGCATTATTGATTTAGATACTATTATGCCGGGCTTGGCTGCCAATGATTTTGGTGACTCTATCCGTTTTGGCGCAGCTACCGCAGAAGAGGATGAAAGAAATTTGGATTTAATGCACTTCGATATTTCCTTATATGAAATGTATGTGAAAGGTTATCTGGAAGGTACAGATGGTGTGCTTACACCTGAGGAAATAGAAAGTCTTCCATGGGGAGCACGCTTAATGACTTTGGAATGTGGTATGCGTTTCCTGACAGATTATCTGGAAGGAGATACTTACTTTAAGACAGCTTATCCGGAGCACAATCTGGTTCGTGCCCGTACACAGTTCCGTCTGGTTGATGAAATGGAACAACAGTTTGAAAAGATGCAGGAAATTGTGCGTCAGTATTGCTAAGAAAATGATTTTTAGATAGAATAATTACAAGGGCTGCCACATTAGGCGTACATGGAGTTGTTGCTTAATGAGCAGCCCTTATTATGCAGGAATTTAATAGAAGTGGAGGAAAATTCGTTGTCGGAAAATACAGATAAAATCATTTTGTTTGAACAGACACCAATTCCAAAGGCAGTTGCAAAGCTGGCAATACCCACAATTCTCAGCTCGCTTGTTATGGTGCTTTATAATCTGGCGGATACCTATTTTGTAGGAATGTGCAATGACCCAATTCAGAATGCGGCAGTTACCTTGGCAGCCCCGGTGCTTTTGGCATTTAATGCGGTGAACAATCTTTTCGGAGTGGGCAGCTCCAGTATGATGAGCCGTGCTCTGGGAAGAAAAGATTACGATACGGTATATAAAAGCTCTGCACTGGGCTTTTATTGTGCAATTATATCCGGTGCGCTATTTGCGTTGGCATGTTTTGTTTTTAATGCACCGCTGCTTCGTATGCTGGGAGCAAATACTGAGACCATGGCTGCCACAGGAGAATATTTGAAATGGACCTCTATTTACGGAGCAGTGCCTGCTATTTTAAATGTTGTTATGGCGTATATGGTAAGAGCAGAGGGTTCTGCGCTGCATGCCAGTATCGGAACAATGAGCGGCTGCTTTTTAAATATTATTTTGGACCCTGTTTTTATACTTCCGTGGGGCTTGAATATGGGAGCGGAAGGAGCAGGACTTGCCACCTTTTTATCTAACTGTGTTGCCTGTATTTACTTCTTTGTATTACTCTATAAAAAAAGAAAAAGTACTTTTGTGTGTGTAAATCCCAAACGCCTTTCTCTGGACAAAAATATTATCTGTGGAATTTGTGCAGTGGGAATTCCAGCATCAATTCAGAACCTTTTAAACGTTACGGGAATGACGATTTTGAATAATTTTACATCTTCTTTTGGTGCAGATGCAGTTGCGGCAATGGGGATTACCCAGAAAATCAATATGGTGCCTATGAACATTGCCATGGGAATTTCTCAGGGAATTATGCCTTTAATCAGTTATTCTTATTCCAGCGGCAATCATAAGAGAATGAAAGGAACACTGATGTTTGCCGCAAGAGCAAGTCTGGGATTTATTACTGTTGTGGCAGTTTTTTATTATTTAAGTTCCACACAGCTGACAGAAATGTTTATGTCAAATGAAGCCATTATTTCTTACGGAACAAAATTTTTAAGAGGATTTTGTCTGGGATTGCCGTTTTTATGTATGGATTTTATGGCAGTAGGTGTGTTCCAAGCCGTAGGAATGGGGAGAGAAGCTCTTATTTTTGCGATTATGAGAAAAATTATTCTGGAAATACCGGCGCTGTATCTTTTAAATTATTTACTTCCTTTGTATGGACTGGCTTATGCACAGTTTGTGGCAGAGGTTGTATTGGCAGCAGCAGCGGTTATTGTGTTGGTAAGGCTGTTTCAGAAAATTGAGCAACAAAAAGTGATTGCCAGATAAAATAGACTAAGCTATACTGATAATGTTACCGCCTCCTATACCGGTACAGAAGGGAGGTGCTCACTATGGATTTAGTATTATCTTTTATTGTCGCTGTTGCGGCTGGTGTAGTTTGCCACTACATCATCAAATGGTTAGATGGCGACAAATAGCCGGTAACTAGCCTGTGGATATAAGCCTTTCCACACCAAAATTAGGAATAGAAAACCCCTCGGAATGCAGTCCGAGGGGTTTTCATTGCTGTTCACTATGGAATAGCATTATCTTTTTGCCTACTGGCATTATAGCATATGCAATTTAAGAATACAATATGCAGATTTGAGCTTTATGTGCTATATTTTCAAATTTTTCATAAATCTTGATTTTCATCAGTTCCTGTGCTATACTACAACACGTTGTAAAGCCCATAAAAACAAGGTCTTATAAGGGTTTCGCCGATTTCCGGCGTAAAATGAATCGTGTGTTCGTGACCTTCCACACGTAAAACAAAACTAAAGGAGAAAACAGAATATGAAAAACAAAAATGTGTCGTACTTAACACAGGCTGCAATGATTGCAGCAATCTATGTGGTGCTTACCATTGTCTTTGCACCTATCAGCTTCGGAGAAATACAGGTTCGTATTGCAGAAATGCTGACAATTTTACCTATTTTTACACCGGCGGCAATTCCGGGATTGTTTGTAGGATGTCTGATTGGAAATATTACAGGCGGAGCAATTTTACCTGACATTATTTGCGGCAGCATCGCAACACTTGTAGGAGCGGCAGGGACGTACGCATTGAGAAATCACCACAGAGCATTGGCAGTTTTACCGCCTATTTTGGTAAACGCCTTGGTTGTTCCGTTTGTACTTCGCTATGCTTACGGTGTGGTACTTCCAATTCCATTTTTGGCTTTAACCGTAGGAATTGGGGAAATTATTTCCTGTGGAATACTGGGAAATGTTTTGGCGGCAGTTTTGAAAAAATACAGCGGAAAAATTTTCGTATCACAAAGAGTATAAAATAAAAAGCTTTAGGGAGTTCTGTAAATCAGAATTCCCATTTTTTTGTCTCCTTCCAATCATTTACTTTGACATACAATAGTCTGTATGCTAGAATTAAATCAATTATGGAGTCTTATACCCTCAGCAAGAATTACAGATAAGAACACATATTTGAAACTATATACAAATCAATAAATGTACAGAGGTGAATAAATTGGATAAAAACGAGTACAGAGCAAAATTGGAAGAAATCGGTCAGTTAGTTGACAGACAGGACTACAAAGGCGCTCTAAAAATTGTAGATACCATTGATTGGCGTAGAGTACGCAGTGCCAGAACCTTATGTATGGTAGGCGAGATATACGAAGCTAATAAAAGGTATGAAGATAGTCGAAAACTTCTGCTCCTTGCACATCAGAGAGCTCCTATTGGAAGAACTGTCATATACAGATTAGTTGAGCTTTCTATTAAAATGGGTGAATTTGACGAGGCACTGAATTATTATAAGAAATTTGTGGAGATTTCTCCTAATGACAACAGCCGTTACATTTTAAAATATAAAATTTACAGAGCGAGACGTTCACCGATTGAAGAACAGATTGCAATTCTTCAGGATTATAAGAGCAAAGAGTATACGGAAAGATGGGCTTATGAGCTGGCACGGCTGTATGCAAAGGCAGGTATGAAGGATGCTTGCATTGAAGAGTGTGACGATTTGATTTTATGGTTCAGCGAAGGAAAATATGTTACAAAGGCCATGGAATTAAAAATGCGCTTTACACCGCTGACAGCAGCGCAGCAGGAAAGCTACAACAAAGCAAAAGGTGTTCCTGTTCGTGCTGTTGAAATACCGAAGACAGTACCGGTGCAGATGAATGAGCCTTTCAATCAGCAACAGGATAAGGAAATTGAAGAGATATTAAACAGTATTAAGCTGGGAGAGCTTACACAGGAAGTTCCGTCTGAAGCAGTGAAGCCTCAGGAAGCGCCTATGCAGCCAAAACAGCCGGAAGACCTTCCGGACCGTGTGGCACAGGGGCTAAGGGATGTGTTCCAGCCAAAGGCAGCAGTGTCAGAGGACATGGAAACAGCGGCAACAAAAGAACCGTCTACGGCTACGGAAGAACAGGGATATGTGATTAAAGATTTAGAGCCGGAAGATATGACAAAGGGCACTGAATTTAAGCCGTTTCATATTGGAAGCGCAATGACAATGGAGGTAAAGGCAGAAGCCCCGAAATCAGAGATGCTTTCTTCTGATGGTGCAGCGACAGAAGCCTTTAAGACAGATACAAAAAGTCTGGAAATTGATTTAGAAGCGCTTTTGGCAGAGACAGCAAACGAGTTGGCGCAGGCAGTTGCCGAAGGAACACAAGAAACTGTCCAAGAAGTAAACGAGGAAGTGGTGGAAGAGACTGAAGAGACAGCTGCGGAAGAAACAGAGGAAGAGGCGCTTACGGGGATTTCAGAAGAACTGAGTGAAGAAGAAGTTACAGAAGTTGTTGAAGAAACCGAAGAGGTTGTAGCGGAGAGTTCTGAAGAAGTAGAAGAAGAAGATATTCTTCCTGCGCCGGCAGCGGCAAAGGCTGCTATGATTGCAGAAAATTTAAGCGCCGTTTTTGAAGAAAAAGCAAATGAAATCGAAGCTTTGGCAGCAGAAAATACAGAGGAAGAGTCCGCAGAAGCTTTAGCAGAAGCCGAAGAAATTACTGAAGAGACTTTAGAGGAAGCTGCTGAGACACCAGAAGAAGCAGTAGAAGAGACTGCGGAGGAAGAAGCATCTGAGGAGGCAACCAGAGAAATTCCTGTGGAAGAAGTCAAAGAAGCGATGGGTGAAATTGATTTTTCACAGGCTTTGGAGCAGGAGATGGAGAAAGAAACTTCCGTTGAGTCACAGCAGGAGGAATGTCATATAAAACGTGTGGCAGCCTCAGCGGTAGATGAAACGCAGAAATCTTCTGCATTTCAGACAGCAGTCGAAGGCTTAATGCGTCATCACCTTACAGAAGAAGAACACAGAAGATTGTTTACATATTTTGCACCTGTTCCGGGTATGACACAGCAGATAAATGAAGCCTTAGATACTGCACAGGAGTCTGCATGTGCCAAGACGTCTCAGGCGGGAAATATTATCGTTACAGGACGCGAAGGTTCCGGAAAGACAAGACTTTCAGAAGGGCTGATTAAAGCTCTTTGCAAAGAACGTCAGATGGAAGGCGCTAAGGTTGCGTTTATTACAGCAGAGGAATTGAATAAAAAAGACCCAATAGCCATTGTGGGAAAATTATCAGGAGGATTTCTGGTAGTTGAAAATGCAGGAGAATTAGACGAGGAAATAGTCGAAGATATGTCAAAGGCTATGGAATTTAAGACAAATCGTTTGACTGTAATTTTAGAGGATTTGAAACCGGGTATCCGCAGTCTGGAAGAAAAATATCCGGAATTTATCAAAAAATTTGACTCCCGCATTGTAATTCCTGTGTTTACCAATGATGAGCTGGTATCTTTTGCGAAAACTTATGCAAAAGAGCTGGGATATAAAATTGACGATATGGCAGTTCTTGCATTATATACTTTAATCGGAGATAATCAGAACGAAGAAAATCCGGTCACAATCGGCACAGTCAGAGGCATGATGGATGAAGCCATTAAAAAAGCTTCTAAGAAAGGACGCCGATTAGGAAAGAAAGTGGCAAAACGCCATTTAGATGATGAAAGCGGCAGAATTATGCTGTATGAGAAAGATTTTGATATTTAGTCAGGAGGAAAAAAGATGACAGCCCCTTATCTGGGAAACCCTAAAAGAACCATAGAAGTTCTTCAAAAATACGATTTTGTTTTTCAGAAAAAATTCGGGCAGAATTTCCTGATTGATACCCATGTGTTGGATAAGATTATAAGCGCTGCCGAGATTACAAAAGAGGATTTTGTACTGGAGATTGGTCCCGGAATTGGGACCATGACCCAGTATCTGGCATGTGCGGCCAGAGAAGTGGTTGCAGTTGAAATTGATAAAGCGCTGATACCAATTCTTGAGGATACGTTGCAGGACTACTCTAATGTAACTGTTCTCAACGAGGATATTTTAAAAGTCGATATCAAAAAACTGGCAGATGAGCACAATAATGGAAAACCCATTAAAGTTGTGGCAAATCTGCCATATTATATTACAACACCGATTATCATGGGATTATTTGAAGGAGATGTGCCAATTGAGTCCATTACCGTAATGGTGCAAAAGGAAGTAGCGGACCGAATGCAGGTAGGACCTGGAACAAAGGAATACGGAGCGTTGTCATTGGCAGTGCAGTATTATGCAGAACCTTATATTGTAGCCAATGTGCCGCCTAACTGCTTTATGCCAAGACCGAAGGTGGGAAGCGCCGTTATACGTCTTACAAAACATGCAGAACCTCCGGTAGAGGTGTCTGATACAAAGCTGATGTTTCGCATTATTCGGGCATCCTTTAATCAGAGAAGAAAAACTCTTGCCAACGGTTTGAATAATTCTCCGGAGCTTTCCTTTGGAAAAGAAGAAATTCAAAGAGCAATTAAGGCTTGTGGATTTCCTGAGGGAATTAGAGGAGAAGCATTGACCTTAGAAGAGTTTGCTGCATTGACCAATGAATTTAAAAGTAAATAAGAAACAGAAAAACATCGCAGAGAAGTGAGTCTGCGATGTTTTTTTATAAATATTAAAGGAAGGAGAGTCGGCATTAACGCCGACTTATGAAAAAGAAAATATAAAAATAATTTGCTCTGTATTATTTTTATGATATTAGTATATATTGGAAATATGTTCAAAGCATGATGAACTTGTGAAGAAATCGTGAACGAAATTGAAAACTTTTATGAATGTTCCACATTAAAGCCCTAAAAAGGAAGATGACAGGGAATTTGCAAGTGGTAAATATCTAAAAAGTTTTCAACGGATATCCGTGCGCCTCCTAAAAGACAGGAGAGATTTCCTAATTTTGAGGGGATAATGTTACAGTCTCTGTTTTGATGTCCGGCCAAGTATTCTGAAATTCTTTGGTTGATATCAGGAATATGATTGGAAAAAGCGCTGTTTAATACAATGATATCGGTATTAAAGGTGTTAATAATATTGTTAATGCCAATGGAGATGTATTTCACGAATAAATCCATCATTTCATGGGCAAGAGGCAGGTTTGCGTCATAATCCTTTAAAAATTCAGATATAGTAACGTTTTCTTTCTTCTGTCGGGCAGCATAATTTTCCAGAATGGCTCTTTGAGAGGCATAAAGCTCAAAACAGCCCTGATTTCCGCAGGGGCATGGTTTTCCGTCAGGGAATAAGATGGTGTGCCCGAATTCACCGGCATAGCCATCCCGTCCTTTATATAAGCGTCCGTTTACCAGAATTCCCATACCAATTCCGTCATGCACATTGATATGTATCATATTTTTATATTTGTGATGAAAGGCGGCTTCTCCCAAAACAGAGAGATTTGCTTCATTTTCTACAAAGACAGGAATTTGAAAGGTTTCCTGCAAATGTGTACCCAGACCGCTTTTGGGGAGAGGATAATAAGGCGTAAATAAAATTTCGTTTTTTTGGACAACTCCATAAATACCAATGGAAACTCCGATAATTTTATTTTTAAACGCAGTATTTTCTCTGATATAGAAATTTAAAATCTGTTCTAAATGCTGCAAAAGATTATCCTGTGGACAGAAGGGGATTTTTTTGATTTCCTGTACTTCTCCCTTTAAGTTTGTCAAAAGGGCAATAATCTGCTGCGGTTGTATTTCTAAAGACAGGGCAAAACCATAAGCTTTGTTAAACTCCAGCAGGATGGGCTTTCTTCCCATGGAGGTTTGGGCACTGCCGATTTCCCTGATGAAATGCTGTTCCAATAATTCCTGTACAATATTGGAAATGGTTGCTTTTGTAAGGGATAATTGCTTTGCCAGTTCTGCTCTGGAAACAGGAGGGTTATTTATAATAAATTCTAATACCAGACGGCGGTTATTATTGCGTATCATTTCCTGATTGGCGATGGACATAATAAAAGCTCCTTCGTATGTTAAACTTTTTGTTCTTATCATACACTTTTCCGGGAAAGGGGGCAAGGGATATACAGTTCTTCTTTCGAGAACCTTTAGAGAAACTTTAGAAGTATGTGGGAGAAAATGTGGTATAATGAAGTTGTCGCATTAAGTATATATCCGGAAATATTGATACATTTTATGCTCAGCCTGCGCTCACTTTGAGCTTATAATCTCAAAGCGTGCTCGACAAATTCGCTAAAGGTGCATCAATATTTCTGAATAATATTTAAAGTGACAACTTCGGTTTGGAAAGGAAATACCCTTTTGGGTGTTTCCTCGCCGGCACATGTGGTATATAAAATATGTAGAATTTAAGGAGATTGAAGATATGAAGAAAAAAGGAATTGCGTTGCTGCTTACAGGTGTGATTATGGCATCTTGTTCTATGCCTGTTTATGCGGACAGAGAGGATGCAAAGCTAGATGTTCCCTATATTTCGCTGGGAGCAGATTTGAATGCGCAGGAAAAGGCTTCTGTTTTGGAGCTTTTAGGTGTTTCGGAAAAGGATTTAGAAGATTATACTGTTGCTACGGTTACAAATAAGGATGAGCATAATTATCTGGACTCTTATCTGGATAAAAGTGTTATCGGTTCAAGGGCTCTTTCTTCTGTTCTGGTAGAGGGAAAAGAGGATGGAAACGGAATTCACGTAACAACAAAAAATATTACATACTGTACGCCGGGAATGTACGAAAATGCCCTTGCCACAGCGGGAATTAAGGATGCGGATATTGTGGTGGCAGGGCCGTTTAAAATTTCAGGAACAGCGGCTTTGGTAGGTGCGATTAAATCTTATGAAAATATGACAGGTGAAGAAGTAAAAGAAGAAAATGTAGAAACAGCTACCAATGAGCTGGTTATTACCGGACAGATTGCGGAAGATGTAGGAAGTCAGGAAAAAGCAGAGCAGCTCATCGGAGCAATTAAAGGAGAGGTAGTCAGCAGCGGCGTTTCATCACCGGAAGAAATCGGAGAAATTGTAGACCAGGCTGTAAAAGAGATGGAGGTAAAGCTTTCTGAGGAAGACCGTCAGGCTATTGTAAAGCTCATGGAAAAAATCGAAAATCTGGATTTGGATATCAACAGCTTAAAAGAACAGGCAAAAAATCTTTACGATAAGATTGAAGATTTAGGATTAAAGCTGGATATTAATGAAGAAGAGGTAAAGGGATTTTTTGATAAAATTATAGAGTTCTTTAAGAATTTATTTTCCGGTAATCAAGAATAAGAAATTTGGAGCTGCCGCATTAGGCGTATATCATGTTTAAGCGGCAGATCCTGCTTATAAAAGGCTATGATAGATTTCTTTAATACAATTCTTTATGATTTCTTTTCAGAAAATTCCTGTATTTTTTCATTCAGAGAGAGCATACGTCGATCCAGATTTGAAACGATATTTGCACATTCTTGCAGCTCACGGCGAATATAATCTGGTGCATTTCCCTCAAATTTATAATAGATTTTATGTTCCAGACTTGCCCAGAAATCCTGTGCAATGGTGCGGATTTGTATTTCCACAATGGTATCCACAATTCCCTGTGTCAGATGAATAGGAACTGTCACCAGAATGTGATAGCTTTGATATCCGCTTACTTTTGGATGCGTAATGTAATCCTTCACAGAAACTACCTTTAAATCGCTTTGTTTTGTAATCATATCTGCAATCAAATAGATATCAGAAGTAAAAGAACATATAATGCGGATACCTGCGATGTCATTTACGTACTTCACCATGTTTTCCACACTGGTTTCATAACCGTTCTTTTTTAGCTTATTTACAATACTTGCCGGAGTTTTAATGCGGGATTTAATGTGTTCAATAGGAGTATAATGATAAATGTGCTGAAATTCATCGTTGAGAATATCAATTTTTGTATTAATTTCTTTTAAAGCGGCGTTGTAGAGGAACATGAGCGTTTCCCAGCCGTCTGCATCTTCTTGCTTGATTAGTTCTATAAGTTTTTCCATTTTTATGTCCTCATTAAAGAAAATAAAAGTCTGTCACTTTTTCTTAGTATAGCAGAAAAGCGACAGACAGTCAAAAAAGATTTTTATGTTGTATGAAGAAGCATGTCCTGAGATTTAATCAGATTTAATTTTCGCATGCCGTTGGCAATAAACAACGTAAGGACGCCCGGCAGGATGAAATGAAACAGAAGGATTTTTAAAAACACCATCTGCGGGGCTTCTCCTGCTGTCATGGTTTCCCAAGTAGTCGTCTGTCCCATAAGTCCCATAGTGCCCAGACCGGAACCGTTAGGTGAATTTTGCATTTTTCCTAAGAGAACGCCCAGAGGTCCTAAAATGGCGCTGGAAAGTATAGGAGGCAGCAGAAGGAATGGGTTTTTCAGAATATTAGGAAGCAGCAGCAATGGCGTGCCTGTTCCGATAGAAAGAAGTCCTGAAAAACCGTTTTCTCGATAACTTGCAACAGCCATTCCTACCATACTGCAACAGCAGCCGATGGTTGCCGCTCCGGCAGCCGGTCCTGATAATCCCGCTATAACGCCCAGTGCAGCAGTACCGATAGGGAAAACAACGGCGATGCTCATAAGTACTGCAACTATTATCCCCATAAGGAGAGGCTGTTGCTGTGCTCCCCAATTTACACAGTTGCCAAACTCCTGTATAAAGTAACTCAGGGGTGTCTCCAGCAAAAGATTTATAAGTTCTCCGCATAAAAATCCCGTAAGAGGACACAGAAATAAATCAAAACGAGTTTTTTTGACAAAGAGACGAGAAAGTTCAATAGCTGTAAAGGCAGCCAGAAAAGAGCACAAAAACGCTGACGGACCGGCGGCATCGCCTCCTAACATACCTGCAATACCGGCACATAGTACAACAAGAGGCGCTTCCTGAAGCTGGCAGGCAACACCCACCCCAATGCCTATTCCGGTAAGTCCGGTGGCAATCCCGCTTAAATGAATAAGCGTACTGTTAAAGTCACTGGGGAAAAGGTTCGCAATCTGTCGCAAAAACATTCCCATAATCAATGTGGCAAAGATACCACATGCCATTCCGTGAGCCCCTTCTATGAAAAATCGTTGTAAAAATCGTTTCATAATTTCAGATTTTTAAATAAAGAGCCTAAGGAAGTAGAGATTTCTTCGCTTTCCGGTAATTCGTAATCCGGTTCTTCCTCTTTTTCTTCTGCGATTTCATTGAGCGCTTTCATGCTCAGACTGATTTTTCCGTCTTCGTTTTTGATTACTTTTGCTTTTACTGTATCGCCAATGCTTAAAACGGCTTTCGGTGATTTAATTCGTTTTTCGGAAATCTGAGAAACGTGTACAAGACCGGATATTCCGTCACCTAAATCAATGAAAGCGCCGTAAGTCTGTAAGGACTCTACGGTACCTTCCACAATACTTCCCACCTTAATATCGTCAATTTTACTGCGTTTTTCAGCGTCAGCCTTTTCTTTTAAAATTTCTTTTGCAGAGAGAACAAGACGGTTTTCCTGTTCGTCTACTTCAAAAACCCTTACAGTAATGGTCTTTTTTAAGAAATCTTCTGGATTTTCTACATAATTTAAAGCGAGTTTAGAAACAGGAATAAAAGCACGGATGCCTTCTACATAAGCGATGGCACCGCCCTTTACAATACCTTCTACAGATACTTCAAATTCTGTCTTGTCTTCTTTCATCTGTTCTAATTTGTCCCAGATAAGCATATCATCATCGCGGAAGTCAGAGAAAGATGCATCAATTTCTTTCATGTAGTCTTCCATAGTTTCCTGTTTTTTCATTTCTTCTGACATTGCAATACCTCCATGTTTTAAATTTTGGATTAAGTATATCATAATTGCCATTGATTTAGAAGTATGTTACTATAAAAACAGATAGAACTGCAGTAAAAGCAGAAAGGAAAGAAGAATGGGAAAGCAAGGGAAAATATACATAATCGGACATAAAAATCCAGATACAGACTCTATTTGTTCGGCAATAGCCTATGCAGATATTAAGAATAGAATGAGTAATGGCAATCGTTATGCGGCAAAGAGAGCAGGACAGATAAATGAAGAAACAGAATATGTGTTAAAACGCTTTGGTGTAGAAGCACCGGGATACTTGTCGGATGTTGGAACACAGGTAAAGGATATGGATATTCGTGAAACTCCGGGAGTTCCAAACAGCATTTCCATTAAAGATGCATGGGCGATTATGAAGGAGAGCAGTGCAGTAACATTGCCTATTACCAAAGAAGACGGACAACTGGAAGGATTGATTACCACAGGAGATATTGCAAAATCCTACATGGATGCCCATGACAATTATTTCCTTTCCAATGCCAGAACCCAGTACAGAAGTATTGCCAATACCGTAGAAGGCGTCATTGTAACAGGGAATTCCCATGGGTATTTTGTAAAGGGAAAGGTGGTAATCGGGGCGGCAAATCCGGATAAATTAGGAGATTTTCTGGAGGAAGACGATTTGGTTATCTTAGGAGACCGCCATGAAGACCACTTATGCGCTATTCAGGAAAATGTAAGCTGTATGATTGTGTGCAACCATGCCAGAGTATCTGCAGATATTATTGAGGCGGCAGAAAGAAACCAGTGCGTCATCATTCAGTCCGCTCTTGATACATTTACCGTAGCAAGATTGATTAATCAGAGTATTCCTGTGAAACACATTATGAAAAAGGAAAATCTGATTACGTTTCAGACAGATGACTTTACCGATAATGTAAAGGACATCATGGTAAAAAACCGACACAGAGCATTTCCGGTGGTAAATAAGCATGGCAAATATATTGGTACGGTTTCCCGCCGTAATTTGCTGGGAATGAAAAAGAAACAGCTGATTTTAGTTGACCATAATGAGAAGACACAGGCAGTGGACAATATTGATGCGGCAGAAATATTGGAAATTATCGACCATCACAGATTGGGCTCACTGGAAACTTTACAGCCGGTGATGTTCCGCAATCAGCCGGTAGGGTGTACAGCGACAATTATGTATCAGATTTATGTGGAAAAGGCGTTGGAAATCAGTCCGTCTATTGCGGGGCTTTTATGTTCTGCGATTATTTCAGATACTTTGATGTTTCGTTCGCCTACCTGTACCTCCGCAGATAAAATGGCGGCAGGCGCTTTGGCTTTGATTGCGGGAATTAATATAGAAGAACATGCAAAAGAAATGTTTACTGCGGGAAGTAATTTGAGAGGAAAGACTACGGAAGTTATTTTCTATCAGGATTTCAAGCGTTTTACAGCGGATACCGTGAATTTTGGCGTAGGACAGATTAGCTCCATGAACGAAGAGGAGCTGAAGGATTTAAAGAAAAGGCTTATTCCGTTTATGGAACATGAGTGCGGAAAGAACGGAATTTCTATGGTATTTTTCATGCTGACTAATATTTTGGATGAGTCCTCTGAAATTATCTGCTACGGAGAGGGCAGTGGAAAACTGGTACGAGATGCGTTTGAAGTGCAGGAGTCTGACAGTGGTTATATACTGCCCGGTGTGGTATCCAGAAAGAAACAGCTGATACCTGCATTTATCGGAACTTTGCAGCAGAACGGAAATTAGTGCATTGTATATTGGTTTTGAAAGGACAAGAAAATGAGTAAAATTGAGTGGAAACCGGGAAATATGCTTTATCCTCTGCCGGTGGTAATGGTGAGTGTGGCGGATGAAGAAGGGAAGGACAATATTATTACCGTGGCATGGGCAGGAACAGTATGTACCAATCCGCCTATGGTGTCTATTTCTGTACGACCGGAACGATATTCCTATTATATGATAAAAGAAACAGGAGAATTTGTGATTAATCTTACTACGGAGAAACTGGCTTATGCAACCGATTACTGTGGGGTCAAATCCGGTCGTGACGTAGATAAATTTAAAGAGGCACATTTAACAAGAGAAGCAGCCTCTCATGTGGGAGCGCCGATGATAAAGGAGTCTCCTGTTTCTATTGAATGTCGGGTAAGAGAAGTGCAGGAGTATGGAAGCCACAGCGTGTTTACGGCAGATGTGCTGGCGGTACATGTGGATGACCAATACATGGATGAAAAAGGCAAGTTTGATTTGGCAATGTCAAATCCAATTGTTTATTCCCACGGAGAGTATTATGGATTAGGGAAGAAATTGGGAACCTTTGGGTATAGTATTAAGAAGAAAAGAAAGAAAAAACAGAAGAAGCAGGGGAAATGAGTATGGAAAATATTACACTGATTGGAATGCCCGGTGTAGGAAAAAGTACGGTAGGCGTTATTCTGGCGAAGGTGCTGGGATATGAATTTGTAGATTCAGACCTGTTAATTCAAAAGTCTGAAAATCTGCTTTTGCGGGAAATTATTGCAAGGGACGGACAGGATGGTTTTTTGAAAATTGAAAACAGAGTAAATGCTTCTATTGAGACAGAAAAATCAGTAATTGCCACGGGAGGAAGCGTGGTATACTGTGCAGAAGCCATGGAACATTTGAGGAAAATCGGTAAAGTGGTATACCTGAAGCTGGAATATGAAGAACTAAAGAAACGTTTGGGAAATCTTAGAGGCAGAGGCGTGGTTTTAAGAGACGGACAGACTTTAAAAGACTTGTACGATGAGCGGACACCTCTTTATGAAAAATATGCAGATATTGTAGTTGATGAGAAAAATCTGGATGTAGAGGGAACTTTACAGAAAATTCTCGAAAATATTGCTGAATAATTGACGGCAAGGGTTTGGAAAACTGTGGAGAAACGGGAAAATGCGGATTTTTATTTACAAATTCATATATCTGTTATAATATAATGGATAAGCCATAAAATAGTATTGAGAAAGTATTGTAAACAGACGTGAATTCGAGAAATGGCTTTATAACAAATAGATAAAACCTGTGACAGACAGGAAGACATAGATTTAGACAGGTAGTGATACCTGGGAAAACAAGAGGTGTGTATATGGAGCAGTATATTATTAAGGGTGGAAACCCATTGGTCGGTGAAGTGGAAATTGGCGGTGCCAAGAACGCAGCGCTGGCTATACTGGCAGCAGCAATCATGACAGATGAGACGGTACACATTGAAAATTTACCAGATGTTCGTGATATTAATGTGTTATTAGAGGCGATTAAAGAAATTGGTGCTACTGTTGACCGCATTGGACCTACGGAAGTAAAGATTGCGGGAGCAACCATTGGAAATATTACTGTTGAGTATGAATATATTAAGAAAATCAGAGCGTCCTATTATTTGTTGGGTGCTCTTTTAGGCAAATATAAAAATGCAGAAGTGCCCCTTCCGGGAGGCTGTAATATAGGAAGTCGTCCGATTGACCAGCATTTAAAAGGTTTTCGGGCTCTCGGTGCGTCAGTAGATATTATTCACGGTGCAGTTGTAGCAAAGGCGGAGCATCTTACAGGAAAACATATTTTTATGGATATGGTGTCAGTGGGTGCGACAATTAATGTTATGATGGCAGCGGCAATGGCGCAGGGAAATACGACTATTGAGAATGCGGCCAGAGAGCCTCATGTTGTAGACGTTGCAAACTTCCTTAACAGCATGGGCGCAAATATTAAAGGAGCCGGTACAGATGTAATCCGTATTCAGGGAGTGGACAAGCTTCATGGTACAACTTACTCCATTATTCCGGACCAGATTGAAGCAGGAACCTTCATGTGTGCAGCAGCAGCAACCATGGGGGATATTATGGTGAAAAACGTTATTCCAAAACACTTGGAAGCAACGACAGCAAAATTGGAAGAAATCGGATGTCAGGTAGAAGAATTCGATGATGCGGTGCGTGTTGTGGCAAATAAACGTTTAAAACGCACAAATGTAAAAACAATGCCATATCCGGGCTATCCTACGGACATGCAGCCTCAGTTTGCCGTGGCGTTGACTCTGGCAGAGGGTACAAGTATTGTAACGGAAAGTATTTTTGAAAATCGTTTTAAATATGCAGATGAGCTTACCAGAATGGGGGCTAATATTAAGGTAGAGGGAAATACTGCAATTATTGACGGAGTGCAGAAGCTTGCGGGAGCAAGAGTAAGCGCGCCGGATTTAAGGGCGGGTGCAGCCCTTGTTATTGCCGGTCTGGCAGCAGAAGGCATTACGATTGTGGACGATATTGTTTATATTCAGAGAGGATATGAGCGTTTTGAAGAAAAGCTCAGAAGCCTTGGCGCTGAAATTGAAAAGGTTTCCAGTGAAAAAGAAATTAAAAAATTCCAGCTTCGAGTAGGTTGATGGAGTTTTTAGAAAAAATGCTTGACGGATAACGGGAAAAGCGTTATCGTAGTAGTGTTAAATAGAAAATTGTAAATGTTATATTTTCTCTTATTCAGAGTGATGGAGATACATAGGATCTGTGAAGTCACGGCAACCCCGCATGGCGGAAGGTGCCAACCTGAGCGAATAATCGAACAATAAGAGGATTCATTTTATGAAAAGTATATGAGTCCGCTTTGTCGGGCTCTTTTTCAATGTACGGCGGTAAAATTCGAGAGAAAATATAAACTCAAGAAAAGGAGAAAACACATGGAAAAAAGATTATTTACTTCTGAATCTGTAACTGAAGGCCATCCGGACAAGATGTGCGATGCGATTTCTGATGCGATTTTAGATGCGCTTATGGAAAAAGACCCAATGAGCCGTGTTGCTTGCGAAACTGCTACAACAACAGGTGTTGTTATGGTTATGGGTGAAATCACAACAAGCGCTTATGTAGATATTCCGAAGATTGTAAGGGATACTGTTCGTGAAATTGGTTATACAAGAGCGAAATATGGTTTTGATGCAGATACCTGCGGCGTTATTACGACAATAGACGAACAGTCAGCAGATATTGCGCTGGGTGTTGATAAAGCTTTAGAAGCAAAAGAAAATAAAATGTCTGAAGAAGAAATCGATGCAATCGGCGCCGGAGATCAGGGTATGATGTTTGGATTTGCAACAGATGAGACAGAAGAATTTATGCCTTATCCGATTGCTCTTGCACATAAATTGGCATTACAGCTTACAAAAGTACGTAAGGACGGTGTACTTACTTATTTAAGACCGGATGGAAAAACACAGGTAACAGTAGAGTATGATGAGAATGATAAACCAATGCGTTTGGATGCAGTGGTATTATCTACACAGCATGATCCGGAAGTGACACAGGAACAAATTCATGCAGATATTAAAAAATATGTATTCGACCCAATTCTTCCGGCAGATATGGTGGATGATGAAACAAAATTCTTTATCAATCCAACAGGACGTTTTGTAATCGGCGGACCTCACGGGGACAGCGGATTAACAGGACGTAAAATTATTGTAGATACTTACGGCGGATATGCACGTCACGGCGGCGGCGCTTTCTCTGGTAAGGACTGTACAAAAGTAGACCGTTCTGCGGCTTATGCGGCTCGTTATGTGGCAAAAAATATTGTGGCAGCAGGTCTTGCAAAAAAATGTGAAATTCAGTTGTCTTACGCAATCGGTGTAGCACATCCGACCTCCATTATGGTTGATACATTTGGAACCGGAAAGCTTTCTGATACACGTTTAGTGGAAATTATTCGTGAGAACTTTGATTTAAGACCGGCAGGAATCATTAAAATGTTGGATTTACGCCGTCCAATCTATAAACAGACAGCAGCTTACGGACATTTTGGAAGAAATGATTTGAACCTGCCTTGGGAAAATTTAGACAGAGTGGAAGATTTAAAGAAATATTTATAAAATGTTTATAAAAGTAAGATTTTTTGTGTCGGACTGTTTCATGAACGGTCCGACTTTTTCTATTTTATACCGAAAGTATTACATTTATGTGTATATGAAGAAATGTGGTTGAAATTACCAGAAAATTGTAATAGGATATCAATATAGAAATAAAAAAAGCAGCGGGAGGAAAAGGGATGAAGAAAAAAACGTTACAGGCTGCTGTAATTGCTTTAGGTATTTTAAGCGCCAGCTTTACAGTATCTGCTATGGGGGAAACAGATGTAGAAGATACTGTATTATCGGAAATTACAGAAGAGAGTATGCAAAATCAGGATGTTGAGACAGAAGAAGATACAGAGCAGGAAAATCCGGATAATCCACAACCGGAGAAGCCGCAAAACGGATGGGTTGAAAATGAAAACGGTTGGCAGTACAAAGATGAGAATGGAAATCTGCTGAAAGACGGCTGGTGGGAAATAGAAGGTGAAAGATATTATTTTGATAAAGATGGATATCGTGCTTCTTATTGGTTGTATGCAGACGGACAATACTATTGGCTAGGTACAGATGGAAAAATGCAGACAGGCTGGCAGGAAGTATGGGGACAGAAGTATTATCTCGGAACAGACGGAGCAATGCAGACATATTGGTCAGTAATAGACGGAAAATATTATTGGCTTGGAAGTGATGGGGCAATGCGGACAGGCTGGCAGGAAGTATGGGGTAAATATTATTATCTTGGAAACGATGGAGTGATGCAGACATATTGGTCAATGGTAGATGGACAATATTATTGGCTCGGTGCAGACGGAGCGATGCGGACAGGCTGGCAGGAAGTATGGGGTAGATGGTATTATCTCGGTAAAGCGGCTGATGACGGAGCGATGAGAACATATTGGCAAGAAATAGACGGAAAGTACTATTGGTTTGGGGCAGACGGAGCGATGCGGACAGGCTGGCAGGAAGTATGGGGTAAATGGTATTATCTCGGCAAAGCGGCTGATGACGGAGTGATGAGAACGTATTGGCAAGAGATTGACGGAGAATATTATTGGCTCGGAGCGGACGGAGCAATGCGAACAGGCTGGCAGGAAGTATGGAGCAAATGGTATTATTTGGATGTAGCCGGAGTGATGCAGACAGGATGGATTTGGACCGAAGGGGACAAATGGTATTATACGTATGAAAGCGGTGCAATGGCATCTAACACTTGGGAAAAAATGAACGGACAGTGGTACTGGTTCGATGAAAGTGGTTTGATGGCACAGGGTTGGAAATATATAGGAAGATATAAATATTATTTTAATAATTCAGGCCATTTATTACAGGATTTAGATGGTGTTCTGGGAAGACAATCTTCTTATGAAGTTACAATAAATCGTAAAAGGTGTCAGGTGACAGTTTATGCAAAAGACGGAAGCAATGGGTATATTATTCCGGCAAAAACATTTACGTGTTCTGTAGGACTTTCCTCTACACCGACACCAACAGGAACATTCTATACACCGGATAAATATCGTTGGCATACCTTAATGGGACCTTCTTATGGGCAATATTGTACCAGAATTAATGGAGGAATTTTATTCCATTCCGTAGCTGGTTATAATATGACAAGCTATAATATTCGTGCAAGAGATTATAATAAATTAGGTTCACCGGCATCTCATGGTTGTGTACGCTTAACTGTACGTGATGCAAAATGGATTTATGATAACTGTAAGTTAGGAACAAAAGTTACAATTTCAGATTATGCAGCAACTCCATTTGATAAGCCTGCAACAATTAAAATTCCAGCTAGTCAGAATTGGGATCCAACAGACCCTAATATTTAAAATTAGAGTATAGATTGTGTATAAAGAGGGAAAGCGTTGTTAAGAGGGCGCTTTCCCTCTTTATTTGTATTAATTGTAGAAATAAAAACAAAAAAATAAACAAAAAGAGCTTGACATAGTAAATAGAAGATGATATTATGTCAAAGTTGCTGTTGAGCGAATAAAAAGAAAAAAATAAAAAAACAAAAAAAGTATTGACAAATATTGAAACAAATGATATTATAGTCAAGCTGTCGCAAAACGACAACGAAGCAGTCGAAAAAGACTGAAAAAAGTTTAAAAAAGTTCTTGACAGAGAGATGCAGATGTGATAATCTAGTATGGCTGTCGCAAAAGAGCAGAGATGCCGAAAGGCATTGAAAAAACTTTTTAAAAAAGTACTTGACAAGCGAAAG
>JABLTT010026933.1_pt1 | contig 34631 bp, 29 predicted proteins | sample 7160061 | NCBI WGS metagenome assembly JABLTT01 (sample SAMN14651232, study PRJNA627086) | human gut metagenome | isolation source: feces | host: Homo sapiens
CGGGTCTTTGGATTGCACGGCGGATTTTTTTTCTAGCCGAGGCGGCACCACATGGGCCAACGGGCTATATTGGGCAGCTTGTTTCATATTGTCGTCAGTCACATGGGTATAAATCATAGTGGTATCCAGGTTTTCATGGCCCAGCACTTCTTTCAATGTGCGCACATCTACGCCGTTTTGATACATGAGCGTAGCAGCTGTGTGGCGCAATTTGTGAGCCGAATAATTTTTGTCGCCCAAACCGGCCTTTTCCAGCTGGCGTCCGACCATCCATTTCACGGTTTGAGCACTGATGCGGCGGCCCAAACGACTGATAAATAGGGCATTGGCATCTTCGGGCCGCGGTTGGATGCGGGTAGGCAAATAGGCTTGTATGGCTTGTTGGCAGGCTTCGTTTAAATAGACAATGCGTTCTTTGTTGCCCTTGCCCAGCACACGCAGCGTATCGCCGCGCACATCACCCCGGTTGATGCCCACCAATTCGGATACCCGCAGCCCGCAGTTTAAAAATAATGTGATGATGCAGTAATCCCGCTCCGGATATTCGCTGTCAATGTGCTGGAGCAGATCCACGCTTTCCTGAAAAGAAAGGTGGCGTGGGAGTGACCGTTTGAGTTTGGGAGAATCCAAGTTTTGTACTGGATTGTGCTCGATTTTATGCACTTTTTCGGTCAAATACCGGTAAAAGGAACGGAGGGCCGCTACTTTACGGGAACGGGCGCTGGCGCCGTTTCCAGTGGGGGAAGAAGCACTTTTGTGATATTTGGGGAGATCGTGACTGGCAAAACTGAGAAAATCGTAAAGATCGGTCAATGTAACGCTGGAAATCAGATCCAGATCCACGCAATCGATCGAAATTTGTTCAAAAGGTGTATCGGCAGGCACCAGTTGGCGCTTGCGCAACAAAAAACGGAAAAATGTACGAAGATCCAAAAAATATTCTTGGCAGGTGCGGCGTGACCGGCCGCGGATGGTTTCCATATACGTTAAATAATTTCGGATTTCTTCTGGCGCTTCAGCGCGGTAATCCATGAAGAACAGTCCTTTCTGGGAAAAGCTTAGGAAATGAAAAAATTTAAAAAGCAACGCTGGCGTGGCTGCGCGTCAATGGAATTAGTATAACAAAATAGCACTTGAATTGCAAAAGGACAAAATGCTGTAATGTTTAGGTTGGATTCGCTGATTTGCCGGCATAGACCCAAATCAGAGCCTTGGTGCGAGGACTCCATAAAAACCTCCACTCAATTATACAAAACCCACATTTGGTATAATTGTGATTCGAGCTGCAAACCTCCTCTTTTCGCTTGATCCTTATAAGGTTTCCAAAAGCAACAGCCGTCTCGGTCTTTACCAGACGGCTGTTTTGCGTTGCAGATTTCGGAACCAATCACTACATTGAGATCTAGTCTCGTTCCTGTTGATCGACAGCATAGACGATACAGCCAATGCCAACGACCAAAGTGCCAACAATGGCACCTTCCATGGGCTGATTTAAAAATGCTCCTAGGAACAAACCGACGATGCCACCCAATAGAGATAAAACGGACGACCCTACTGCTCTGGACATAAACGTTCTCCTTCCTTTTTCTCCGGTCAGCAGCTCCCCTTTTTCCCGGCCCGGGGATGAAGTTGACTGTAGTTTCCCATCCAACTCTGGCGAAACAGTTTGGCGTACTGCTGGGCTGCGGTTGGATCTTCGTATCCCAAGATCTGCTGAAGGTCTTGGGGTGTGGCTCCATTCTGCAGCAGATGAATGGCCAAGGAATGGCGCAAACTTTGGGGCGTGATATCCTTTTGGATGCCGGCTTGGCGGGCACGCTGCTTGATGATCTTCCAAAAACCTTGGCGCGTCAACCGGCCTCCATTGCTGTTGACGAACAAGGCAGGCTCCCCTGGGTCTTGCAGCAACGCAGGGCGGCGTTTGATATATTCCCGCAGCTTGTCCACCGCAGTCTGATACAACGGGAGCATCCGCTCATGCCGGCCGGCACTGCGCAAAAACCCCATGTCCAAATGCAGATCGTCCACATTCAACGCAGTCAATGCCGTTACTTTGAGCCCGGTGGCATACAACAGTTCCAACATGGCTCGATCCCGGCAGGATAATATGTCGTGATCGTTTGGGGCAGACAATAACCGGTCCATCTCTGCTGTTGTCAAAATGGCAGGTATGCTCCGGCTGGGCAGTGGCAAAGGGACAGATTTGGCCGGGTTCCCGTTTGCGATCCCCTGTTCGGTCAAATAGCGATAGTAGCAGCTGATCGAAGCACGCACCCGATTTAAAGTAGAAGGTTTCCGCCCTTGGTCTTTTAGCTGGTTTAGATAACTAGACACCAGGTCAGGAGAAGCTGCTGCATAATCGATATCGGCAGAAAAACCGGCGAACCGGTCCAGGCCGGCAACATCCCGCAAATAGGATGCAACCGTATTGGGGGCCGCTCGTTTTTGCTGTACCAAATAGCGGCGGAAACCGAGAAACCGGTCTTCCATAGCAGTTTCCTCCTGTTTTACTCAAGTGATCATGGCAAGTGCTGCAGTGCTGAAAAGTGGAGTCAGAATACAGCCGACCAGACTGCATAGCAGGCAAAGTGCCAAGCAGACCAAAGCACATTCATAATACGCTGGCCCAGGATGAATGCGCAGAAAAGAATGGTGGCCTCGGGGGACGCTCCGTTGCCCACAGCACAAGGCTATAACGCGGCTCCCCAATGCCAGCAAACACAATAGGACAAAAAAGCCGTTGATACAGTAAGCCAGCCAAAAGGCTCCATATCCACGCAGGCCATAGCTTGCCAAAAAAGCAGTTGCTGTACGGGCCAAAGAAAAACCTTTAGCCGCAAAAAGAAGTGGTACAGCAAAAGCGCCGAAACGAAAATAGGCACACAGAAATAACGGCACTAAGTAGCGTAGGCTGTCCCAGAAGAGAGTAAAAAATAGAGCCAGGCGGCCAGCAGAGGCCTGGCGATCCAATTGTGCGGTCAGATCCTGCGCTTGCGGCAGACTGCCACGGAACAACAAACTGCCAGCCAACGCCCCCAAAGCAAGGCAGAGCAACAGCAATACAGTTCCCGCAGGCATTGGCAAGCGCATGTCCCGCTTTCTCTTTCGAGTCATTTTCGTCACCTCTGCTGCCATCTTATGCAGTGGCAGCAGAGGATATGACGGATCTTACCTTTTACTATACCCGTCTTGGGAGCAGATAGCAAGAGGAGCGAAGAAAAAGAAAGGAGAAATATATTTTATGTAAACTATTTTATGTAAACCAATAAACCTTCCGCTGTCTGCCGATACCCTTTACAGCTGCGATTAACCAATTTGAGATCTTAATTTTTGGTGATTTTTTATAATAAAATTCTCGAAATGCGATTGTATTTTATGGATTTTTGTGTTATTCTCAAGACAGTACATATCATTTGCGGCAAATCAAAGTGGGCCGCATGAGGTCTTACTGCAAAGGAGGTTTGTTTCTTATGCCACACATCACATCCCCTGAGGCGTTTTTTGGGTTCCCATTGGGTGCAGATCGAAAAATTGCACGTTGGGATAAAATCGTCGAATATTACAAATTGTTGGATTCTGAATCCGACCGTATTCAGGTGACAGACATGGGGCCTTCTACCGAGGGGAATCCCTTTTTGAAGGTTATCATCACTTCGCCTGAAAACTTTGCTCATCTGGAAGAGATCCGTCAAGACAACCAAAAGATCGCAGACCCTCGCGGCCTTTCCGAGGAGGAAATTCAGGCACTGGTGGCCCGGGGCAAGGCGGTGAGCGTGCAAAGCATGAGCCTGCATGCCACAGAGATCGGCGGCACGCAGATGGCCCCCCAGCTGGCCTATGATCTGCTTTGCGGTGAGACAGAAGAGATTCGAAATATCCTGGAAAATGTGGTATTGGTCATGGTCCCCTGCTTCAATCCTGACGGGCAGATCATGGTGACTGACTGGTACAATGCAACGCTGGGTACCGAATACGAAGGATGTAACTATCCTTCCCTATACCATAAGTATACAGGCCACGATAACAACCGGGATTCTTTCGCCCATAATATTATAGAGTCCCAATACATGGGGGATATCTTGTTCAAAGAATGGACACCCCAATCCTATTTCGATCACCATCACATGGGCAGTTATGGCGCCCGCATCTTTGTGCCGCCATATAAAAACCCGGTACGGCCTTATACCGATCCTCTGGTTTACAACGAACTATCCCTCTACGGGGCGAATATGTGTTATCGCATGGAGCAAGAAGGGCTATCTGGCGCCACTATGATGGCTCAGTTCCCGGGATGGGGCCATTATGGTTACCACTGGATCACCAACAGCCATAACATTGCCGGCATGCTCAGTGAAAGCGCCAATGCCAAATTGGCTACGCCGCTCTATATCCATCCAGAGCAGCTGGAGGGCAACCACGATACGGCCACCCCGTTCTATGGGCAGCAAGTCCACTTCACACATCCCTGGCCGGGCGGCTGGTGGCGTCTGGGCGATATTGTAAAACGCCAATATTGCGCAGCTTACACCGTGCTGGATACCATGGCGAAAAACCGGCAGCAAATTTTGTTCAACATGACCCAGAAAGCCCTGCGTCAGACCCAGCGGGGCGCCGAGAGCGACGAGCAGGCGTTTATCATTTCGGCCGATCAATTCGATCAGAGCGTGCTCCGTGCCCTGCTGAAGATGCTGCTGGATCAGGGGCTGGAGATGCATCGCGCCACCGCTCCTTTCCAGGTGAATGGACACAATTATCCGGAAGGTTCCATCTTGGTGCCGCTGGCACAGCCGAAGATGGGTGTTGCTATGAACTTGCTGGGCCGCACTTTGTACCCCGATAATTTCTGGACCCACGATCTGAATGGAGCATTGACGGCTTTTGATACGGCCAGCGATACGGTGGCAGAATACATGGGTGTAGAAGTGGTTCCCGCTTGCGCCAAAGTAGAGGGAGCATTCGAACCCTTCACTTCCCTTCCGGCGCCAGCACCCGTACAAGTGCCCCAAGCAAAGGGCTATGTGATCTCCGCCAAAGAAAACGAAAGCTACCACACGGCAAACCTGCTTTTGAAAGCGGGCTATCGAGTGCAACGCATCGATACCTGCCCGTGGCACGATTTTTATGTCGAAGGCGATGCCGCAGCGCTCAACCCCATTTTTGATGAGACTCATGCTGTGGTGCGCACTGTAGAGCAGCCATATCCCCAGATGACAGAGATCAAGCCGCTGAAAGTGGCGATGTATCAGCGCTATTACACCGGCAATGCCGATGAGGGCTGGACCCGCCTGCTGCTGGAACGGATGGCATATTCCTACACTACTGTAATGGATGAAGACATCACCGGCGGGAAGCTGGATGAATTTGATGTGCTGATCCTACCCAGCGATCAGTATGAAATGCTGTATGGCCCGCAACATTACCAAGATGACCCCCGCTTTGAGAGCATGATGCAATATGTGGGCAAGCAGCCTCCCGAGAAACAGAGCGGTTTGGGCCAAGAAGGTATGGATGCGATCCGCGCCTTTGTGGAAAAAGGCGGCCGGCTGTTGGCCTTTAACCAGTCCTGTGATTTTGCAGCCAAAGCCTGCGGGCTCAAAGTGAAGAACCTGGCGGCCGGCAAATCGCTTACTGAATTCAATACCCATGGCTCCACATTGCACATTCAGCTGGATACCAATCATCCTCTGTGCTACGGCATGCCGAAAAAAGCGCTGGCCTTCCATTGGAACGGTCCTGTTCTGCAGGTCAAGGAGAAATTCTCCGCCGACCAATACGAAGAGGCGGCTTGTTACGCTCAGAAAGATGTGCTGCAGAGCGGCTTGTTGGTAGGAGAAGAATTGATTGCTGGCACACCGGCTCTGTTGCAAGTTCATTGCGGCCAAGGCGATGTCGTCCTATATGGCTTCGCACCTCAGCATCGCTGCCAGACCCATGGCACGTTCAAACTGCTATTTAACGCTCTCTATCAACAGAAATAGAAATATGCATCAATAGATTTTTATAGGGGAGGCATTTGGCCTCCCCTCTTTCTTTTGCTAAATTCCCTTGCCCTCCCTCCTTCAATACGCTACAATGGAATCGTATACAAAAGTCTCCAAAGGGAGGATTGCCTTTTGAATCAATATCTATTATTAACAGGCGTTGTGATCGCTCTATGCGTATTGGTCAACCGGTACATTGAGAAATTGCCTGTCCCATCGTTGTTGGTCTTTATCGCCCTAGGCATGTGTTTTGGCGAAAATGGCTTATTTCGAATTCCTTTTGATAATTACCAAGCCGCAGAGATCCTCTGCTCAGTGTGTCTGATCTTTATCATGTACTACGGCGGTTTTGGAGCCAATGTGAAACAAGCCCGATCTGTGGCGGCCCAATCTGTGCTGCTTTCCACTGTAGGCGTGGTGTTGACGGCCCTGCTCGTCGGGGCATTTGCCCACTATGCACTGGGCTTGAGTTGGTTGGAAGGCATGCTCACAGGCTCTGTGATTGCTTCCACAGACGCGGCATCGGTATTCAATATGCTGCGCTCCCAACAGCTCAACCTCAAGTATAACACAGCCTCTTTGCTGGAGATTGAGTCAGGGTCCAATGATCCGATGTCTTATATGCTGACAGTAGTATTTACTACGCTGATCGCTGGACAGCAAATTTCGGTGCCTTGGATGTTGGCTAAGCAGATCGTTTTGGGGCTTCTGTTTGGCGTATTGATCGGCAAAGCCACAGTTTGGCTATTGAATCGTTTCCACTTCAATATGGCGGAAGGCGAGACGATTTTTGTATTGGCTTCTGCCCTGCTGGCCTATGCGCTGCCCAATATTTTGGGCGGGAACGGTTACTTGAGTGTGTATATTTGCGGTATTTGGATGGGCAATTCCAGCATTCCCAAAAAGCGGAACCAAGTCCGTTTTTTCGATGTGCTCACTGGTGTGGCTCAAATGATGATCTTCTTTTTGTTGGGGCTGCTGGTCACTCCCGCAAAATTGCCGTCTGTGGCACTGCCCGCGCTGCTTATCATGTTGTTCATGACATTTGTAGCACGTCCGGTGGCAACAACGGCGATCTTGGCGCCATTCCGCGCCCCAGCGCGGCAAATTGCACTGGTTTCTTGGGCGGGGCTGCGAGGTGTGGCCTCCATTGTATTTGCCATTTATGCAGTGCTGCAGCAGATCCCCATGCGGTACGATCTGTTTAATCTGGTGTTTTGCATTGTGTTGCTTTCCATCGCCCTGCAAGGGTCTCTGCTGCCGTGGATGTCACGAATGCTCAACATGATCGACTCTTCTGCCGATGTGCGAAAAACCTTCAACGATTACCAGGAAGAAAGTCCGCTGTCTTTCATCAAATTGCAGGTAGAGGCCGGCCACCCTTGGGAGGGCCAGGCTTTGCAAGACCTGCCATTGCCGCGAGGCTTGCTGGTCAGCGCGATTTTGCGGCAGAAGCAGGTGATTGCCCCCAATGGAAAAACCAGATTGCAGTCTGGCGATCTTTTGGTGATTGCAGGAAATGAGTTTGAGAACCGGCGCAATCTGACGATGGAAGAGATCGTATTGGAAAAAGGCCACAAATGGTGTGGACGTACGTTGGGTTCTCTGGAGATGCCCAAAGGCAGTTTGGTCGTACTGGTGCAGCGGCCCGGCGAAGCCATCATACCCGGCGGCGATACCTTGCTGCAGCCGGGCGACAGCCTGGTAATGGCTCGGTTTTAAAGGGTTGGCCACGTAGATCAAGACCATACCAGTCTTGACAAAAACCACCCCCGAACATCGGCTGATTTTCCGATGTAAGGAGGCGGTTTTTTGAATGCAATTTTTGCCGGTAAAATCCGGTTGGATCTGCTGACGGAAACGATCAGCGCATGGCGGCAATGGGGCTCATGTTGGCCGCTCGGAAAGCGGGCAGTATGCCAAACAGAAGGCCGCACCCCAGGGCTGCACTTTCGGCCAAAAGAAGGTAGCGCAAATGGAATTCCAATGCCACGCCCAGAGCATGGGCCCCCAGGAACAGCAAACCTCCACCGAAAATCCCCCCTGCTATGCCGCCGAAAAGACAGATCAGGATGGATTCCAGCAGGTAACAACCAACGATATCCCGCCGTCTGGCGCCAATGGCCATATAAATGCCGATCTCGCGGCGGCGCCCTTCGACTGCCGCGATCATGGAGTTCATCACTCCGATACCGCCCACCAGCAGGGAGATCCCACCAATGAGGGTGATGAGCACCGATACCATCTGCAAAATGGAGGAAAATGTATCCACATAACCGCCGATGTTTTCAGCAGAGAATTCACTGCCCTGTTGGCGTTCCAGCCTCCCTAGAGCAAAAGTGGTGATGGCCTGGGTATCCGCCTGTTCTTCATAGCTCAGTGCCAGCTGTCCGGTTGTCTCTTTGCCGGTGCACAAATTGGCAGTGGTATAGGGAATATAGGCAAAGGCCGGCAGCTTATCACCGCCGATCAATGCATTGACGCCGCTTTTTTGTGAAGTGATTACCCCGATGATGGTATAGGTTTCTGGCATGCCATTTAAGGTGAGAACGATCTCTTTGCCCACCACATTGTGGCGTTGGTATGCTTTTTGTGCCAATGTGTCTTCAATGACGGCTACTTTGGCACATTGGCGGACCTCTTGTTCCGACGGTAAACGGCCATGGAGCAGCTGCACGTGGAAGATCTGTTGGAACTGCTCATCAACTCCCCATACCAGGGCGTTGCCGGACAGGTTGCGCAGCTTGAAGTCGCCATACTCCGAAAAAATGGGCATCGCTGCCTCGATCTGGGGTACGTCTTTTGAAAGCTGGCGGATCTGGCCGATGGTCAACGCAGCCTCTTCCTCCTGGGCAAAAACCATGACACCGCCCAAACCGCTTTTTTTAATTTCATTTGCAATTTGCTGTTCTGCGTTGCAGCAGATCTCACCAATTAAATATACAGAGGCAATGCCCACACAAACAGCCAATATGCAGAGCACCGTTTTGTACCCGGACCGCAAAGCATTTTTAAAAGCGAGTATCCCCATATCCAGCCATTTCATGGGTTATGCACCTCGATCCGTTGGCCAGGCTGGACCGAGGAGGGATTTTGCAGTACCGGGACCTGGGCCGTCAGCCCTGCGGTGATCTCCACTTGGTCTGCCAGTTCAAGACCGGTTTTTACCAACTGGCGGCGGGCAAAGCCATCTTGCGCCACCATCACATACTCCCGGCCTTGTTCGTCCTGGCCGATGCAGCTGTAGGGAAGCAACAATGCGTTGGGCTGCCTTTGGGTTTTGGCCTTCACAGTCACGGTGTAGCCTGGGCGGATGGTTCCATCTGTGTTGCTGATGGAACACAGCACATCGGTTTGCACCGGGCCTTCTTGCCCCAGAAAGGAACCGGTTTTTGCATAGGGTGCTATGGAAATGATACGTCCTATTTTTTCTGTCTCGGGAAACGCTTCAAAAGTCATTGTGGTTTCTTGGCCAACTGCTATTTCAGCCAATTGCTCCTCCCCTACTTGTGCCCGCACGACTAGATCGGTCAGATCGGCAATGGTAACACAAGGGGCCAGAGGCGTGACGAGCTCATCTTCCTGGCAGTAAATGTCCATCACGATGCCGGTCTGAGGCGCTGTCAGCGTGACGGCAGTAGGCTGGGTATCTACGGTTCCTGAAGGGAGGATAGCAGCAGAGCCCAACCATTCTTCCAGCCCTTGCACACCTTCCTCTGCCGCCTGCCGCAGTTCCGTTCCGTCTCCTGTGACGTATAAGGTCACCAGCGGCTCCCCCTTTTCGATCGGTTGTCCTTGTGTCACATAGATCCGCCCCACTGTGGCTGTCCCTGGTGGGAATACGCGGCATTTGTGCTGCGCTTCTACTTTCCCTTTCATCGTCACCGTGTCGTAAATATCCGCCTGTTCGCACAGGATGGATTGAACGCTCACCGGCGTGTGATCTGCCCGATAAGGGCTGCCCAAAAACATCCCGCCGATGATCAACGCGGTGGACGCCATACATACCGCTGCTCTCATCTTCTATTGCACCGCCTTTTTGATTTCTCTTATATTTTGGAAAAGGAAGGCCAAAATATTACCGGAAATTGTTGCAACGGAGGGAAGCGGATTGAGTTTGAATTGCAGTGAGACCGGGTGTATTTACAACCAGCTGGGTCAATGTGTGCTGCACCGCGCCATGCCGGCAGGAGGAAGCCACGACACCTGTGTCTATTTCGTACAGCGCCAGGGCTGAGTGCAGCCCTTTTCCTGCAAACAAAACAACAGCCGGAGCCAATCCAAAGGCTCTGGCTGTTGCATTGCTTTCAATTATTGCCCTTAAAAGCCGCGCGGATCGCTTCACGCAGATCTCGCACAGGCACCAGCTCCAGGTCATCAGGCAGATCCAGTTTGTCTTTTCCGGGAAGGGGCAGGATGCAGCGGCGGAAACCAAGACGATAGATCTCGCGCAGACGCTGCTCGGTGCCAGAGACCGCCCGGATCTCGCCGGCCAGACCAATTTCGCCAAAAAGTGCTGTCTGACGGTGCACAGGCTGTTCCAAATAGCTGGAAGCCACCGCCACAGCCACCGCCAGATCCACGGCTGGCTCATCGATGCGCATGCCCCCGACTACATTGACATAGGAGTCGTAATTGCTCAGCATCAGCCCGGCCCGCTTTTCCAAAATAGCCAGCAGCAGCACCGCTCGATTGTAATCAATGCCGGCGGCCATGCGGCGGGCTGCGCCATAGGCTGTTTTGGTCACAAGGCCTTGGATCTCGGCCAGCAGCGGCCGCGTCCCCTCCAGTGTGCAAACGATACAGCTGCCAGTGGCGTCCTCCGGGCGGCCGGCGATCAGGGCTGCCGAGGGGTTGACTACTTCTTGTAAGCCGCTTTGGGCCATTTCAAACATACCGATCTCATTGGTGGAACCAAAACGGTTTTTAGCTGCCCGCAGCATTCGATGGGCGGCATAACGCTCCCCTTCAAAATAAAGCACCGTATCTACCATGTGCTCCAGCACTTTGGGGCCGGCTATGCCGCCATCTTTGTTCACATGCCCGACTAAAAAAGTGGATGTGCCGCTTTGTTTGGCAAACTGCATCAGGCGCAGCGTGCTTTCGCGCACCTGGGAGACGCTGCCCGGCATGGAAGTGCTGGTGCTGCTGTTGATGGTCTGAATGGAATCGATGACCAGCACACCGGGCTGGATGCGGCCTGCCACTTCAAAGATGTTTTCCAGATCAGTCTCCGGCAAGATCAGCAGCGATGGTTCCATCGCGTCTGTGCGGGCGGCCCGCATTCGGATCTGCGCCAAAGACTCTTCGCCCGTTACATAGAGCACCGTATGGTGCTTGGCCATATTTTTGCAGGCTTGCAGCAACAAAGTGCTCTTGCCAATGCCCGGCTCGCCAGCGACCAGAACCAGAGAGCCCACAACAAGGCCGCCGCCCAATACCCGGTCAAACTCACCAATTCCCGTGCTGACCCGTTTGTCGGAATCCAGATCGATGTCGCACACAGGAACCGGCTGGGGCGCCAACCGGTTGGCGGACGGCACAAATGCGTTTTTTTCTTCCCGAACCGTCATCTCTTCCAGAGTGTTCCATTGGCCGCAGGCCGGGCACTTCCCCATCCATTTGGCAGTTTCGTGGCCGCAGGCAGAACACACATACACCGTTTTTTTCTTCACAGTTTCCCCTTCCCCCGCTCAGGCGGCAAAGCGCAAATAAGCCCCTGCAATGGCCAGAGCGGCTTTGGTTTGGTAATCATCTTGCGCCAGTTTTTCCGCTTCCTGGGGGTTGGACAAAAAGCCACATTCGGCGATGACAGCTGGCGCTGTCACTTTTCTCATCACATAGACGCCCTCTGGCACAGGTTTTATTTTCCGATCATTGGACGGATCCAACACTTGGCGAAAGGCATCCTGCATCCCTTGAGCCAACTGCTGTGAAAGGCTGTTTTGCCCATAAAAGACCTGGGCGCCATGGTATTTGGATTGTTGGAATTGATTCATATGGATGCTGATGAAATCACTTTCCGGGTAGCGGGCTGCCACATCGGCCCGCGCCTTCAAATCATTCTGCTTGTTTTGGCGAACCGTGGCCCCTTCCACATAATCCAGCGAGACATCGCTGTCCCGTGTCATCACAGTATCAATGCCGCATAGCTTGAGCAACATACGGGTCTTGAGGGAGATGGCCAGGTTGAGATCCTTTTCCTGAATGCCGCTTTGGGAGACCGCGCCTCCATCCATCCCGCCATGGCCCGGATCCAATATCACTTGCGGAATGTAGGAGATGGCGCCGCCGGTGGGGTGCCATGGGTTTTCATACTGCCGCAGCCACAGCACGCCGGATAGCACAGCCATTGCCAGCACAATACCAGCCAACCAAAGCCTGTGTTGGCCCTCTTTCCGTCTGTTTACCATAGTCATTCCCCGCCTTTACTATATTGAAAAAAAGCCTTTGGCGTCTCTGCTTATAGATATGCGGGGATGGCCGGGGCGAGAACGGTACAGTCGCCTTTTGACTCCAATGGAAAAAGAAGCAATGATCAGAGTACTTCTACTTTTTCGATGTATTTGCGCCCATCAGAATCATAGCGCACCGGCAGCGCAAAGGGGAAGCGGTCGAATTGCGTGCACAGATCAAAATCTTCTTTGGGGGCGAAGGCTTGATCTGCCGGGATAAAAAAGCGCTGCCCATCCCCTTGACGCATACGCTGGATCGCAGCTTTCCGGTCATAGGGTTGCCCCAGCAACAAGGCGCGGAGGTATTCGGCACAACAAGTGTCTTCGTCAGTGGGGCGGCGGCAAGCAAGACCCATGCATACCAAACTGACATGCTGAGGGTCCTGGCGGCGAATATATTCTGCCGTAGCAGCCGCGTTGACCAGCGAACCGGCCAACAACAGGTCTGCGTTGGTGGCGTTTTCGAGCCCTTGCGTGCCGGCGCTGGTGGTATGTACCATGGTGCGGCCAGTCAAGTCATGCTGGATGATTTCCAGCGGTGAATTGCCGAAATCACACCCTGCCTGTTTGCGCCCTTCCCGCTCACCACACAGCAGATAATCGGGATGCTGCTGTTTCAGCCGGTAGGCTTCCTCCATATCTCCCACTGGGTAGATCCGCTTCATCCCCTGGGCAAATGCATAGGATTCCACGCTGTAGGCGCGGAACACATCGATGATCACGGCGATGCCGCGGGCCTCCCGCGCGCCGGGCAGCAACTGGTGAATGGTGATCTCCATGATTTTTTCTCCTTTTGTTTGCATGTTCTCCCTCTACTTTACCCCATCTGGCGCGGATGTCAACCGGCAAATGGCACAAAAGCCCGGAAAAGCACTCCAGGCCGCCGCGGCAACCATGCACCACTGGGCCTCTGTGGAATATGATGTATTGAAGGAAACTTCAAATTTGATTCAGGAGGTAATCTGCTTTGATGCCTGATAAGGTTTCACCGGGCCCGCTCTGCGGAAACCATCCGCCCAAAGAGGCTGTTTGCATCCATACGCGCAAAGTATACGACTCTTGCAGAGAACAACAAGTATCTTCTTGCAGAAAAAACCGTGTGGCCCGGAAATCTTCCGGTGGCCACACGGCGAAAGCAGTTTATTTGTCCTGTACAGTTTGGCTCTCCACTGTCAATTCTCCGGCAACACAGTCCACAAGCAAACAAGCATCGGGTTCCACCTGGTCGGCAATGATCTTTTTGCTGATGAGGGTTTCCACAGTATGCTGCAAAAAGCGGCGCAAAGGACGGGCGCCATAGATGGGATCGTAAGCGCTGTCGATGATATACTGCTTGGCAGCCGGGGTCAGCTGGACAGTCAGCTGTTTGTCGGCCAAGCGTTGGTTCAGACCCGCTACCAACAGGTCGATGATGCTGGTGATATTCTCCTTTGTCAGCGGCTTGTAGAAGACGATCTCATCCAGCCGGTTGAGAAACTCTGGCCGGAAGGATTGACGCAGCAGCTGATTGACCTGGTCTTTGGCCTGCTGGCTGATCTCGCCATCGGGGCCGATGCCATCCAGCAAGAACTGGCTGCCCAAGTTGGAAGTCAAGATGATGATGGTATTTTTAAAATCCACTGTGCGGCCTTGGCTATCGGTAATGCGGCCGTCGTCCAACACTTGCAGCAAGATGTTGAACACATCGGGATGGGCTTTTTCCACTTCGTCGAACAAGATGACGCTGTAGGGCTTGCGTCGCACCGCTTCTGTGAGTTGCCCCCCTTCTTCATAGCCCACATATCCCGGAGGAGCGCCGATCAGGCGGGATACGCTGAATTTTTCCATGTATTCCGACATGTCGATGCGCACCAAATTTTTTTCGCTGTCAAACAGAGCTTGAGCCAGGGTTTTGGCAAGCTCGGTCTTCCCCACACCGGTGGGACCGAGGAATAAGAAAGAGCCGATGGGTTTGTTGGGGTCCGCAATGCCGGCACGGCTGCGCAGAATCGCTTCTGCCACCAGACGGACCGCTTCATCCTGCCCTACCACTCTCTGATGCAGAATGTCTTCCAAATGCAAAAGCTTCTCTCTCTCGCTCTCCATCAAACGGGAGACAGGGATACCGGTCCAACGCTGGATGATCTTGGCGATCTCTTCTTCGGTCACTTTATCCCGCAGCAGCGATTGGGCCTTGCTTTGGCTGGCCAGCTCCTCTTCCTCTTCCAGCTCCTTTTTTAGGGCGGGGATCTTGCCGTACTGCAGCTCGGCCGCCCGGTTCAGATCGTATTCCCGCTGGGCTTTTTCCAAAGCGGCGTTGGCAGTTTCCAGCTCTTCCCGCAATTTTTGCACTTTGCCAATGGCGTTCTTCTCGTTGTCCAGCTGGGCCTTTTTGGCGTTGAACTCCTCGCGCATCTCGGCCAGTTCTTTTTGGATCTCTTGCAGATGCTCTTTGGAAAGCTTATCTGTCTCTTTTTTCAGAGCCGCTTCCTCAATCTCGTGCTGGATGATCCGGCGGCGGATCACATCCAGCTCAGTGGGCATGGAGTCGATCTCGGTACGCACCATGGCACAGGCTTCATCAATCAGGTCGATGGCCTTGTCGGGCAAAAAGCGATCGGAGATATAGCGATTGCTCAAAGTTGCAGCGGCGATGATCGCACCATCTGCGATTTTGACGCCGTGGAAAACTTCATACCGCTCTTTCAGACCGCGCAAGATGGCGATCGCATCCTCCACCGAGGGTTCGTTGACCATAACAGGCTGGAAGCGCCGCTCCAGAGCGGCATCTTTTTCGATGTATTGACGGTATTCGTTGAGTGTGGTTGCACCAATGCAGTGCAGCTCACCCCGGGCCAGCATGGGTTTGAGCAAGTTGCCGGCATCCATGGAACCCTCGGTCTTGCCGGCGCCCACAATGGTGTGCAGCTCATCGATAAACAGTAAGATACGCCCTTCGGATTTGCGCACTTCATTCAAGACTGCTTTGAGGCGTTCTTCGAACTCGCCGCGGTACTTGGCGCCGGCCACTAGGCTGCCCATGTCCAGTGAAAAGATGGTCTTATCTTTTAGGCTGCCGGGCACATCCCCTTTGACGATTCGCTGGGCAAGCCCTTCGGCAATGGCTGTTTTGCCCACGCCGGGTTCCCCGATGAGCACCGGATTGTTTTTGCTCTTGCGGGATAGAATGCGGATGACATTGCGTATCTCATCGTCCCGCCCGATCACCGGGTCCAGCTTGTTTTTGCGGGCCTGCTCCACCAGGTCTGTGCCGTATTTTTTCAGAGCATTATAGGTCTCTTCTGGGTTGTCGCTGGTCACTCGCTGGTTGCCACGAACAGAGGCCAAAGCCCGCATGATTTTCTCTTGGGTGATGGAGAACGTGCGGAACAGCTCTTTCAGTGTTTGATCGGCCTTGTCCAGCAAACCAAGGAACAGGTGCTCCACGGAAACATACTCGTCCTGCATGGAGATACGCACTTGCTCGGCTTGCTGCAACGCCTGATCCACCTGCTGGGAGATGTAAACTTTGTCTGCCTCTCGGCCACCGCCTGAGACCTTGGGCAGCCGTTCCACCAATGCCTGAACGTTTTCTGTAAAGTTTGACACGGCAGTGCCCATGGCGGTCAGCAATTGGGGCACCAGCCCTTGGTCATCCTGCAACAGTGCCAGCAGCAGATGTGCCTGCTCGATCTGCTGGTTGCCATGCTCTACAGCCAGGCTTTGGGCCGCTTGTATGGCGGCTACAGATTTTTGCGTGAATTGATTTAAGTTCATAGAGGAAGGACCTCCTTCGTATTTACAGTTTATAGGAATATTAGCACTCTATCACCCTGAGTGCTAATATTATAATAGTCCATTCCCCTGCATTTTGCAAGAGAAAAATTGCCTGGTGATTGCATTTTTTCTGCTTTGAGATCAAGCGATTCTTAAGGAGACAGAACATGAAAAAACCGGCGGGCTAAACCGCCGGCTGTCACTCCTTTTGTTGGCTTTCTTCCAGTGCCTTCTCCCACTGCTCTGCTGTTTGGCCATCGTAAGACCAGACACAGTTGGTCAAGCGGCCAATGGCTTTCAGCTGGGCTAAGATCCCGCGGGGGCTGGGATGCAAGACCCGGACATGGCATACATAGCCGTTTGCCAGCTGGAGGTCGGCTTCCCAGGCCACATCCCCTTCTTTCCAATCGGGTTGGACCATTTCGATCACCTCAGACCATCCCTATGCGGCAGTGCATGTCCTTTAAAACCATGCTTGCCGCGCATTGCCGGGTATCCGAATCAAGTATTTGACTTCCGCGGGAGGCGCCTTTAAGATGGAATCATGAGAACGGAATGGCAGGAGGAGTGAACATGTTTTTAGAAGAAGGCAAAAAATTGGGATTTGGCTGCCTACGGCTGCCCCATATAGACCCAGATGACCCCAGTGATGTGGATATGGAGCAATTGTGTGCCATGGTAGACCGTTTTTTGGCGGCCGGGTTTCGCTATTTTGATACTGCTTATTCTTATCTGGACTACAAAAGCGAATCTTTTATGCGGCAGGCTTTGGTGGAACGGCACCCAAGGGAATCCTTTTGGCTGACTACAAAAATGCCCTGCCTGGAAATGAAGGAAGACAGCAACCCGCTGCAGTATTTTGAAGAGCAGCTGATGAAATGCGGTGTAGACTATTTTGACTGCTATTTGCTTCACGGCCTCAACGCCCGTACATATGCCTTGGCCCAAAAGTTGGGATGTTTTCAGCTGCTTCAAGAATTAAAAGGCCAAGGCCGTATTCGGGCCACCGGTTTTTCCTTTCACGACAGTGCCACAGTGCTCGACCAGATCCTCCGGGAACACCCCGAAGTGGATGTGGTACAGATCCAGTTGAATTATTTGGACTGGGATCACGCGGTCATTCAATCCCGCTTGTGCCATGATGTCTGTGTCCGCCATGGAAAGCCCATAATCGTGATGGAGCCTGTCAAAGGAGGCACTTTAGCGGCTGTGCCTGTGCAAGCCCAACAAATGATGGAGCGCCATGCTCCCGGGCACAGCCCGGCCAGCTGGGCCATTCGGTTTGCCGCCAGCCAACCAGGCGTGGCTATGGTGCTATCCGGTATGTCCAACTTGGAGCAGGTCGAGGACAACATTTCTTATATGAAGGATTTTCAGCCATTGGATGAACAAGAAGAGCAGATCCTGCGCCAGTGTGCCGCGATCTTGCGTCAGGAAGTGTCGATCCCCTGCACAGGCTGTAGCTACTGCACCAGTGGGTGCCCCCAGGGCATCCCCATCCCCCGTTACTTCAGCCTGTATAACCAGCATCGGCAAGATGGCTGGCAGGCTGAGGCCAAGGCACGGTATGCGGTACTGGCAGAAAAACATGGAAAGGCATCCCAGTGCATTGGGTGTGGCCAGTGTGAGAGCAAATGCCCGCAAAAACTGCCCATCATCCGCCATTTGGCCCAAGTGGCTCAAACCTTGGAAGCATGATTCACGAGCCTGCAGTACATTACCAGCACGGGAAAAAGCCGAGGTGTATATGTGAATATCAGGACCATATGCTTTGATTCCCTGGCCTTGTCGCTGAAAGCGGCACATGGACATTTTGCTGTGTTTTCGCAGCGCAAAAAAACTGCATGATCTGGATAGGAGGAAACTGTGATGAAAATATTGGTATGGAACGGAAGCCCCCGGCCGCAGGGAAATACGGCGGCGATGGTGGAAGCTTTTGCAAAAGGAGCACGAGAAGCGGGGCATCAAGTAGATGTCTTTCAAGTGGCACAAATGAAAATTGCCGGATGCCGTGCTTGTGAGTACTGCCATACCAAAGGGAACGGCCGTTGCATCCAGCAGGATGACATGCAGCAGATCTACCCACTGCTGGAAGAAGCAGAGATGTTAGTGCTGGCTTCGCCGGTGTATTACCATGGCTTTACCGCCCAACTGCAGTGTGCCATTCACCGCATTTATGCCCTGGATAAGCCGAAAAACTTGAAAAAAGCGGCAATGTTCCTCAGCTCGGGCAGCGACAATGTATATGGCGGTGCTTTATACGAATATCAAAACTCGTTCCTGGATTATCTCCATTTGCAAGATCTGGGGGTAAAAACAGTCTTTGGAAAAGAGCAGAAGACGCCGGCGATTTTGGATGAATTTTACCAGTTTGGCCGCAGCCTGCCTTGCGACTAAGTGGGAACAGCCGAACAAAAACCTGGCACGGTATGGGGTACCGGCCAGGTTTTTTCATTTTACAATAGCAGGCCGGAGAAACCATCAGATGGAGGAAAAGCCGGAAGCCGAGCCACACCGGGGGACTCAATGGCTGCATTCATAGCTGCACTTGACTTGCATAGAATGGAGGCAAGGCAGGCCTGACTTTATCGCATTCCAGTACGCACCGGAAAATTCTTTGTAAGGACAGGTCTTACCCCTTTTTGCAGCCAATTATGACTTTACGAAAGTAGGTGATGGTATGACTGCCGCTATTTACCTGCGCAAATCCCGCAGCGACGAAGGAGATCCCGATGTACTGAGCCGGCACCGGCAGACCTTGCTGGATTTTGCACAGCAGCAAGGCCTTTGCATCGCACAGGTGTACGAGGAGGTCGTTTCAGGCAGCAGCCTCTACTTGCGCCCACAGATGCTCCGTCTGCTGGAAGATGTGGGCGCCCTTCGGTATGATGCTGTGCTTTGTATGGACATCGATCGGTTGGGCCGGGGCGACATGACATCCCAAGGCATCATATTGGATACATTCCGCCATGCTGGGTGTAAGATCATGACTCCCCGGCGGGTCTACGACCTGAACGATGAGATGGATGAGACCTATTCGGAGTTTGAAGCCTTTATGGCGCGGCAAGAGTACAAGCTGATCGTCAGGCGGATGCACCGGGGTGTTTTGGCCGCTGCCAAAGAAGGAGCTCATGTTTCAGAGGTCCCCTTTGGCTATGTCCGCGCTTGGCAAGGAAAACGGCCTACTTTGGAGCCTGATCCGTATGCGGCGCCCTGGGTGCAAACAGCCTTTGCATTATATGCCGGTGGACAGGGCTGCCAACGCATTGCCGGTCTGTTCAACGGCGCAGGTGTGCCGCCTAAAAAGTCTGCCCAGTGGAGCCGCACCGCCATCCGCCGCATTTTGCAAAACCCTGTCTATACGGGCACGCTGCTCTACAACCGCACGTGCTTTCAACGCAAGAAGCGGGCATCTGACACAAACCGCGCCGTAGAGCGCCCAAAGGAAGAGTGGATCGTAGTCAAAGACGCCTTCCCTGCTCTGGTATCCCAGCAGCAATTTGACCAGGTCCAGCGGCAGTTTACCAGCCGGAGCCACAGCTCATATTTTACAGGGGAATTCAAAAACCCTCTTGCAGGGCTGGTCTTCTGCGGCCACTGCGGCCAGAAACTGCAGCGCCAATACCAGCCAAGCAAAGGGGGGAAACCTGTGTTGCTGTGCCGCACGGCAGGGTGCAGCCCTTCTATTCCGCTGGCATCTTTGGAGCAGGCTGTGTTAGGCGCGCTGGCCAGGGAATCAGACCGCTTTCAAAATCTGGGCCCGGTCACACAGGGGGAAAGGCAAAAGCAAGGGGCACTAGAAGCGCTGAATGGCGAGCTCCATCGAATTGGCATGCAGAAAGGCCGGCTGTGCGATCTGTTGGAACAGGGGATCTATTCGGCGGAAGACTATGCCAGGCGGCAGCAGGAGCTGGCCCGACGGGAAAAAGAAGCACAAAACCAACTGCACCAGCTGGAACAGGCACGTAAAATAGAAATGTGCTGCGTGGATAAACCGGCTATCTCCCCATTGGAGTATTATGACCGAACAAAGGATATCAATGAGAAAAACAAATTGCTCCGGTGCTTGATCTCGCGGGTGGAATATTACCGCATAAAGGATGGCAGCCGGCAATTTTCGCTGACCATTTATCCATTGGAAAAGTAGATGCAAGACGCGACTTGCAATGATAAGGAATGCCTGCAGGATCTGCGCGTCTACCCCACCCGCTGTTCCCAAGCAATTTTGGACAGCGCTACCAGTGTAAAGGCCCGCTCGGCCGAATTGCTCTGGGCTTACATCGATGTGGAAGTCATCCCGTTCAACAAAGGCTTTTATACCGTGGACGTGAAGTACTTCTATAAGGTGACGGCCGACGCCTTCGTAGGGATGGGGCGTCCGCGGGAAATTTGCGGTTTGGCCACCTATGACAAACGCACCGTGCTGTTTGGCAGCGAAGGCAGCGTGCGGATCTTCAGTTCTCAGTATCTGCCCCAGGATTGCGATCTGCAAAACTTTGAAAAGACCAACCTGCCCATTGCCACTGTGGAAGTGGTAGACCCTGTGTGCTTGAATGTCAAAGTGTTGGAAGGCTGCAACTGCGGCGACTGTGTGCTCAGTGACATTCCCGATAACATTTGCCGCTGCTTTGACGATGACATTGTGATCTGTGACGAAGGGAAACAGCTGTTTGCCAGCTTGGGTCAGTTCAGTATCATCAAACTGGAACGCGACATTCAGCTGCTGATGCCTGCCTACGATATCTGTATGCCAGAAAAGGATTGCTCGGGCAGCAACTGCAATGTTGACGACCCTTGTGACCTGTTCCAGCAATTCAAATTCCCCGTGGATGAATTCTTCCCACCCAAATACGCAGATTACATGCGGGAGACCAATTCAAACAACAGCAATAACAACAATTGATGCCGAAACGTTGGAAACCGGCGGGGTTACAGCAACTAGAGTAAACGGATGCAAAAAAATGGCGTCAGCTTTTGGCTGGCGCCATTTGTAATGCTATTTTGCTTTACAGAGCTTTCGATAAAAAATCATTCTTTTACCATGGGGATAATGCGTTATCTGCTATAAAGCAATTTGCCTTTACAGCAGATCAATAGCCGATCTTTCGGTCGATCACATTGTGCATGGGCTCCCCTTTTACATAATGGGACAAGTTTTCAATGAACAGATCCAGAATGGTTTCTGTGGTGTAGTCCAAAGAGTCGTTGCCGGAGATATGGGGGGTCAATACCACATTGCCCATTGTCCACAGAGGGCTTTCGGGCGGCAGGGGTTCGGGATCGGTCACATCCAACCCGGCGCCTCCCAGATGCCCGCTCTCCAGGGCCTGGCACAAAGCTTGCTGGTCAATGGCGGTGCCGCGGCCAATGTTCAGCAAAATAGCCCCGGGCTTCATTGCGTTCAGCTGCTTTTCTGTAATGATGTGTTGCGTCTGGTTGGTGCCGGGCAGACACAGCGCGACTACATCCGCCCCTTGAATGGCCTGATCCAGCTCCTCTGTCAGATACAACTCATCAATGTATTCCGGCTTCTCACCCGGCGTGCGCTTGACGCCACGCACCGTTGCTCCCATGGCTTTGCACCGTTTGGCAAAATTGCCGCCGATGTTGCCGATGCCTACAATGGTGACCGTGCTGCCAAATACCGAGCGGATCTTGCCCAGATACTTCCAACGCTTTTGGCGCTGGCCCTCCTCGTATTCCCGCATACGGCGCAGCAGCATCAAAGTGACGGTGAGCAAATGTTCTGCAATGGCAATGCCATAAGCGCCGCTGGAATTGGTGAGGATCACCCCAGGATGGGGATAGATGTCATCGGCCACATAGGCATCTACGCCCGCAGAGGCAGTGGCCACCCATTTGAGGTTTGGAATATATTTTAAATCGGCCGGTGGGAAATTGCCAAAAAGCACTTCGCAGTCTTGCAGATCGGCCCGATCGTATTGGCCTTTTGTCAGCACTTTTAAGGTAAAACCGCAATCCGTTGCCGCCTGGCGCAAGCGCTCTTCTCGGGCAGGGGTCAGATCCGCGACCTGCGCTGCCAGAATCCTTTTTTCCATAATGATCACCTGTTCCTTTCTTAATGTTGTTTGTCTTGTTTGCGCACCAGTAAGATGTGGTTTAGGTGCCCGCCCATGATGAGGATGATGCCTGTGATATAAAACCACAACATCAAGATCATGATAGCACCTAATGAACCATATAGCAGAGAATAATTGGAAATATTGGACACATAGTAAGAAAAAAAGTAGGAAATGGCCGACCACACTGTAACAAAAAACAGGCCACCAGGCATGGCCCGGCGGAACCGGAGCCAGCGGGACGGCGCGATCTTATAAAATAAGGTGACGATAAGAAAGACATAGATTGGGGCTACGGTAAAACGCAGCCAATTCCACAGGCGGATGAACGAATCGGAGATCTCCGTCACCCGGGAGAGCAAAACCAAGAAATTTTCGCTGACCAAGATCAGTGCCAACAACAAGTAAATGGAGATGAGGAGCACGCCGGCCACCAACATGGAGAAGATAAAACTGATCTTGCCTTTGCGTGGCTGCCGGTAAGCGGTACCGATGGAGAGCATCAACGAATTGATGGAACGGGATGCAAAGTACAGCGTGAGCACAAAGCCGGCATACAGCATGGTGCTCGGCTGTAAACTGGCAATATAGGCGATATACTCTGCAATGAGCCCTACGATCTGCTCCGGCAGGATCATGCTCAGGTTTTCCACCAAGTCCAGCGCCGATAGATCAAAGGAACTGATGATGACATTGGCAAAGATCAGCAGCGGAAACAGGGTAAACAGCATATAATAAGCCAGTTCCGCCGAGGAACGAGCCACTTGGTCTTGAAAATAGCGCTCCACCATCTGGCCTACGACTTCCCTCACCTGCCGTAGGCACTGACGCAGACTACCAAATATTTTTGTGGACAAGTCCATCCAGCTTTCTTTCTGGCCGCGGCGGCTGTTGGGCCGGCACGCCCAGGGCGATCCCACAGAAGGGTTTGATGTGCTCTGGCATGCGGAACAACTGCTGCACTTGGGCCTGGCGTTCAGAATCGGGCGGGAGCCCCAGCCAACAGGCACCCAACCCCAAAGCATGGGCAGCCAGCAGGATATTCTCTGTAGCTGCAGCGCAGTCTTCCAGGTAAAATTGAGGGCCAGCCTGCTGTTGGGTATCGCCACACACTACGATCAGCAGTGGAGCTTCGTCCAGCATTTTAGAATAGGGGTGGATCTGCTGAAATTGCTGAAACAGAGTTTTGTCATCGCACACGATAAAATGCCAAGGCTGCCGGTTTTGAGCCGATGGCGCCATGACCGCGGCCTGCAGCAGTTGCTCCACCTGCTGTTCCGTCACTTTTTCCGGCGTAAATTTGCGGATGCTGCGGCGATCCATGATGATATCGAGCATTGCAATTACCTCCTTACATGGCGGCCTCTCTCCCTTTGCCGCCTCTCTTAGTATACCTCAGTATAGCACAAACCAAAGGCGGCGGGAAGATTTATCTCGATCAAATGGCCAGAGTTTATGCAAAAAGCAGGAAAAAGGCGCGCTCTATTTTGGTGGTTTTATCCGATATCGAGTGAAAAGCCCGGCACACAAAAAGTATGCCGGGCCAGGGAAATTGCTGTTCGGTTGTTTTGCTTTTGCCTCGAAGGCGGTTCGATGGGTCACAAGGCACACGGTCTCTCCATGACCTCTCTCTTTGCCAGAGCGGCAAGAAAGCAATGAGCTATTTTTCTTCTTGATCTGCGGGGGCCGGACGGTCCGCCCGGTTGGCCTTGGGCAAACATACCATGGCTTTAAACAAATCGCCATCCACGGTGATCTGGAAGACACCGCCCTGCAGCTCTACAAAATTTTTGGCGATGGCCAACCCCAGGCCGTTGCCTTCGCTGTGACGTGCCGCGTCGCCCCGCTTGAAGCGCTCCATCAGTTCTTCTGCCGCCACGTTGTTCAGCTCATAGGCCGAAATGTTTTTTACGGTAAACACACCGTGCCCTGCGTGCTCTGTCACATCCAGATAGACGCGAGAGGCGGGCATGGCATATTTGAACACATTGGAAAGGAGGTTTTCCACCACGCGCCAAAGCAGTTTGCCATCGGCGCGCACTACAATGCCATCGGCGGGCAAATTGACCCGGAAATCCAGGCCGGAGGCCTCTACTTTATCGCTCAATTCGCCCAGGCTTTGGCGGACCAGATCTGCCAGATCCACATCGGCCCAATGGACTTGGATGTTGCCGCTGGAGGCTTTGGAAACTTCAAACAGATCGTCGGTCAACGCCTTGAGCCGCATGGCTTTTTGACTGATCACATCAAAATACCCGGGGGCATTCTCGCTGGTTAGCCCCTCTTTTTGGATCAGATCCACATAGGTGATGATAGAGGTCAACGGTGTGCGGATATCGTGAGAGACATTGGTTACCAATTCCGATTTCATCCGTTCACTTTTGAGCTCATTCTCCACCGCCGCGTGAAGGCCATCGGCAATGTGGTTGATATCGGCTGCCAGATCGCTAAAACAGTTATCCTCCCCGGTGTTGATCTGATAATCCAGATGTCCGCTGCAGATCTCTGTCACGCCATCTCGCACAGTCTGGTAGGCCAGTGCCTGCTTGTGTACGAAAATAGCGGCCAACACGATGAGGGCGATGGCCAGCGGGAACACGATGCCCAGCAGCATGCACAGCGTGCCAAACAATACGGTAAACCATACGGTCCGTTTCACAGTGGGCCCTTGATTCAAGCTGAGCTGGATAGCTCTCCACGCTTTTTGAAAGGGCTTTGCCAGCCATTTGCAGAGCTTCCATACCAGAGAGTTGCGCCAGAAACGGTGCCCTTTCATCATCCGCACCAGAGAGAGCAGCAAGACCAAGAACACTGCAGCACAAGCCACGGAAGAACCCAACAAGAAATTGCGGGACTGCATTTCCCACGAGAGGAAACATAAGCCGATATAGACGCCGGCGACGCCGACCAGCAGACACAAGTTGAACTCAGTGAACATTCTGTCCAGCCAGATGAGGCGTACAGATTCACCAGTACGGCTCTTACCGGCAGCGGCGATCAGATAGATAAGACCAGCCAGCAGGACCAAAACGTCCACACCGAAAAAGCGCATATAGTCCAAAGTCAGCGCCCGGTCGTACTCTATTTTTTGCTGGATGGGCTCTACGTACTCTTGGGTCAGCCAAATATAGGCTGTATCTGTACTGCTGTACTGATTCAGAATGTCAATGTTGCTGTAAAAGCCATCGTACCAGCCGCTGGGAGAAAAAATATCATCCGCCGTCTCCTCGATGGCATAGCCACCGGAGCCCAAAACGCCGCTGATCCGTGTGCCGCCCATGCGCATTTGAACGCTGCCATTCTCCAATACAAAATAAATGGGCTGGTCTGTATAAGTGGGTTCTCGCCCATCAGGCAGGTTTGTGAACACAAAACCGTCGTGGTTCACGTAATAGTGAAGATTGGGCTCACTTTGAATGGTCGCCATGTAGGAGCGATATTCATTCAGATCATTGGCGATACACTCTTGGGGCAGCCTTTCCAGCACGCTTTGATAGGCCTGCTCAAACTCCTTCAACCCCCCTTCGGCCTCCGGTCCTTGGCGGGTAGCGATGATATTCCCCTTTTCATCCCGGCTGAGCACCAGCGTGCTTTCACTCAGCAGCTGCTCCAGGTCCTCTTCCCAATGTTGGGAATAGGCATAATAGCTTTCGGGAGGCTCCTGGTAGGCATAGTGGCGGTCGTAATATTCGTTGTAGTAATAGGATGGAAATTCACTTTCACAAAAATTCCGCCACCAGTTGACCAACCGCTCCTGGGTAATGGTCCGGCCTTCTTTGATGTAAGTCTCATCCCGCAGTTGCGCCACTCGCAAGACGCAGTTTTCCAGGTCTGTGGCATTCCAAAAGGCTGAATCGCTGGTATCGTAATTTTGGGCCAGCGTGGGCGTGTAGCCTGTCTGAGTCTGTTGGGCTATGTCATAGACCTGGGCGGCGCCCAACGCAAAGGCGCCCAGGACCAAAAGCACCGCAATGGCCTTGACCCAGATGGAATAGCTAAATCTTTTCGATTTTGTATCCAATTCCCCATACCACCTTTAAATATTTTGGCTCTTTCGGGTTGATCTCAATTTTTTCCCGAATGCGCCTGATGTGTACCGCGACGGTATTTTCGGGGCTGTAAGCCGGTTCGTTCCACACTTTTTCGTAGATCTGCTCAATGGAATACACGCGCCCTGCGTTGCGAATGAGCAGCAGCAAGATCTTGTATTCCACAGGCGTCATGCGCACGGGTTCGCCATCTACCGTCACCTCTTTGCGCTCGTCATCTACGACCAGCTCCCCTGTCTGGAACACATTTTCCTTGGCCTGCACGCTGCCCAGCTTGGTATAGCGCCGCAACTGAGATTTGACTCGCGCAATGAGTTCCAGGGGGTTGAAGGGCTTTGTCACATAATCATCTGCGCCGATGTTCAGGCCCATGATCTTGTCGGTGTCTTCGCTTTTGGCCGACAGCATGATCACCGGGATGTTCTGTGTTTCCCGGATCTTCAGCGTGGCCCGGATGCCATCCAGCCTTGGCATCATCACATCCATAATGATCAATTGGATCGGATGCTGCTCCAGCACTTCCAGGGCCTGTTGTCCATCATAGGCTTTATAGATTTGATAGCCTTCGTTTTTCAGATAGATCTCAATGGCATCTACGATCTCCTTTTCATCGTCGCACACAAGAATGTTCATGCCTTCTGCTCCTTCCTCACGGTACACTGCTATCCTAACAGTGATTTCTTTCTGGGTCTTTGATAAAACTCTTTCGAATTTCTTAAAATTTAAAATTTTGTAACAAAGCAGACAAATGCCGGAGGCGCTGGCCGGCACCTCCGGGCATTTTTGTGGTTTGTCAAAGTATGTCTACCTGGATGCCTCGCAGCACGGCAAACGTAGCTTGGTTTAGCGTTCCATCTGCTCCTGCTACACAGGTACGGTCCACCAAGATCTGTGCTTCTGGCAAAGCGGCTTTGCAGAGCACAGCATTGGAGAGCACGCAGATGTTCGTGACAACGCCGCACAGCTCTATTTGGTCATAAGCTTGGCCCTCCAACCATTTTGCCAGCTCCAGGCTGCCAAAGGTCTCCTTGCAAAAAGAGGTACAGCCTTGTAATAAACCTGCGATCTCACTGGAAAGCTTCCAACCTTCACTGCCTTTGATACAATGGGATATTGGAAGCTTTTTCCCCTCTTGTGTCTGCAAATAGTCTTCACCGTGGGTATCCAAGGTATAAACTACATCCTGCCCGGCGCTGCGATAGCTTTCGATCTTTTGGCGCAGAGCGGAAGCTATGCTGCGGGCCCCTTCGAACCCCAAGCTGCCTGTGACGAAATCATTTTGGTAATCCACTACGATCAACAGTTTTTTCACCGGGAAGCCTCCTCATCCAATTTTTGAAATTCCAATGTATAGCCATTGGGATCTTTCAAAAAGAAAGAATAGACCGGGAACTGGGCATGGTGGGCCGGGGGCCCCTGTACTTGGCATTCCGGCCGGCCGCGCAGTGCTTCGTACCAGGCATCGACGCCGGCGCGGTCTGGACAGTTGAAAGATAAGCACACCCCAGTGGCCATGGGCCGGCCATCACCATACTGGACAAAGCCTAAATAGCCATAATGGGTGTCCAATATCAAATTGCCTTGGGTATGCTGGTAAATGCCCAGCCCCAGTACCTCTGTGTAATAGCGCTTGGTCTCTTCTAAATTTTTGCACGGCAAAAAGAACACGCTGGATTCGATGGAATTCATTGAGCTCCCTCCTTCTTGGATCAAACAGTCGCACCGCTGACTTGTATGAAAGTCCCGCTAAGCGCACAACTCTACGATAGCTTGGGCAAACATCTGGGCGCTAATGAGCAGATCGTCCACAACGGCAAATTCATCAGGCCCATGGAAATGGTTGTCCGTTTCGGGGAAAGCGCAGCCAAACGCGACGCCGCCTTCGATGTGGTGCACATAAGTTCCGCCACCGATGGCGATACAGCCGCCCTGGCGGCCCGTGTAGTTCTCATAAATGGAAAGCAAGGTCTTGACCAAGGGAGAATCTGCCGGTGTGTGGTGGGGCGGGTTCATACGGGTGTTTTCCAGCTGCAGATCGTATTCTGCCAGCCGGCGGGCCACCACACGGGACATGTTCATCTCATTGGCGCAGATGGGCGTGCGGCTGTCAATGACCCCTTCCAGATGCTCCAGATCCATATGGAAAATGCCCAGATTCAGCGTCAAAACACCGGAGATATCGTCTTTTTGGTCCACACCCAGGGCGCGGCCCAGATAATCGCCGTGGGGGAACAAGCGGGCAACGGCCTGCAGGTGGTCAAAGCTGGAGCTTTTGGCCAGAGGCAGCGTGCTTACCGCTTCCACCAGAGCCTGTATGGCATTGTTGCCTTTTTCCGGCATAGAGGCGTGGGCACTCAGGCCCAATACGTCGATGCGTACCAGCCCATTCTCTTGAGAGACTTGGAATTGAGCGCGGGTTTTGGCCTGATAGGCGTCGCAATGTTTGCGCACGGTCTCCAGGTCGATGCCCTCCAACAGGGCGAATGCCTGCTGAGGCACGATATTGGCCGTGTTGCCGCCCTCCAGCCGGACCAGCCGGGGCAATGCTTCGCTGGGCTGCCATTGACCGGTGAAAGAGCTGCGCAGGCCGCCTTTTTCAATGTTGATCACAGGGTAGTTGGCATCTGGCGAAAAAGACATCGGCGGCGCTTTTTCCTTGCTGAAATAATAAGTCAGGTCGTGGCTGCCCCGCTCTTCATCTGTGCCAAGGATGAGGCGCACATTTTTTTGCAGCGGGATCCCCAATTCCTTCACCGCTTTCATCGCGAACAGAGCGGCAACGGCGGGCCCCTTGTCGTCCCCCGTTCCCCTGCCATAGAGCTTGCCCTCTTTTTCCACCGGCTCGTAGGGCTCGGTCACAGTCCAACCAGTGCCCTCGTGAACCACATCCAAATGGGCCAAGATGGCCAGCTGGGTGGGATGATCGTTCAGATCTGCGGTGCCTACATAGTTCTCATAGTTGCGGGTGGCAAAACCCATTTGCCCCGCCATCTCCAATGCCTCTGCCAAAGCTGCCGCCGGGCCAGGGCCATAAGGCATACCGGGCTGCGGGTCTTCCCCCACGCTGCGGATGCGCACCAAGCGGCATACCGCATCCACCAGCTGCTGCCGGTGAGCTGCAAAATATTCCTGGATCTGTTTTTGATATTCCATTGCGCCAAACACTCCTTTGCATTGTGGCTCGGGGCACATAGACGCCCCCTTTGTACCTTGATGGTTTGCAGCAAAGCAGCTGCCGAACCAAATTGGCTTATAAGCAGTCATCCACCCAAAGGTCACAGAATGATTGCCTTGCAGTTATTGTACCATATTGCAAAGATAAAGTGGGAAGATTTTTGCCATTTTCGCAGCTTTTCTCCTTGACACACAACAAAAAAACCGCCCTGCCCTTTTTGGCAAAGCGGTTATACATTTGTTTACAAAAGGAGCGCGGAGCGATCGGGCAACTTTCTTTACCGGAATAAGCTGGTGACGATGCTGCCCAGAGCCGCAGGCAGCAGACATAGGACCAGGGACACAATAACCCCCAAGGGCGAAAGATCGGTTTTGGTGTAAAGAAGCCCCAACAGCCCCAAACACAAGGCCATGAGCAAACCGCCTCCCAAAGCGCCATACAACCGTTTGGGGCATTGAGAGGAAGCAACTCCACAGCCAAGGGCGCCGAGCCCCAATGCCACATAGGGGCAAACACCCACCCATCCCGGTGACAAGATGCCCTGCAGCAGCAAAACACTGGCGAACAGCAACAACAGCAGAGTGAGGGCCAGGCCTATGCCGCCTGCCGCCAATGTACGGGTGATGACTTGTACTGTGTTATTTTTTTCTGGTTGCATAAAACAAAACCTCCGGCATCAGTATCATGATTCATACATATGCCAGAGGCTTTTATTCCATTACTCTTTGGTTTCGCCGGATTCCACTTTCGATTGCACACACCATTTTTTAAAGGCCAGCTTCGTCCGGTCCGCACTGGTCTCAATGGTGATCTCGTCGTCCTTGATGGTGAGGATCCTACCGACGATGCCGCCGATCGTGACGATATTATCTCCTACTTCCAGCGAGTTGCGCATTTGGCGGTCTTTTTTCTCCCGCTTTTGCTGGGGCCGGATCAGCAGGAAATAAAACAGGGCAAAGGTGGCGATGATCCAAATATAGGCAGTCCATTCCATGGCGTTCTCCATCCTCCTGAATTGTTCGCTGAAAACTAGTATATCCCATCTGTTGCCGTTTGGCAAGCCCTAAATGCGCTGGCCCAACTTGGAGGAATTCTCACGCCGGAAGGCGTCGAACCGGCCTTCGTCCAGCGCATCGCGGATCTTCTGCATCAAGTGGTTGTAAAAATACAGGTTGTGTGTCACAGCAAACCGCATGGCCAGCATTTCCTCTGCTTTGAACAAATGGCGCAGATAGGCCCGGGAATAACGCTGGCATACAGGGCACTGGCATTGGGGGTCGATAGGCCCATCATCCAGCTGATACTTTGCATTTTTGATATTCAAAATGCCTTGAGAAGTGAATAAATGGCCGTGGCGGGCATTGCGGGCGGGCATGACGCAATCGAAGAAATCCACGCCCCTGGCAACCCCTTCGATGATGTTGGAAGGAGTGCCAACCCCCATCAAATAGCGGGGCTTGTCCTTGGGCATGTATGGCTCCACTGCCTCGATGACGCCATACATCACGTCTGTGGGCTCGCCCACAGCCAGTCCCCCTAAAGCATAGCCGGGCAGATCCAGCTCCGCAATGCATTGCATGTGCTGGATGCGCAAGTCGTGGTAGGTCCCGCCTTGATTGATGCCAAAGAGCACTTGGCCGGGGTTTACCGTATCGACTTGCAGCTGTAACTGTGCCAGGGCGGTCTTGCAGCGGTCCAGCCAGCGCACAGTCCGTTGGATGGAATCGCGCACATAATCATGGGGCGCCGGGTTTTCAATGCACTCATCAAAGGCCATGGCGATGTCGGAGCCCAAGTTCCACTGGATACGCATGCTCTCCTCAGGCCCCATAAAAATACGGCGGCCATCGGTATGCGCTGCAAAGTGGACCCCTTCCTCTTTGATCTTTCGGAGGCCGGCCAGAGAAAACACCTGAAAACCGCCGCTGTCTGTCAAAATGGGGCCATCCCACCCCATGAAGCGGTGCAGGCCGCCCAGCTGCCGGATCACATCATCCCCGGGGCGCACATGGAGATGGTATGTGTTGGAAAGCTCGATCTGGCATCCAACGGTTTTTAGGTCCTGCGCCGAAAGGGCGCCTTTGATCGCGGCTTGGGTGCCTACATTCATAAACACCGGGGTCTGCACAGTGCCGTGGGGGCAAGTAAAAACACCCCGGCGGGCACTCCCCTCTTGTTTGATCACTTGAAACATGGGTCGTCTCCTTTTTCTTCTGTCGTTTGCGCCATTGTGGTGTGCGGCAGCTGTGCGGCGGCATCCTCTTCTACATTCCGCAGCGTCCGTTGGATCTGCCGGGTGCGTACGCCAACCAACTTGTCCAGCTCCTCTCCTGCTTGGTTCAGCCGGCGCTGTGTAGCTTCCAGCACAGTGGCGAACTTGCCGAATTCACTCTTGACCGCGCCGAGCACTTTCCATACTTCAGCCGATCGCTTTTGTACCGCCAACGTGCGGAAACCCAGCTGTAAGCTGTTGAGCAGCGCAGCCGTAGTGGTCGGGCCGGTGATATTCACTTTATACTCCCCTTGCAGCTGCTCCACCAGGCCCATGCGCACCGCTTCGGCATACAGCCCTTCAACCGGAAGGAACATCAAACCAAAATCGGTGGTATAAGGTGGTTCGATGTACTTGTCGTGGATGTCTTTGGCAAAACCGCGGATGCGGTCCCGCAGGACGCGGCGGGCTTGCTCCACATGTTGGGCGTCGCCGGTGTCATAGGCTGCGAGCAGCTGTTCATAGGCGTCACCAGGGTATTTGGAATCAAAGGGCAGCCAAACGGGCTGGTCGCCGTCTCCCGGCAGTTTGACGGCGAATTCCACCACTGCCCCGCTGCCCGGCTTGGTGTTCACATTTCGGGCATATTGTTCCGGCGATAAGATCTGCTCTAAAATAGCCCCCAGCTGCAGTTCGCCCAAGGTCCCTCTGGTCTTCACATTGGAAAGCACTTTTTTTAGGTCTCCCACACCAACGGCCAGAGTCTGCATCTCGCCCAGCCCTTTATACACCTGTTCCAGCCGCTGGCTCACCAGGGCGAAAGAATCGTTCAACTTTTTTTCCAGCGTATCTTGCAGCTTTTCATCCACGGTACGGCGGATGGCATCCAGCTGCCGCTGGTTTTCCTGCTGCATCTGGCCGAGGGAATAGTGCAAAGTGCGGCGCAGATTTTCCAGCTTTTGTTCGTTTTGCAAGGCTTCAGTGCCCTGCTGCTGCCGCAGAGCGCTCAAATGCTCCTGCATCGTTTGCCCCTGCAGTTGAAGGGCTGTTTCGATCCGGCTGTCTCGCTCCATGGCTTGACGGATCGTTTCCTGCTGTTCTTCCAGCTGCTGGGTCAACTGTTCCAGTTTGCGGCTCTGAGCCAGCAGCAATATCAACGCCACCAACCCGATCAGGGCGCTGAGGGCCAGCAATAGATATAAGATCACAAGCAAACCTCCCATCGGCAAAACAAGAGGCGCCCAACCGGGCGCCTCTGTAGAAGACCATCAGCCGATCAGATCTAGAATCATGCCTGCATACATTTTGCAGGCGTTGACCACATCTTTCACATCCACAGTTTCATTGTAGGTGTGGATGCCCTCCGCATTGGAGGGGCCGTATTGAATGGTGGAGATGCCCGCTTCGCGGAAATAACGGGTATCGCTGCTGGCCCATTGGTAAGCGCAGATCAGATCTACGTCCATCAGCTCTTTGGCACACCGCTTGGCCGAGACCACGAGGGGATCCTGGATGGAACAGTAATTGCCTGTGCGGCCGCCCCGGTATTCCACTTTGCAGCAATCCTGCAGCCCCAATTTCTCGATGATCTCCGCCACTTTTTGCTGCACTTTTTCGCCGGGCACGCCAATGGGAACACGGCAGTCGATGTCCGCTTCGCAAGAATCGGCGACCATGTTGTATTTGGTACCGCCCTGGATCACACCGAAGTTCACGGTGACATGGTCCAAACAGTTCTCTACTCCAGGCACTTTTTGAATGTCTTGAATGGCCTTTTTGGACACTTCCATCACCTGAGCGACCTCGCCTTGGTACTCCCCTTTGATCTCCCGCAGCACTTTCAGCTCTTGCAGCAGTTCCATCATGCGTTCCACTGCACTTTGGCCTACATAGGGCGCAAGGCTGCCATGGGCGCTGCGGCCTGACATAGTGATATGGATGCCCAAGTTGCCCTTTTGCCCCACTTCGATGTTGTCATAGCCGGTAGGCTCAGGGACGATGCCCCAATCCCCTTGAATATAGCCGTGTTCAAAGAGCCACTGGGTCCCATAGTATCCACCGGTCTCTTCATCGGGTACAATGGTATAAAGGATCTCCCCTTGCAGTTCGGCGTTGTGTTTGGCCAACATGGCAATGGCATACAGCGAAGAAGCCAGGCCACACTTCATATCCGATGTACCGCGACCCAGGATGCGGCCGTCACGGATCTCACCGCTGTAAGGCGGAAAATCCCATTTGGCGGGGTCGCCGGCTGGCACCACATCGCAGTGGCCGTTGAAGACTACGCGCTTCCCACCTTTTTTGCCAAAGGTGGCCAGAATGTTGGGCCGATCAGGAACTGGGCGCACGATCTCATAGGGGATGTGATAGGAATCGAGAAAATCACAGATGAATTTGGTCACCGCCTCCACATCGCCGGGAGGGTTTTCCGAAGGAATTTTGATCATATCACAGCAAAAACGGATCAGATCCTCCTGCTGCTGGTCGATAATATCCCAGATTTGCTTGGTATTCACTTGCTTTCATCCTTTCCTTTGCCTGGCCGGAGCCAAGGCCCTATCTTGCCCAAGCGAGAAGGCCATATTGGGCCGGCTCGGGCAGATCAAAAATATTATACCATAGTTTGTTCACAGGCGGCAGATGGTTTCACGATTTTTTTGCCCTTTGGGTGAACTTTCCCACTGCTCCCTCCCAGCCGTGTATTGCCCTATGCGAACCACCGGGCCGGCCAGTACATAAAATACTCTCGGAGGGATGTTCATGAGTTGCTATTCGAACAACAACAGCTGGGGGAACCGCTGGGCCTGCTGTACCCCTGCATGCTGTTTTACAGGTCCTACCGGCCCCACCGGCCCTATGGGACCTGCGGGCCCCATGGGCCCGCAAGGCCCGATCGGTGCGACAGGTGCCACCGGAGCCACCG
>JABLTT010002666.1_pt1 | contig 34309 bp, 28 predicted proteins | sample 7160061 | NCBI WGS metagenome assembly JABLTT01 (sample SAMN14651232, study PRJNA627086) | human gut metagenome | isolation source: feces | host: Homo sapiens
ACCGGGTTTTAAGAAGTGTAAAGAACCGCTTTGGCTCTACCAATGAAATCGGTGTATTCGAGATGCGGGAGGAAGGACTCGTGGAGGTGGAGAATCCTTCGGAATATATGCTGGACGGCCGGCCGGAAAATGCCTCCGGGGCAGTGGTTTCCTGCTCTCTGGAAGGAAGCCGTCCCATCCTTTTAGAGGTTCAGGCTCTGGTAGCTGAAACGAATTTCGGCATGCCAAGACGCACGGCGGCAGGAACGGACTATAACCGTGTGAACCTTCTCATGGCAGTGCTTGAGAAACGGTGCCGCTACGAGATGTCCCGTCTGGATGCCTATGTCAATATTGCAGGCGGTATGCGGATGAATGAGCCGGCGCTGGATCTTGCCATTGTAATGGCTCTTATGTCCAGCTACAAGGACCGGCCGGTGGATCCGGGGATGCTCATATTCGGAGAAGTGGGACTTTCCGGGGAGGTCCGGGCAGTTTCACAGGCAGACAAACGGGCAGCCGAGGCAGCCAGGATGGGTTTTACTTCCTGTGTGCTTCCAAAGGTTTGTCTCGATAAGATGAAGCCCATAAAAGGGCTTAAGATGATCGGCGTATCAAATGTGCGGGAGGCGATCGGACTTTTATAGGAACAGAACCATAAGGGGAACTTTTGTGTTCCCCCGCCGGGTTTTTCAGCAATAATTTCAAAAATAAAAATAATTTAAAAAATTTCAAAAAAACGGTTGACACTTTTCTGGCGGTATGGTATTATAACTGAGGTTCGAGAGAACAGCAAAACAAACAACCAAATAGGGGAATAGTTCAATGGTAGAGCAGCGGTCTCCAAAACCGTAGATGGGGGTTCGAGTCCCTCTTCCCCTGTTGACTATTTGAAAGAATAGCCCAACCCGCAAGAAATCCGGAGTACTGTAGAGTATTCCGGTTTTTTGCATTTAGACAAGGAAATTGGAACAGGAGATACAGAAATTTATGAATAAGAAGGAATGTAATGAGATCAAAAAACTTTTTACCCCTGCAAACTGTGCCATCAGCCGGATCTGCGGCTGCTATGTAGATTCAGAGAAAAACAAAAAGACAGAGTTAAAGGAAGCCTTTCTTTCTCTGCCGGAGGAGGAGGCGTTTAAGTATTTTACCATTTTCAGAAATGGGCTTTCGGGAACAGTGGGGAAAAATCTTTTAAATATGGAGTTTCCGTTACATACGGAATCAGAAGGGGGCACCCAGAACTTCCTCTTAAAGCTGAGAGACAGTGAATTAAAGGATGAGGCGCTGATTGAGGAGTTTTATGATAAGATTATTGCCAATTTTGATTACGGTGAGAATTATTATATTATTCTCATCCACTGTGCCTACGATATTCCTGCAAAGGCCACAGACGGTTCGGAGATGTTTGACGCTTCTGATTATGTATATGAGTTTATCCAGTGCACCATCTGTCCAGTGAAACTTTCCAAGGCAGGGCTTTGTTATAATTCCATGACAAATGCCATTGAAAACCGCATCCGGGACTGGCTGGTGGAGGCGCCCATCAACGGCTTCCTGTTCCCGGCCTTTAATGACCGGAATACAGATATTCACAGTCTGCTCTTTTATGCCAAAAATCCGGAGCAGCTGCCGGATGGCCTGATTGACGAGGTATTAGGCTGCGGGATTCCCATGTCGGCCAAGAGCCAGAAGGAAACCTTTCAGGCGATTGTAGAGGAAACACTGGGAGAAAACTGTGATTTTGAAACCGTAAAAAATATCCATGAAAATTTAAGCGAGCTGGTGGAGGAGACAAAGGACGAGCCGGTGCCTTTGACTCTGGATAAGTACCAGGTAAAGAAACTTCTTGAAAATAACGGCGCTTCCCAGGAGAAACTGAAGGAGTTTGACGAGCGCTATAAGGATGTGGAAAATGCGCCGGAAACAAGCTTTGTGGCAGCCAATGTGGTAAACACAAAGACATTTGAAATAAAAACACCGGATGTAACCATCAAGGTGGCTCCGGATAAGACGTATCTGGTGGAAAACAGGATGATCGACGGACGCCCCTGCATTGTCATTGCTATCAATGAGCATGTGGAAATCAGCGGTATTTCCTGCCGTCCCATTGCGGTACAGAAAACAGATATGGCGGATTTTGAAGCAGATCAAGAACGATCCGTTCCATGGACAGAATCAGGAGGAACAGAAGCGGCAGCCGGCCTGGAAGAAGAGGTGCGGCCTGTGCCTGCGGGGATACATATGATCGAAGAGTAGCTTTCTGCACACCCAAAGTAAGGCAGTCTATGCACACTTTATGCTGTATGGACAAAAAAAGTAATAGTTGCTATAATGACTATAGCCATATTACAAAAGGAAGGGTGAACTTACAGATGAGTCGTACAATTAAAGCAGGACATGTATATCGACAGTATTCCCGTGACGGAATGTTTATTGCAGATTATAAAAGCTCCCGTCTGGCTTATGAGGCGACAGGCGTATCGTTAGGTTCTATCGCCAGGGCCGCCCATGGAGAGCGTAAAACAGGAGGCGGTTATCTGTGGCGGATTGTTCCTGAGAATACTCCCGAAGATCCGATCAGCGTGGATCTTACCAGCCGGATCGGTTACCATGACAAGCGTCCGCTGATCCAGATGACGTTAGACGGCGAACCAGTTGCTGAATTTATTTCCATTGCTCATGCCAGTCGAAGTCTGGGCATTAGCCGAAGGAGCCTTTCCTGTGCGCTTACTGGAGCACAGAAAACGGCCGGAGGCTTTATCTGGAAGGAAAAAGAATCAGAAGAAAACAAATAAAATTGTATAATATATATAAAATACAGTACAAAACTCAGATAAAATCTGCAAAAGTGCTGGAAAAATCCCCTTTCCTATAGTACAATAAGGACACGAGGCAGACAGCCGGGACGGTTAAAGGTTCCCCTCTGTCTGTAGGGCTGTCTGTCTATGAACAGGAAAGGGGATTTTGTTATGGGAAAAAAACGAAATATTATCGTAGGACAGTCTGGAGGCCCTACCGCTGTGATCAATTCCAGCCTTGCAGGTGTGTACAAGACCGCAAAGGAGAGAGGCTTCCATAAGGTTTACGGTATGCTTCACGGCATTGAAGGCTTTTTGGATGAGATGTATGTGGATTTGTCCACTCAGATTCATTCGGATATGGATATTGAGCTGTTAAAGCGTACTCCGTCTGCCTTTTTAGGTTCCTGCCGTTTTAAGCTGCCGGAGATCCATGAAAATCCCGAGATTTATGAGAAGATATTTTCCATTATGAATAAACTGGAGATTGAAGTATTTATCTACATCGGCGGAAATGATTCTATGGATACCATCAAAAAGCTTTCCGATTATGCGATCGTAAAGGGGCATGAGCAGAAGTTTTTAGGTGTTCCAAAGACCATTGACAATGATCTGGCGCTTACAGACCATACCCCCGGCTTTGGAAGCGCGGCTAAATATATTGCAGCCTCCACAAAGGAGGTGATCCGGGATGCCATGGGCCTTTCCTACAAGCGGAAAATGATTACCATCATGGAGATCATGGGAAGGAATGCAGGCTGGCTTACGGGAGCGACGGCTCTTGCAAAGACAGAGGACTGCTGCGGTCCCGATCTCATCTACCTTCCGGAGATTCCCTTTGATGTAGACCGGTTTCTGAAAAAATGCAATGACCTGTTGGAAAAGAAGCCTTCTATTGTAATTGCAGTTTCTGAGGGTATCAAGGTGCCGGACGGCCGGTATGTATGCCAGCTGGCCGGAGGAAGCGATTATGTAGATGCCTTTGGTCACAGACAGCTGGCTGGAACCGCAGGCTATCTGGCCAGCTTCCTGGCCGCCAAGACAGGATGCAAGACCAGAGCCGTAGAGCTGTCTACCCTTCAGCGCAGCGCTTCCCATATGGCTTCCCGTGTGGATATCAATGAAGCCTTTATGGTGGGAGGCGCCGCGGTAAAAGCGGCAGACGAAGGGGATTCCGGGCGTATGGTTGTTATCGACCGAGTATCGGATGACCCCTATATGAGCGCGGCAGGAATTTATGACGTGCATAAGATTGCAAATAATGAAAAGCTGGTTCCAAGATCCTGGGTAAACCGGGAGGGGAACTATGTAACCAGAGAATTTATTGACTATGTAGAGCCCCTGATCCAGGGCGATTATCAGCCATTTATGGTAAACGGGCTTCCCCAGCATCTGGTGCTGAAACGGTAGGTAAATATGAGACAGTGGAAAAGACGGGCGGTTTTGATCGGAACAGCCGTATGTCTGGTTCTTGGCGCGGTATATCTGTATACGCTGTTCCGCCCCGGCTTATGGATGCGGGAAACGTTTCTGTATCTTTGTGACGACAAAAGCTTTTCGGGCTCTGATGGGAAGAATAACTATAAAATGCAGATCCGCCGCCAGGACAGGGCTGCATGGATCGAGTTTTCTGCCAATGAAACAACGAAACGTTATGAGGTGAGGTGGGATTTTGACAACTCCAGAGGGCAGATTTTTGAAGACGGGGCTCTGGTTTTCGAGGGGGAAGTCCATCTGGTGGGAGATACCTGGCTTTTAATCGGGGATGGAGAAGAGGTATACTTTGATATGCAGATAAAAAACGGTATATCTACGGAGCATTCCGATGAGGAGCTTTTTCCTGACTGCAGTTGTATCTACCGCTGGGCGGTGAATGAGAACTGCCAGAAACGGGGAAGAGTGGAAGTATTGCCTGTGATTGCCTTTTTGGGTGTACTGCTGGCTCTGGATACTGCATTCCCGGATCTGCTTTTTAAACTTCAGCACGGCCTTGCAGTAGAAGGCGGAGAACCCAGCGAGTTTTATCGCATGGGGCAGTTTATAGGAAGGATTGCTATGGTTTTGGGGATCATTGTGGGTGTGGCGGCCAGTTTTCATGCACCCTGATTCCGGTGAAAGGAAGCAAGGAGGGAATCGTATGGACGGATGGAATGATGAAATTCAAAATGAAAATGAGCTTCAGGCTGTGATTTCTACTCCCAGAGCGGAGAAGCTGGGAAAATGGCTGAGTATATTGTTCTGGCTGGTGATTCCCAGTGTGGCAGGCTCAGTGATGACCAATCAGGCGCTGACCGCCTGGCTGCCCTTTTTATATCTGCCGGGGCGTATCATCAGTATGGTGACGCTGTGTATTTACGGCTATCTTCTTTTAAAGCTGTCCTCTGAAAGCCGATTCTACCGTATGGCGGCGATCTGCTGTCTGGCATCCGTTGCAGTGGATGCAGGAAGCTCTCTGGTTCCAGAGGGCGCTGCTATGGCTTCGCTGATCGGACTGCTTTCCTTCCCTGTGATGATCCTGGCATTTTACGGGGAATATTCCGAGTATATGGGCCATTCCGATGCAATCCGTGCGCTGGATGAAGAGATGGCTGTAAAATGGAAACGGCTCTGGAAGTGGTTTATGTATTCATTTGGATTAATGATAAGCTCCGTTCTTCTGGTGATGTTAAACGGGATGCTGGGGATCACGGCGCTTTTGGTAGGTACCATCGGAACCCTGATCGTAAGCGTTATGAAGTTGACCTGCCTGTACCGCACTGCAAAAATATTCCGGGAATATGCGGGAGAGAGCAGATAACGGGGGAGCAAAAAACACGAAAACGTTTGCAAAACTCTCACGAAAATTTCTTTTATCTCTTATTGTATTTAAATGAGAACAAAATGTATTTTCTAAAAACAGGAAATGCAATTTATAATTATGACGGATAAAATGAGAGCTGTGAGATAAAAATAGATAAAATACACAAAAAACATCAGGAATTTATGAATGACTCGGAGGCAGAATAAAATTTGACATGAAAGTGTAATGGTGATATAACTATACAACGAAATAGAATAACACACTTTGATACAAAAAGGAGTCTTTGAAAATGAAAGAAAAGAAAATTCTGCTGACATCCATTGAGGAGGCAAAGCGCTTTGTAACGGAGGCTTCCAGGTGTGACTTTGATGTTGATGTATTTTATAATCGTTTTACAATTGATGCAAAGTCCATTCTTGGTGTATTAAGCCTGGATCTTGCAAGAGTTCTGACCGTACAGATGAATGGTGAAAATGAAGAATTTGAAGCATATCTGGAAACCATTTCTCCGGATGCCTGCACAACAGCTGCATAAATTTTATTTTTCTTTTAACGGGAACCTGTGACAGGGGACGGACTGCGAACATAAGTTTGCAATCCGTCTTTTTTTGTGATATGCTGAAAGCAATCAGAGGAAAAGGGAGCATTTGCTCCAGAGGCCGACAGGAGGGAGAAAATGGCACAGCGGGAAGCTCTGTCTCAGGTACGGATTTCCGTGAGGAATCTGGTGGAATTTGTGATGCGGTCCGGTGATCTGGATGACCGCAAGATGGCAGGAGCGAAAAAGGAGGCTATGCAGGCCGGAAGCCGTCTGCACCGGAAGATCCAGAGGAGAATGGGATCGGGTTATCAGGCAGAGGTGAGCTTAAAGCACGGAGTAAAGGAGGATCCGTTTGAGATTCTCATTGAAGGAAGGGCGGATGGGATCATTACAGAGCCCGGGGGTATCACCATTGATGAGATCAAGTGTATTTATATGGATCTGGGAAGGCTGGAGGAGCCGGATCCGGTTCATATGGCTCAGGCGCTTTGCTATGGAACTATATATGCCGTTCACCATGATCTGGAAGAAATTGGGATTCAGCTTACCTACTGCAATATTGAGACGGAGGAGATCCGCCGGTTTAAGGAGATTAAAACCAGGGAGGAACTGGAGGAATGGTTTAAAGGACTGATCCATGAGTATGTAAAATGGGCCAGGTACCTGTACCATCACAGGATGCGCAGACAGGAGTGCTTAAAGACGCTGCAATTTCCCTATGTGTATCGGGAAGGCCAGAAGGAACTGGCTGCCTGTGTGTACCGTTCTGTGGCAGAGGGGAGAAATCTCTATATCCAGGCGCCTACCGGAGTAGGAAAGACGCTTTCTACCGTATTTCCCAGCTTAAAGGCCATGGGAGAAGGCTATGGGGAAAAGCTGTTTTATCTCACCGCCAGAACCATTACGCGCAGCGTGGCAGAGGAGGCCTTTGATATCCTGAGAGGAGAGAAAGGGCTGTATTTTAACACAGTAACTATTACGGCAAAGGAAAAGCTCTGCGTGCTGGAAAAGCCAAGCTGCAATCCCTATGACTGTCCCAGGGCAAAAGGCCATTTTGACCGGGTGAATGACGCGGTCTATGAGATCATTCATGAGGAAGAGGGGATTACAAGAGAAAAGGTATTACGGTATGCGGAGCGGTTTCAGGTATGTCCCTTTGAGTTCTGTCTGGATATCAGCAGCTGGACAGACGGGATTATCTGCGATTACAATTATGTGTTTAATCCCAATGTGCGGCTGAAACGCTATTTTGCAGAGGGAGAGCAGACGGGCTCTTACCTGTTTTTGGTGGATGAGGCTCACAATCTGGTGCCAAGGGCCAGGGAAATGTACAGCGCAGCCATTGTGAAAGAGGAGCTGCTTTTAGCAAAAAGAATCCTGAAAGGACTTCCCGGAGCGGCAAAGACCGTTTCACTCCTGGAAGCCTGCAATAAGCGTATGCTGGAGCTGAAGAGAGCTTACGGGACAGGAAAAGAAGAGGAGGGAATCAGCCACCGGAGGGTTTTAGGCGCAGATTATGAGCTTTTGGGGGATGTGAAGCTACTTGCTCTGGAGCTGATGGCCATGTTTGGAGAGCTGGAAGCCTTTATGAATGAAAATGGAGAATTTACAGACCGGGATCTGGTGCTGGAGCTCTATTTTAAGGTTCGTGATTTTTTGAATATCCATGACCGTTTAGACGACCATTACAGGATCTACGCAAGGCTTTTGGAGGATGGAAGCTTTATGGTAAAGCTCATGTGCATGGATCCGTCGGAATGTCTGCGCCGGTGCCTGGACCAGAGTGAAAGTACGGTATTTTTTTCTGCTACCCTGCTGCCGGTTCAATATTATAAGGAGCTTTTAAGCGGTGACCCGCAGGAATATGCGGTCTATGCCAAATCGCCTTTTTCACCTGAAAACCGTCTGGTGCTTGCGGCATCGGATGTGAGCAGCCGCTACAGCAGGCGGGGACGGAGCCAGTATGAGCGGATTGCAGACTATCTGGAAGTCATTATCCGGGAACGGAAGGGCAATTATATGGTATTTTTCCCGTCCTATCAGTTTCAGGAACAGATAGAGGCTGTACTGCAGGAACGGGAAAGGATCCGTTCCCTGGGGTTTGACCGCATTTGCCAGTCAAACCGGATGACAGAGGAGGAGAGAGAGGCGTTTTTAGAGCAGTTTGAAAGGAAACGCAGCCGATCCTTTGCCGCACTCTGCGTAATGGGAGGCATCTTTTCTGAGGGAATTGATTTAAAGGAGGAGCGCCTGATTGGGGCGATTATCGTGGGAACGGGACTGCCTCAGGTGAACACGGAGCAGGAGATTTTAAAAGAATATTTTGACGAGAGAGAGGGAAATGGCTTTGATTATGCATACCAGTATCCGGGCATGAATAAGGTCATGCAGGCGGCCGGGAGGGTGATCCGCACGGTGAATGATAAAGGAGTGATCGCTCTTTTGGACGACCGTTTTCTGCGCCCGGAGTATGTAGCCCTTTTTCCGCGGGAATGGGGAACCTATACCGTAGTAAACCGCGGAAATGTATCCCAGGCCCTGAGAGGATTCTGGGAGAAATTTCCGCGGCAGGAGGAAATGTGAGTTCCTTTTGCTACAGCATTTCCATAAAGTGCTTGGCAGCCTGGGATACAGGCAGGTTTTCGTTGTAGGCTACTACCATCTGTCTGGCAGGAAGTGTTTCGGACAGATTAAGGATAAATAAATCCTTATCCTGCTCCGGGATGCAGAAGTCCGGCACAAAGGCAATCCCCAGGCCGATCCGGGCCAGATCAATGAGAAGATCATTGCTGGAAAGCTCAATTTCAGGCACCAGATCCAGACGGTTTTTTTGGAAGATCTGATGGAGAAATTCGCTGGTTGTGCTTTTTCTGTCTAACATCATAATAGGGTAGTCAAGAAGCTGGTTTAGGGTCACTGATTTTCCCTCCAGGTCAAAGGCCTGGCGGTTAGCTACGAATACATCGTGAAATTCATTGATCACCCGTGTGTGCAGGCTGCCTGACAGGGCAGAATTGGGATAATTTGCCACAATAAAATCGCACTGTCCGTTTTCCAGCACCTTGGCACATTCAATAGAAGTGTGGTTCGTAACCTTGATGTGAATATTGGGAAACTCCTTGTGAAAACGATTTAGATACGTTACCAGATAGTAGCGGCAGATAGTGTCGCTGGCCCCGATGCGCAGCTGGCCTCCATTCAGGGTATGAGCTTCCAGAAGCTGGTTTTCCCCTTTTCGGATCAGGTTCATGGCCGGTTCGATATGCTTTAAAAGGATTTCGCCCTCCGGAGTGAGCTGAACCCGCTTGGTGCTTCGGATGAAAAGGGGCTGGTTCAGCTTTTTTTCCAGGACTTTAATGGACTGGCTGACAGCAGACTGTGAGATAAAGAGCTGCTTGGAAGCCTCTGAAAAGCTGAGTGTGGCGGCAACGTGGTAAAACACCTTATATAATTCATAATTTATATCCATTATTAAGTCCTCCTTATAACTGTATCTATCTTAACAGCTTTGGAAGGCTTTGTAAAGTGGTTGACTTGGCGGCGGGGATGGATTATTCTTATAGAGATGTTATTTTAATGAAAAAGGAATGTAGATATTCATGGCAGAAAATTTTTATGAAATGTATCTGGAGGAGATGGAGTTAATTCGGCCTCTGGATCCGGAAGAGGAAAAGAGAGTCCTGGCGGCAGCTGCCGGGGCAGATAAAGAGGCAGGAAACCGTCTGGTAGAAGGGTATCTGGCCAAGGCGCTGGCTGTTGCAAAGGAATATGAGGGAAAAGAGCTTCCTGTTTCTGATCTTGTTCAGGAGGCCAATATGGCTCTTATGATGGCTGTCACAGAGTATGACGGAAGCCAGGAGTGGCCGGACTTTGCAGAAACGAAGATCCGACAGGCGGTTGAGGCGGCCTTGCTGGAACAAAGGAGCGAGGCGGAGATTGAGGAAACTATGGCAGCCAGAGTGAATGTGCTTCAGACCGTATCCCAGGTCATGGCAAAGGAACTGGGCCGGGAGGCCACGGTGGAGGAGCTGGCAGAAAAGATGAAGATGACGCCGGATGAGATTAAGGATATCATGAAGCTGGCGCTGGACGCCCTTACCGTGAACGGAGAAGGAACGGCGGCCTCAGACCAGGAAGCAGAGGAAGAGACAGAACCGGCTCCTGCTCCCCGCAGGGACGGATACGGAAGAAGCGGCCGTCCATCCCGGGGCTATGATCCCATGAGAGATGGCTGGGATTTAAACAGTTAGGAGAAGGGCATGAAATTATACTTAATACGCCATGGACAGACAGACTGGAATATTGAGCGCAGGATTCAGGGACAGCAGGACATTCCATTAAATGAAACCGGACGTGCCCAGGCCGCCTGCCTTACAAAGGCCATGAAGGATAAAAAGCTGGCGGCCATTTATACAAGCCCACAGATCAGGGCTTATGCTACGGCTCAGGCAGCAGCAGGAGAGAATCCTATTCCTATCATCCCTTTGCCGGAGTTGATGGAGATTAACTACGGAGACTGGGAAGGTAAGACAGCGCAGGAATTGCTTGAGCGAGACGGTGAGCGCTATAAAGCCTGGTGGGACCGCCCGGCAGAGGTGGCTCCCCCCGGAGGGGAAACCGTGATACAGGTAGATGACCGATGCCTGAAAGCCTGGGAGTTCATTAAAAGCCAGATGACCGGCGATACCGCCATTGTATCCCATGGAGGACTGCTGGCCCATTTTATGGAACAGCTTTTAAAGGGGAGCGGCGAAGAAGGTGGGGAGCGGGTTGTGCATAATGCAAGCATTACCACCTTTGAGTATGACCCGGAGACGGGAAGAGTAGTTTTGGTCGATTTTGATTGGTGCGACCATTTGGATTAAAACATTTTATATTGTTTCAGGGGAAAAGCTCTGTGCTGTGTCTGCAGCATGGAGCTTTTTGACAGATACGTCTGAAACAGAAAATTCAGCGTAAGGAGAAGTTTCAGGTGGGACAGATTGTAAGGAAAACGTAAAACAGGCTTCGAAAAAAGGTAGTATAATAAAAATAAAAGAGGCATTGTCAGGAGGGAGCGTGTTTTATGAAAAAGCTGGTTTTTAGAGCAGGGCTGGCAGCGATGGCTCTGATTTTTGCCGGATTATTGGCAGGATGTGCAGGACAGAGGCCGGGGCGGGAAACAGAAACGGAATATAGCTCTGATCCTGATATGGAACAGGGGAAAATGGACGAAACAGGGGAAACGGATGAAGCGGGCAGTGAGGAGTCCGCTCATGATGAGCTGTTCCTGAATGCTCCGGCTTCCGTCCGCGTACTGGAGGATCTGGGAGCAAAGAGCAGCCTGCTTTCAGTTCCTCTTTATCTGGCCGGGGACAGCGCAATCAGCTGCATGGTTTATATCGACCCGGATGAAGGGGAGAGTTTTATGGATTCCCATGGGATTCAGCTCTTTTTTTCAGATGACAGAGAGGATGATTCGGCTGTATCAGAGTTTGTGCTGGAGCCGGGAAAGGACTCATACGAACTGGTCATCAATGTCCGCCAGTATGCAGACGGGGTACTGGAACGGGAAACAGAGAAAACGGCCCGTGTTGCTTTTATAACAGATGAACAGGCAGGTACGCGGATTGAGGTAGAAAGTGAGGGAGCATATGGAGGTACTTATTATTCTTCCTGCAACTATGAAGAAATCGGACTGTCAGAGCGGTACTATACCCGGGCGGAGCTTTCCTGGCTGCCGACAGAGAATCTCTCTCTTTTGCGAAACACCATCTACGCACACCATGGGAGAAAATTTAAAACAGATAGCCTGAATGAATATTTCCGGAAGAAAATCTGGTATAGGGGCAGGATAGAGCCGGAAGCATTTACAGAGGAGCTGCTTACAGACACAGAGCGAGCCAATGTGCGGCTGATCCGGGTTGGAATCCCTATATAGGCATTGACTATGATTACGAAAGAGGTGTTTATAAACTGTGGCAGGACAGTGATGATACGATTATGAAGCCGGTTTATAAAGGAGAGATACGGATTGTCAAAGGCGCTGTCTGCGGCGGTCATGTGTCGCTGCTTTCTGCCTCCGCGCATCCCAGGGAACTGAGCCTGTCTGAAGAAGAATGGGAACTGAACGGAGAAGAAGGGGGAAACTGGATCCTCTATGACAGCAAAGGAACCATACTGGCTGTATATTATTTGGGAGATTAGTGACAATATTTGTCGAAATGACTCTGTTTTGTTAAAAAAATGACGAGATGTTTGTAAAAAAATGCCTGTTCTTATCTTGAAAATTACAAATATTGGTATTAAAATAGCAACATGGTTGTAAGTGCTTACAAAACGAGAGGGCCGGAAAACGGTTGGTTTCTGAGTGAGGAAGATTCTTTAGGAGGTATCCATTATGAATGAGGTAAGAGGCAATGTGATCGTAGGTCAGTCCGGAGGGCCAACTGCAGTGATCAATTCCAGTCTGGCTGGTGTTTATAAGACAGCCAGGGACAGAGGTGCTAAAAAGGTTTACGGCATGCTCCATGGGATTCAGGGGCTTTTGCAGGAGAGATATGTGAATCTGTCGGAGCATATTAAAAATGATCTGGACATTGAGCTGTTAAAGCGCACGCCTTCTGCCTATTTGGGCTCCTGTCGCTTCAAGCTTCCGGAGATTTCAGAGGACAGAGCGATTTATGACAGGATTTTTGAGATCCTGGACGGCCTGGAAGTGGAATATTTCTTTTACATCGGCGGAAATGATTCCATGGATACCATAAAGAAGCTTTCCGACTATGCCCTTTTAAACGGAAGTAAGATCCGCTTTATGGGTGTTCCAAAGACCATTGATAATGACCTTGCAGCTACGGACCATACTCCGGGCTACGGAAGCGCTGCAAAGTATATTGGTTCCATTACAAAGGAAGTGATCCGTGACGGCCTTGTATATGACCAGCAGAATGTAACGATCTTAGAGATCATGGGGCGCAACGCAGGCTGGCTCACCGGCGCAGCCGCCCTTGCAAAGTGCGAGGACTGTGAAGGCCCGGATATGATCTTCCTTCCGGAGGTTACCTTTGATGTAGAGGGATTTATGCATAAGGTAGCAGAGCTTCACAAGAAGAAAAAATCTGTGGTGGTAGCTGTGTCAGAGGGCGTAAAGACAGCAGACGGGCGCTATGTCTGTGAGCTTACGGACGGAATTGAATTTGTAGACGCCTTCGGTCATAAGCAGCTTACGGGAACGGCCCGTTTCTTGGCAGAGAAGATCAACCGTGAGGTGGGCTGCAAGACAAGAGCCATTGAATTTAACTCCCTTCAAAGATGTGCTTCCCATATTGTATCCCGGGTAGATATTACAGAGGCATATCAGGTAGGCGGAGCCGCTGTAAAGGCAGCCTTTGAGGATGAAACGGGCAAGATGATCATTTTAAAGAGGGTGTCGGATGATCCCTATATCTGTGTTACAGACATTTATGACGTACATAAGGTGGCAAATGTGGAAAAGAAGGTGCCGAGGGAGTGGATCAATGAGGACGGCGATTATGTGACAGAGGAATTTGTCAACTATATCCGTCCGCTGATCCAGGCTGAGCTTACGCCTATTATGACAGACGGGCTTCCAAGACACCTGTATTATACAGATGTGGAGAAAAAATAGGAAAAAACGGTAAAAATGCCGGACAGCGGGAACTGGAAAATCCTGCTGTCCGGCATTTGTTTTGTTCAGAATGGATCCGTTTCTCTTAGTGATACAGCTTCTTGTGCTCGTATACCGGCTCAGAGGTCAGATTCATGCCAAGCTTTTTAAAGGTTTTGATATCCACATTGGAGAGCATGACGGAGGTGTGTACCTGGCATCCCTGAAGCTTGGGAAGCTGGCCCAGGGCTTTTTTTGCCACCGGATCCGTGGCAGCGCTCATGGACAGGGCGATGAGAACCTCGTCGGTATGGAGACGGGGGTTTTTGCTTCCGAGATAGGTAGTCTTTAAGGTCTGAATAGGCTCAATGGCAGAGGGCGCGATCAGGTGGGTGTCATGGGGAATTTCACCCAGTACCTTAATGGCATTTAACAGGACTGCGGCGGAAGCGCCTAACAGGCTGCTGGTTTTTCCTGTGACAATGGTTCCGTCTTCCAGCTCAATGGCTGCTGCAGGAGCATTTAACGCCTGAGCGCGTTCCAGACAGGGCGTTACCACTTTTCGATCCTCCGGCTTTATTTTGGCCTGCTTCATAAGGAGATTCAGCTTGTAGACCTCCTCGGAATTTCCCTCCTCCTTGGCCAGATGGTTGATGGCCTGATAATAGCGGCGGATGATTTCCTGGTTGGAGGCTTCTCTGCAGGCTTCATCGTCAAAGATGCAGAAGCCGGCCATATTTACACCCATATCGGTGGGGGATTTATAGGGGCTGCTTCCGTAGATGCCTTCAAAGATTGCATTCAGTACCGGGAAAATATCAACATCACGGTTGTAGTTGACGGTTGTTTCTCCATAAGCCTCCAGATGGAAGGGGTCGATCATATTTACATCATTCAAATCAGCGGTAGCTGCTTCATAAGCCAGATTCACCGGATGCTTTAAGGGGAGATTCCAGATGGGGAAGGTCTCAAATTTGGCATATCCGGCCTTTACGCCCCGCTTATTTTCATGATAAAGCTGGGACAGGCAGGTAGCCATCTTGCCGCTGCCCGGTCCGGGAGCAGTCACAATGACCAGAGGCCGGCTGGTTTCGATATAATCATTTTTTCCGTAGCCCTGGTCGCTGACGATCAGAGGGATATTGCTGGGATAGCCCTCGATGCAGTAATGGCGGTATACCTGGATTCCCATATGCTCCAGCTTGGCCTTAAAGATATCTGCACTTGCCTGTCCCTGATACTGTGTGATGACAACGCTGCCCACATAGAGGCCCTTGTCCTGAAATTCCTGAATCAGGCGCAGCACATCCACATCATAGGTAATCCCCAGATCCTGGCGTACCTTATTCTTCTCTATATCAGAGGCGCTGATCACAATGACAATCTCAGCCTGGTCGGCTAACTGAAGGAGCATCCGAAGCTTGCTGTCAGGCGCAAAGCCGGGAAGAACCCTGGCGGCGTGATAGTCATCAAACAGCTTTCCTCCAAATTCCAGATAAAGCTTATCACCAAACTGGCCGATCCGTTCTCTGATGTGTTCCGACTGCATGGAAAGGTACTTATCATTGTCAAATCCGATCTTCATGTCTTTCGTTCTCCCAATGTTTTATTCTTTATAATCCGCAGCAGACAGCGGATCAACTGTTTCTTAGTATAGCATAGTTCGGGCCGGTGTGCCAGAGTGTGTTTTTAAAAATGAAAATTCGGCACGAAGACCCCGGATATGCTGGAAAGCAGCAGAATATTTATAAGAATAAAATATAACAATAATTAAATATATTAACTTTACTAATTTATATCTCCTGTGTTATTATGATAGTAAAGCAATGATTATGTACGATCTGGTGTCCCGGATTTAAGGGGCTAAGGTATGGCTAACCACAGGAGGTTTTTAAATGAGCGTAAGACGAATTTTCGTAGAGAAGAAGCCCGACTATGCGGTAAAAGCTGGTGAGCTGAGAGAAGAACTGGAAAGCTATCTGGATATAAAAGGTGTAAAAAATGTGCGGGTTCTGATTCGCTATGATATTGAAAATCTGTCGGAGGAAACCTATAAGAAGGCTCTTGTAACTATTTTTTCCGAGCCTCCGGTAGATGAAGTATACGAGGAAGAATTCCCGAAGAATCCGGGGGATCTTGTGTTTTCTGTAGAGTATCTTCCGGGACAGTTCGATCAGAGAGCTGATTCTGCCGAGCAGTGCGTGAAGCTGTTAAAGGAAGATGAGGAGCCGGTGATCCGCACCGCTGTTACTTATGTGATTACTGCACCCTTAACCCAGGCTCAGGAGGATGCAATCCGCCATTTCTGTATCAATCCGGTAGACAGCCGTGAGGCAGAAGAGAAAAAGCCGAAGACTTTGGTGACAGAGTTTGAGGTACCGGAGGATATTAAGAGCTTTGAGGGATTTTCAGAGGCATCAAAAGAAGAGCTGAAGGCTCTTTACGATACACTGAATCTGGCTATGACCTTTAAGGATTTTCTTCATATTCAGAAGTATTATGCCGGAGAGGAACACAGAGATCCTACGGTGACAGAGATCCGTGTACTAGATACCTACTGGTCTGACCATTGCCGCCATACCACCTTTTCCACAGAGCTTAAAAATGTAACCTTTACAGAGGGTGATTATAAAAAGCCTATTGAAGATACATACAGACAGTATCTGGCTGACAGTGAGGTGATTTATAAGGGCAGAGATGACAAGTATGTCTGCCTGATGGATCTGGCGCTGATGGCTATGAAGAAGCTGAGGAGTGAAGGAAAGCTGGAGGATATGGAGATTTCTGACGAAATCAATGCCTGCAGCATCGTGGTTCCCGTTGAAATCGACGGCGTAACGGAAGAGTGGCTGGTGAATTTTAAAAATGAAACCCATAACCACCCTACAGAGATTGAACCCTTTGGCGGCGCTGCCACCTGTCTGGGCGGAGCCATCCGCGATCCGCTGTCCGGACGTACCTATGTATATCAGGCTATGCGTGTAACCGGAGCTGCTGATCCTACCAGACCCTTAAATGAAACATTAAAAGGAAAACTGCCTCAGAGAAAGATCGTAAACAGTGCAGCTCAGGGATATTCCTCCTACGGCAATCAGATCGGCCTTGCTACCGGCTATGTAAAAGAGCTTTACCATCCGGGCTATGTGGCAAAGCGTATGGAAATTGGAGCTGTTATGGGCGCCGCACCCAGAAAATATGTAATCCGTGAAAACTCAGATCCAGGTGATATTATTATCCTTTTAGGCGGAAGAACCGGACGCGACGGTATCGGCGGCGCAACGGGTTCCTCCAAGGTTCATACGACAGAGTCAATCGAAGTATGCGGTGCTGAGGTACAGAAGGGAAATGCTCCTACAGAGCGGAAGATCCAGAGAATGTTCCGCCGTCCGGAGGTCAGCTCCATTATAAAGAAATGCAATGATTTTGGTGCAGGCGGCGTATCTGTTGCTATTGGTGAGCTGGCTGCAGGCCTTCAGATCGATCTGGACCGTGTTCCCAAGAAGTATGCGGGTCTGGACGGCACAGAGATCGCAATTTCTGAATCTCAGGAGCGTATGGCAGTAGTGGTAGATCCCAGGGATGTAGATCAGTTTCTGGCTTATGCGGCAGAGGAAAATCTGGAGGCTGTGACCGTAGCCACAGTGACGGAAAGCCCCAGACTTGTGATGAACTGGCGTGGAAAGACCATCGTGGATATCAGCCGCGCGTTTCTTGATACCAATGGAGCTCATCAGGAAGCAGATGTTACTCTGGAGGTTCCTCACCGTGAGGGAAATCTCTTTGAGCGCAAAGAGGTTGGAGATGTAAAAAACCAGTGGCTCACCATGCTTTCAGGCCTGAATGTATGCTCTCAGAAGGGACTGGTAGAGCGGTTTGACGGTTCCATCGGTGCAGGATCTGTATTTATGCCTTACGGAGGAAAATATCAGCTGACAGAAACTCAGGCTATGGTAGCCAAACTTCCGGTTCTGAAGGGACATACAGATACGGTAACTATGATGAGCTATGGCTTTGACCCCTATCTGTCCAGCTGGAGCCCTTACCACGGAGCCGTATATGCAGTTGTTTCTTCTGTCGCAAAGATTGTAGCGGCAGGCGGCGATTACAGAAAGATCCGCTTTACCTTCCAGGAATACTTCCGCCGGATGAGCGAAGATCCTTCCAGATGGAGCCAGCCCTTTGCGGCCCTCCTTGGTGCATACAGCGCGCAGATGGGCTTTGGCCTTCCTTCAATCGGCGGTAAGGACAGTATGTCCGGAACCTTTGATGATGAAGCAGGTGAAATCAATGTTCCGCCTACACTGGTATCCTTTGCAGTAGATGTAAACAGCAGTAAAAATATCATTACCCCGGAATTTAAAAAGGCCGGAAGCCGGATCGTTGTATTTAAGGCTCCAAGAGACAGCTATGATCTGCCGGATTATGCTCAGATCATGGATGGATATAATAAGATTTTTGAAGACATTAAGACTGGAAAGATTCTGTCTGCCTATGCGGTAGAGGGGCACGGTGCTGCTGAGGCAGTAAGCAAGATGGCCTTTGGAAATAAGCTTGGAGTAAAGATTGAACACAATGTAGATCCAAGAGATTTCTTTGCTGCCGGATGGGGCGACATTGTCTGCGAGGTAGCAGAAGGCAGGGTAGGACAGTTGTCTATTCCATATACTGTAATCGGTGAAGTGACAGATAAGGGTGCTTTTGAGTATGGAAATGCACATATTTCCATGGATGAAGCATTAAAGGCATGGACAGGCACTCTGGAGGCAGTATTCCCAACTGTAACAGGAAAGGAAAAGACAGGCGAGGAAGCCAGAGTAGAAGAAAAGCTTTACCGGACAGATGCTGTTTATATCTGCGATCACAAGATCGGACAGCCTTCCGTATTTATTCCCGTATTCCCGGGTACCAACTGCGAATATGACAGCACAAAGGCATTTGAACGTGCCGGAGCAAAGGTAGTGACGCGCGTATTTAAAAACCTGAGTGCAGAGGATATCCGTCAGTCTGTAGAAGAATATAAAAAGGAAATTGCAAAGGCTCAGATCGTTATGTTCCCAGGCGGTTTTTCTGCCGGTGATGAACCGGAGGGTTCTGCCAAATTCTTTGCGACCGTATTCCGCAATGCAGTGATCAAAGAAGAAATTGAGAAGCTTTTAAATGAGAGAGATGGCCTGATGTTAGGTATCTGCAACGGCTTCCAGGCATTGATTAAGCTTGGCCTTGTTCCTGAAGGAAAGATCACAGAGCAGAAGGCAGATTCTCCTACTCTGGCTATGAATACCATCGGACGCCATATTTCCAAGATGGTTTACACAAAGGTTGTTACAAACAAATCCCCATGGCTGGCAGGAGCCGAGCTTGGCAGCGTGTACTGCAATCCTGCTTCCCACGGAGAGGGACGTTTTGTGGCAAATGACGCATGGCTTCACCGCCTGATTGCAAACGGGCAGGTTGCCACCCAGTATGTGGATGATAAGGGCAACGTAACCATGGATGAGTACTGGAATCCAAACGGTTCCTATATGGCAATCGAGGGTATCACCAGCCCGGATGGCCGTATCCTCGGTAAGATGGCTCATTCCGAGAGAAGGGGCGAGGCAGTAGCTGTAAATATTTACGGCGAACAGGATATGAAGATCTTTGAGTCCGGAGTGAAGTATTTTAAGATCTGATAGAGAAGTGAATAAGGAAAGATAGAATTTGAGCGAAAAGACGGCGCCAGGGAGTGATTCACGGATCACCCTCAGGGGCCGTCTTTTTGCGTGGGGGTATATGGATTTTGTGGTTGTATCATGGTAACAATACAAGAGGAGCTTATGGAATCGATTCAAAAAGAGGAAAGGGGATTATATGAAAAAATTTGAGCATTTTAAATCAAATTTAAGAGTATTAGCTTTGGCAGAGAAGGAGGATTTGTCCAATGAGTTTATCATTGGTGGGATTATTGCCAAGTTTTTTATTCAGTTTGAGCTTGGATGGAAGGTATTGAAAGAATTGCTGAGCTATGAAGGGCAGGGGGCTTCTGCCAGCGGCTCTCCTAAAATGATATTAAAAACAGCATTTACAATTTATAATTTTATTGACGAAGATGTCTGGTTGGGGATGCTGAGATCAAGAAATGATATGACATATATTTATGACGCATTAGCGGCCAGACGAATGGTTGATATGATTTTAAAACAATATATTCCGGAATTTCAAAAGATGGAAGAGGGAATAGAACTGTTTTATAAGGATGAAATAGACAATATGTAAAATGGGGCGAAAGGTTGGAGAAGGATGTTGGGCAAGAACGAAAATTCATTTGAAATGGGCGGAAAGCCATTTTAAGGTTTCCCGCCTTGATTGCCTATTGCAAAGGCTGCTGTTGAGTGGTTCGGCTGACTTTGCTGATTGTACAAGAGTGATATTTAGTTTTTGTTGTTGACCAGACAACGATGAAAATAAAAATGTTAGTCAAAGAAAGACCGGTCCCTATTTCAAACATAACTCCTGCAGGTATACCGCCATATCCTTCGGCGTCTGTACCCTGTGATCCCACAGCCCTGCATCTGCGGCCTCCCAGGGAGAAACAAGGAGGGTAGAAGCACCTGCCTGTTTTCCGGCATACAGGTCAAAGTACCCCTGATCTCCTACAAAGAGCATTTCCTCAGGCAGGATGCCAAGCTTCCTGCTCCATTCTTCCATCCGCTGGGGAAAAGTATGCGGCTTATCTGCATCAAAGCACAGCTCATCAAAGCAGGAGTCGTCAAAGCCCAGATAATCTAAAAGCTCGATGCAGTTGGCTTCCTGGGCATTGGAACAGAGAACCGCATGGATTCCCTGTTTTTTTAAATCTTTAAGCAGACGGGGGAGGGAAGGGTCCGGTACAGGCCCCCAGGCCGAATCAATCAGATCCTTTCGTACCAGACGGAATCTTTGCCAGAAGTCTTCTCCTTCCCAGCCGATCCGGCGGGCCAGATACATTCCAAGGGTCCAGCCATCGGAAATATAGGAATAAAGCCGCCGGTCCAGCCAGGGAGAGGGATCGGACAGAGTAAGAGCCGCTGTTCCCGGCACATCAAACAGATCGTCAGGAGTTTGGGGATGATCTGCCTTCTGTTTTGGGACAAACTGACCGCATCTTAATGCGCTCTGGCCTGAAAGAACCCGTTTCATTTGCTCCTGAACGGGGAGAATCCAATTTTTATAAGGTGTGTCATGAAAAAAATGTGTGATCATCCGCAGGTATACGCAGGAATCCAGATAAAGTGTTCCGTCAAGATCAAAACAGATGAAACGTGGTGTCATAGGCCTTCTCCTTACTTTACAGTTTTGTCATCCAGCTAAATGCTGTTCCATCCATATCGTGATCTGTAATTCCCAAAAGACGCAGGATGGTAGGCGCTTCATCGACTAAGCGGCCGCCCTTTTGGGTTTTTCCGGGAATTACATCAGGACCGCTTAAAATAAAGGGCGGTTTGTCTCCTTTTTCCGGAAGATGGCCATGGGTGGAAACAGAAAGCTTATATTCTCGGATTTCGTCTACAGAGGTAAAATACTCAGTTGCATTTGCCACCTTGTCAAAGGCAGTCCGTTCTCCGGCTTCCACTACAAAGTCGAAATCTCCGGTCAGATGCAGGGCTGCTGCCTGATCCTTTGTAAAGATCCGGGAAATACTTCTGGGATACTGGTCGCGAATCCGGCAGAGAACCTCATATACCTGTTTGGGGTCCACATCAGGCTGACGGTAGATCTGAGCGCTGAAGGCACACTGGGCGGCATAGATTTTCCAGGAGGTTACGGTTCCGTTTTCCTCTGTCAGGAAGCCCATATCCCGCAGTACAGTATTTAAGTGGAACATCCGGTCGCAGTAGAGCTGCCCGTGGTCGCCCAAAACAGCGATATTGGTATTTTCAAGACCTCCTGTTTCCTCCAGAGCATCAAAAACCTTTCCAAGCTGTTCATCTACGAAGGCAAAGGCATGATCCAGCTGCTCGCTTCTTACTCCCAGCTTGTGACGCTGATGGTCTACATAGGAAAGATGCAGGAACATAAGGTCGGGCCGATGCTCCTTTATGATATCTACAGCGCACTGAGCGGCAAATTCGTCCATCTGAGGTGTTTTCATCCAACGGAGCATATGTTTGTTTCGCTCAAATATTTCTTTTGCTTTAGGGCTGTTTGCCAGGTCAAAATAAGGGGTAGGGTCATCCTCCTCATGAGGAGCCCAGATTTCAGCAATGTTATAATCCGCGCCAGAGTCTCCCATAACAGGCCAGGTAACAGTGGCGGTAGTAAGACCTGCCTCTTTTGCATAGTCGATGAGAGTGGGTGTTTTGATATCTTTTCGGAACCAGTACCATTCCGGCCGCTCCTTTGAAAGCGGCTGGAATTTTTCATTGTTGCAGATCTGGTGCCGGTCCGGCCAGCAGCCGGTGGAAATAGTTACATGGCAGGGATAGGTCAGTGTAGGATAACAGCACAGGATATCTTCAGCCCAGGAAGCCCGTTTCATAATACGGCTCAGATTTGGAAGCTTTTTTAAGCGCTCAATATCGGCACTGATCAGTGCATCTATAGAAATGACCAGGGTTCTGTTCATTCGGTTTATTCTCCTTTCCTTCGTGTGGCAAGCTCTGCATCCCAGCATTCGGTTTGTCCGCTGATTTCTTCGTTTAAGGATGCCTTTGGAAAAACAATGGCTGCCTGAGAAATAAAATGCTCATAGGAACGGCCGCGGTTCTGTCCTTCAATGGTATGCATATCAAATACATAATCCGGCATGGGGAAGGGAGCGTGATCCCTGATCCGCCGTTTGGTCAGGCTGGATAAAATGCTGGAACCTCTTTCTTTGGGGCAGCTGCACAGATAACGGACAGCATGGACAAAAAAGAGAGGATAATCTGGACTGTCCGGCCCAAGCTTTTGGCTGGCATGATAAAGAGAAAGCACAATATCTGTAGAATGGGGCTGTCCAAGGCCGATATCCTCCGCACTGATGACAAGCAGCCGCTGCCACAGATAGTCATCAAGCTCCTCGTCTGCCAGATAAAGCTCATATGCTGCCCGTACCGCCTCCTCTGTTTTGCCCCGGCGGATAAATTTCTGTAAAGCCGAAATCATAACGTCAGCCGGTTCACCGCAGGGGGTAAGAATATGATGATAGAGAATCTCCATGAATTTGTTCCTTTCCGACAGAAGGATTACAGGATCAGTTCAGTCCTACTGTCTGTTTTAAGTTATCCAGTGCTGTCTGCGGATCTACTCCATTTTCTGCAACTTCCTGCATCATGGTACGCACTGCACTGGTAACAGCGCTGGAGGTTGTCGTATCATTGGTGAAGGCTGGCTCATAGAAATAACAGCTGTTCTGTTCTACCGCAGCAGTAAGGAAATCGTGACCGTCAGCCACATAATTTTTATATTCCTCGCTGTCGGCTACAGACTGACGGATCGGAAGATAGCCGGTACCGGCTGTTACAACAGCAAGATTTGCCTCCTTGGAGGTAAGGAATTTTATCAGTTCATAGGAAGCATAGGCTTTTTCAGGATCTCCGGACTGATTTAAGGCTGTAATTACATGACCGGCGCTTAAATTGGCAGCTGTGTCCGCACCAACCTGAGGAACAGGGGCGGTAGCCCACTTGAGCTCCGGATTCTTAGCAGGGATATAGCTGGCTTCCACACTGTCGCCTACATACATGGGAATCTGCTCGTTTGCAAAGGGACCGGAGAAAAACATATCTTCACCTGCTGTTCTCCAGATGCCGGCTTCTACATTTTCTTTCCAGAGATTTAACACTTTTAAGGCTGTTTCGGAGTCCTCTCCGGCAAAATAGATATTTCCCTCCGGATCGGTATAGCGTCCGCCGTACTGTTTTACAAGTGTCATAAAGCTTCCTGCCAGATTATCCCATCCAAAGGCGGGAGCGCCTGTGATTTCATGGATTGTTTTGCTGGTTTCAATCAGCTCATCCCAGGTTGCAGGTACGGTTAAGCCATTTTCCTCAAAAAAGGCAGTGTTATAGTAAAGAACCTCGGAGTAGGAATGGATGGGGAGAGAATAGGTTCCTTCCTTGGCGTAGGTTGTTCCGCCTTCTCTCAGGCCCTCGAAGATATCCTCATAGTCAGAGATTCCAACGGTTTCATCCTTGATATATGGAGTGAGGTCTACGACCATGTCAGTCTGCAGATAATCTGCAACATAGGGCCGGAGAGCCAGTGTCACGTCAGGAGCGCTTTCCGCCTTGATAGCTGCGATTACATTGGAGTACAGATCCGAACTGCTTCCGTTAAAGGTAGGTGTTACGGTAATCTGTTTCTCCTTCCCTACGGTGCTGTTAAATTCAGTAATAAGATTTTCCAGAACCTCTGCGTGGACAGGGTTGGAAATGGAATGCCAGAACTGAAGCTCTACCGGTTTGGTAATTTTTGTGACAACACCGCCATCACCTGTCTGAGCCGGGGCAGCTTTGGAGCCGCAGGCGGCAAGAGACATAACAGCAGTACCTGCTAACAGCAGACAGAATATTTTTTTCATTTTATAATCCTCCTTGGTGGTTTGATAAGAAATGGAAATCAGCCCTTGATTCCTCCGCGGGATACGCCTTCAATGATCTGTTTGCGGAAAATCAGGTAAAAGATCAGCATTGGCAGGAGTACAATGGTAGATCCGGCCATCTGCAGGTTGATCTGGGAGCTGACAGCATCTTTAAAATGTAAAAGTCCGATTGCCATAACGCGGTGAGCGTCGTCCTTGGATACCATCAGAGGCCAGATGAAGGAATTCCACTGGCTGATAAAGGTAAGAATACCAATCGTGGCAATGGCGTTTTTATTAATAGGCATCATGATGCGCCACAGATAACGCCAGTCCGTACAGCCGTCGATCTTTGCGGCTTTATAGAGGACGGAGGGTGTCTGAAGAAAATATTCACGCATCATATAGATGTAAAATCCGCTGGCTATCGTAGGGATAATAATACCCTGAAACGTATTGACCCAGTGAAGCTTGGAAACAGTAATAAAGTTCTGAATGATTAAAAGCTCTGCCGGGATCATCATTGTAGCAAGGCAGCAAAAGAAAAGTGCAGATTTACCGGGAAATTCAAAGACGGTAAACGCATATGCAGCCAATACGGTAATTACAAGAGTAAGAAACGTACCCAGACCGGCTACCAGAATGGAGTTAAACAGATATCTTCCAAAGGGAGCCATGGTAAATGCTTCTTTATAATTTGCAAAAATGGCTTTTGCCGGAAAGAGGGTGGGCGGAATAGCAGTTGCTTCCGGCAGTGTCTTTAAGGAGGTAGCTAACATCCAGATGAAAGGAAACATCATAATCAATGCTCCGGCTGTTAAAAGAATCCAGAGAGCTGCTTTTTTCAGTTTTTCTGTCATGAAGATCCTCCTTTCTTATACGTAGTGAACGAATTTTTTCGATACCCATTTCTGCAGTGCAGTCAGCGCCAGTATAATCACGAAAAATATGATTGCGGCAGCAGATGCATAATGAACCTGAGAACGGTTGAAAAACATATCGTAAATATAGTAAACAATGGTGATTGCGCTGTTTCCGGGACCGGCGCCGTTTCCCCCAAACATTGAATAGACTTCATTGTAGGTTTTAAATGCATGAATTACAGATACAATGGTCACCATCCAGAAGGTAGAGGATAAAAGAGGCATGGTGATTCGGAAAAATACCCGGTGAGGAGGCGTTTCATCCATACGGGCTGCCTGATAGTACTGAGGATCGATTTTCTGCAGTCCAGCCAGAAATAAAACGATTTTAAAGGCCATTCCATTCCAGATTGTAAAAATCGTTACGGAAATAGTAGTCAGATTGGGATCTGTGAGCCATTTTTGAGGTGCAAATCCCAAAAAGCTTAACACATGGTTGATGTATCCGTAGTCAGAATGGAAGAGCCACCGGAAAACCAGGCCAATTGCAATCGTAGAGGTTACATAGGGCAGAAAATAAATGGTCTGAAAAATGCCCTTTCCTTTTCCGAGGGAATTGATAAACAGAGCGCTTCCCAGAGAGAGGATGATCGTAACAGGGACTCCCACAAAGGTGATAATCAGCGTATTGGAGACAGCTGACCGGAAGGCAGGGTCCCTTAATACATAGCGAAAGGAAGCCAGTCCAAATCCTTTTCCCACATCGGTCAGATAAACATAGCTTTCATAAAATCCCATCCGCAGTGTCATAATAATTGGAAAAAATACAAACACAGCCAGAATAAGGGCAGCCGGAAGAAGATAAAAATAGGCTTTCAGACTGTATTCTGTATTTCCCAGAGGATTTTCCGGGCGGGACTGTTTGCCAAAACCTTTAACTTTCATAAGACACCTCTGCATCAATTCGTGTTTCATCTGCTTCGTTAAATAAGTATAAAAGGTCTTTTCGTTTTAGAGAAAGAGACAGCATGTCTCCGGTACGGACACGGTCGGTGATGCTTAAAAGGGCCTTGCCTTTTGAGCCTGCCAGTGTAAAGCCTGCCAGTACATCCCGGCCTCTCTGTTCCAGGGTTTCGATTTTTACCTGAACTCCCGGTCCCGGTTCCCAGGCTTCCGGCCGGATTCCGGTCAGCACCGTTCCCGAAGCCTGTGTGCGGATTGGAAGTGCATAGTCTTCTGAGAGAACCAGACGTCCGTCTTTGATGGGGAAATGGAAAAAGTCAATAGGAGGATTTCCCATAAAGGAGGCTACAAAACGGTTTACCGGCTGCAGATACATATCAATAGGGGCGCACTGCTGCTGGATCACACCTTTTTTCATCAGCACGATCTCGTCGGTGATGCTCATGGCCTCTTCCTGATCATGGGTAACGAAAATGGTGGTAACTCCGGTTTCCAGCTGAATTCTGCGGATCTCTTCACGCATTTCCAGACGCAGTCTTGCATCCAGATTGGAAAGAGGTTCATCCAGAAGAAGAATATCCGGTTCCTTAATTAAGGCACGGGCAATGGCAACACGCTGCTGCTGGCCTCCGGAGAGCTGTCCCGGCTTTCTGGACAAAAGCTCCTCTACCTGTACCAATCTTGCCATCTGTTCTGTTTTCTGTTGGATCAATTCTCTGTTTTCCTTTCGGTTTACCAAAGGAAAGGCAATATTCTGGGCAACTGTCATGTGGGGATAGAGAGCATAATTCTGAAAAACAAGGCCAATGCCTCTTTTTTCCGGAGGAAGCTCCGTTACATCCCGGTCTCCGAAAAAGATTTTTCCGGAAGTAGGTTTTAATAAACCGGAGATAAGATAAAGCAGGGTAGATTTGCCGCAGCCGCTGGGGCCAAGAAGTCCGGTGAGTTTTCCGTCTGCGATTGAAAAGCTGCCGGTATTAACAGCCTTTGTTCCGGAAAAATCCTTGACCAGGTCTACAAGTCGCAGTTCCATTTTGTACTCCTCTCTGTTTGAAAATGGTAGAATGTTGTATAAGAATATTGTAACTTTTATCACCTTTTTTGTCAATATTGCAAAATTAAAATGATAAAATGATAAAATACTATCAAAAAAGATGAAAAAATGTTATATTTATGATGGATTGCATCATGATGATGGATAGAATTAGAGGTTTTGATCAGTTTATATCAACAGCATAAAAAATTTTCAGCATAATACAAAAAAAGTGATATAATGAAACGCATAAAAATACAGAATGATGAAAGGGGAAAAGGAATGGGCGACAGGAAAACAGATCGTCTGGATAAGATGAAAAAAATGCTGATGACGGAAAACGGTATTACCATCCGGGAATTTGCAAAAAAACTGGATGTGTCGGAGATTACTGTCCGCAGGGATTTGAAGCTTCTGGAAAATCAGGGCTGCCTGAGACTGGTAAACGGGGTTGCTATCTATCATGCGGCAGAGAAGGCTGCTTTATATCCGGAATATAATCTAAATGATGAATGCGGGGTATTTCCGCAGAAAAAAGAGAGGATCGGAAAAAGGGCCGCCTCTTTTATTGAAGCCAATGACGTGGTTGCCATTGACAGCGGCTCCACGGCGGCCTATCTTGCCAGGGCTCTGCCCTATGATATCCATATGACGGTTCTGGCCTCCAGCCTGAATGTGCTTCTGGATTTAAACGATCATTATAACTGCGATATCATCTGTTCCGGAGGTTATCTCTATTCCAATACAAAGACCTTCTACTGTCCGGAAGGAATCTCAATGATTAACCGCACCTGCATCAACAAGACCTTTATTACGGCGGCGGGAATCAGCGAAAAGATGAATGTGACCTGTATTGCTCCCCATGAGATGGATATAAAGGGGGCGCTGATGGAAAGCGCGCAGACAAAAATACTTCTGGTAGATTCATCCAAGTTCGGCAGGATTTTTCCCACTGCCTTTTCTCATCTGAAGGATTTTGATGTAGTAATTACAGATGATGAGCTTTCACCGGAGTGGAGAAATCTGATCCAGGCGCAGGGAATCCGCCTGTACTGCGAATAAAAAGTCCTCGATACACGGACAAATGTCCTCTTAGGGCAAAATTTTTGATTAAAAAGTATTGACATTTCTATAGAAGTGGGATATCATTGCCAAAAAAGAATTACCTTAGAAAATGTGGCAAGAGGAGATCATGGGATTATGAAAAAAGTGGTTAAATTCGGCGGCAGCTCGCTGGCCAGTGCAAAGCAGTTTAAGAAGGTAGGAGATATTATCCGGGCGGATAAGTCCAGACGGTATGTAGTGCCTTCTGCACCGGGAAAGCGCAATGATAAAGATGAAAAAGTAACAGATATGCTCTATGCCTGTTATGCTGCGGCTGCGGAAGGGCGCTCCTATAAAAAGATTCTGGAGAAGATCCGGGGCCGGTATGAGGAGATTATCGAGGGTCTGGGACTGAATTTGAATCTGGATCATGAGTTTGCCAGACTGGAGGAGAATTTTCTTGCAAAGGCGGGCAAAGATTACGCGGCCTCCAGAGGAGAGTATTTAAACGGTATTGTGATGGCAAATTATCTGGGGTATGAATTTATTGACGCGGCCGAGGTGATTTTCTTTGACGAGCATGGAAATTTCGAGGCAGACCTTACCGATAAGGAGCTTTCCGAGCGTCTGTCCCATGTGGAGCGGGCTGTAATTCCCGGATTTTACGGTTCCTGTCCGGATGGAAGCGTAAAGACATTTTCCAGAGGCGGATCGGATGTGACTGGTTCTATTGTGGCAAAAGCAGTCCATGCAGATTTGTATGAGAACTGGACCGACGTATCCGGTTTTCTGGTGGCAGATCCCAGAATCGTGAAAGATCCTGAGGTGATTGAAACCATTACATACAGAGAGCTTCGGGAGCTGTCCTATATGGGCGCCAGTGTGCTTCATGAGGACGCCATTTTCCCCGTGAGAAAGGAAGGTATTCCTATCAATATCCGCAACACCAACCGCCCGGAGGATAAGGGGACTCTGATCGTGGAAACCACCTGCCGCAAGCCCCGCCATACAATTACAGGCGTAGCGGGAAAAAAGGGATTCTGTGCCATCAATATTGAAAAAGCCATGATGAATGCGGAAGTAGGCTTTGGGAGAAAGGTTCTGAGCGTATTTGAAAAATCAGGCATCTCCTTTGAGCATATGCCCTCCGGTATTGATACTATGACGATTTTTGTCCATCAGTCTGAGTTTGAGGATCATGAACAGTCCGTAATTGCAGGTATTCACCGGGCCGTTGAACCGGATGTGGTAGAGCTGGAAGCAGATCTGGCTCTGATTGCTGTCGTTGGGAGAGGAATGCGTTCCAACCGGGGAACTGCAGGCCGCGTATTCTCTGCCCTGGCTCACGCAAGAGTCAATGTAAAGATGATCGATCAGGGCTCCAGTGAGTGGAATATTATCATCGGCGTAAAAAATGATGATTTTGAAAAGGCGATTCGGGCGATTTATGATATTTTTGTGCTGACAGATCTGTAGAGATCAGCAGGAACGGTAAGTTAGAGTTTGTGATACAGAGAAAACGGTCCGGGCGGGATTTTTTAGCCGGGCCGTTTTATTTGCGGGGAAAATGTGTTATACTTACTTCCAACACAGAAAATGCGCTGCAGCAGAGAGGAGCGTACCGTTATGCTGGAAAAGATCGATTTAAACAAAACCGCAGATAAGACCGTATATAAGGCATCCATGAAAGCGGCAGGGGAGCGCCTGGGGCTTTTGCAGAGGGAGTGCAAGGAGGCCAAAATCCCGGTGATTCTTGTCTTTGAAGGTATGGGAGCGGCAGGAAAGGGTATCCAGATCAACCGCCTGATTCAGAATCTGGACCCAAGAGGCTTTGACGTATATGCCTGCAACCGTCCTTCGGAGGAGGAACAGCTGCGTCCGTTTTTGTGGCGTTACTGGACCAGGACTCCCGCCAGAGGGAGGATTGCAGTATTTGACCGGAGCTGGTACCGCAGCGTTCAGATTGACCGCTTTGACGGCCTTGTGGCAGAGGATGAGCTGGCGGACGCTTATGAAGATATCCTGTCCTTTGAGAAGCAGCTTACAGATGACGGGACAGTGATCATCAAATGTTTTCTGTATATTGACAGAAAAGAACAGGAAAAGAGGTTTAAGAGGCTGGAGGCTTCTGAGGATACAGCCTGGAGGGTCACAAAGGAGGACTGGAAGCGCAACCGGGAGTTTGACCGGTATCTGAGGATCAATGAGGAGATGCTGGAGCGGACGGATACGGATGCTGCTCCCTGGGCTATCATCGAGGCAACGGATAAGGATTATGCAGCTTTAAAAATTGCAGACACTGTGATCGGACGTTTGAGCCGGGAACTGGAGGCCAGAAGGGAAAATACAAAATTAAAGGAAGAAGGGCACAGCCTGGAAAATGCCTTTTCAAACGGTGTTCTTTCCGGCGTGGATCTTTCAAAAACTATTTCAGAAGAAGAGTATAAGAAAAAACTGAAGGAATTGAAAAAACGCCTCGCCCGTCTCCACAGTCAGATCTATCGGCTGCGCATTCCGGTGGTGATCGGCTTTGAGGGCTGGGATGCCGCCGGAAAGGGCGGCGCGATCCGCAGGCTGACAAGCCGTCTGGACCCCCGGGGCTATCAGGTGAATCCCACGGCTGCGCCAAATGATGCAGAGAAGGTTCACCATTATCTGTGGCGGTTCTGGAACCATATGCCAAAGGCCGGACATATTGCTATTTTCGACCGGACCTGGTATGGGAGGGTGATGGTGGAGCGGATTGAAGGCTTCTGTACCCGTGGGGAGTGGAAACGGGCTTATCAGGAGATCAATGAGATGGAATCCCATCTGGTAAATTCCGGCGCTGTGGTACTGAAGTTCTGGCTCCATATTGACAGGGAGGAACAGGAGCGCCGCTTTAGAGAGAGGGAAAATGATCCGGCAAAACGCTGGAAGATTACAGAAGAAGACTGGCGCAACCGGGCAAAATGGGATGAATATGAAACGGCAGTCAATGAGATGCTGGTTCGCACCTCTACCACCTGGGCGCCCTGGACGATCATAGAGGGAAATGATAAACGTTACGCCAGAGTCCGCGTGCTGGAGACAGTAGTAGTGGCTCTGGAACAGAAGGTCCATGAGGTGGAGAAACAGAAGAAACATAAGGAAACAAGAGAGAATTCATGAATAAAGAGAAGCATATTATCGTGGCAGGCGGAGGCGCTGCAGGAATGATGGCAGCAGTGGCTGCTGCAAAGGAGGGCTGCAGGGTCAGCCTGTATGAAAAAAATGAGAAGCTGGGGAAGAAGCTGTTTATAACAGGAAAGGGCCGCTGCAATGTGACCAATGCCTGCGATATGGAAGAACTGTTTGGGGCCGTTGTGACAAACCGCAAGTTTTTATTCAGCAGCTTTTACGGCTTTACGAATGAAGATGTGATGGCGCTGTTTGAGGAGGCGGGACTGCCGCTTAAGACGGAGAGGGGAAATCGCGTATTCCCATGCTCGGACCATTCATCTGATGTGATTGCCGCTCTGGAGCGGATGATGCGCCAGGCAGGCGTAAAGGTGTATGTAAGACAGGAGATTAAGGGGCTGGCTGTGCGGCAGGAGAAGGACCCGGATACAGAGGAACTGCGTCAGATCTGCTGCGGAATCTGTCTGGAGGATTCTGACGGAAAGGAAAGACAGGTGCAGGCAGACGGAGTGATTCTTGCTACGGGAGGGCTTTCCTATCCATCTACCGGGTCCACGGGAGACGGACACAGGTGGGCCAAAATGCTGGGACATAAGGTTACAGAGCTTCTTCCGGCCCTGGTTCCCTTTGAAGCAGCGGAGCAGGAAGCGGTGAAATCCCTTCAGGGTCTTTCTCTTAAGAACATTGAAATCGCCGTTTACAACGGAAAAAAGGAGCTTTACCGGGAATTTGGAGAAATGCTGTTTACGCATTTTGGCGTCAGCGGCCCTGTGATATTAAGCGCCAGCTCTTTTTGTGCAAAGGCTGTGTCAAAGGGGCCTTTAAAGCTGGTGATTGATTTAAAGCCGGCTCTTTCAGAGGAACAGCTGGATGAGCGGATTCTGAGGGATTTTTCAGAGGCGAAAAACAGGCAGTTTAAAAACAGCTTAAATCACCTTTATCCTGCGAAAATGATTCCGGAGATCATCTCCCGCAGCGGTATTGATCCGGATAAGCAGGTGAATGAAATTACCAGGCAGGAGCGCCGCAGGCTGGTGGAAGCCACAAAGGGACTTACCTTTACGCTTACCGCTCTTCGTCCTTTTAAGGAAGCTATTATCACCCAGGGAGGCATCAGCGTGAAGGAGACAGATCCCTCAACCATGGAGTCCAAACGGGTGAAGGGGCTGTATTTTGCAGGAGAGCTTCTGGATCTTGACGCAGTGACAGGAGGCTTTAATCTGCAGATCGCATGGTCTACGGGCTGGCAGGCTGGAAAGGCGGCAGCCAGAGCTGACGAACCGGTAAAAACAGGAGGAAAGAATGGAACATTTTAATATCGCAATTGACGGCCCTGCGGGAGCAGGAAAAAGCACAATCGCAAAGCTGGCTGCAAAACGCCTGGGTTTTGTATACGTTGACACCGGGGCCATGTACCGCACTATAGCGCTGCATATTTTAAGAGAGGGCATCAATCCTCAGGATGAGGCGGCAGTCAGCGCAGCCTGCAGAAATGTAAATATAACGCTCGCCTATAAAGACGGCATCCAGCAGGTTCTTTTAAATGGGGAAAATGTTTCCGGCCTGATCCGCGCCGAGGAGGTGGGAAAGACGGCTTCCGCCACCTCTGGCTATCTTCCTGTGAGAGAAAAGCTGGTGGAGCTTCAAAAGGAGCTTGCAAAGCGGGAAAATGTTATTATGGACGGAAGGGATATCGGAACCTGCGTGCTTCCCGATGCTCCGGCTAAGATCTATCTGACTGCATCTGTAAAGGTACGGGCCAAGAGGCGTTATAAGGAGCTGACAGAGAAGGGCATTGATGCTGATTTAAGGGAGATTGAGCGGGATATCGAAAGCCGGGATTATCAGGATATGCACAGAGAGCATTCTCCGCTTATGCAGGCAGAGGATGCGGTTTTGCTGGACAGTTCGGATATGACCCTCCAGGAGGTTGTAGCGGCTATTTTTGCCATTGCGGCCGATAAGGGCTGCAAAGAGGCCTTAGACGCTCTGAAAGCAGGGGAGGAAGGTAGATAATGGGGCAGGCAAAGAAGGCGTCCTTTTTGGAGAAGGGGAAGATTTCGGAGGGCCGTACGGTCACCGTGGCAAAGACAGCCGGGTTTTGCTTTGGCGTAGAGCGGGCGGTGGATCAGGTATATGAACAGATCGAGGCAGTGAAAGAGGGAAAGGCAGAAGGACCCATTTATACCTACGGCCCTATTATCCACAATGAAGAGGTGGTACGGGACTTAGAGAAAAGGGGTGTAACCGTTCTGGACACAGAGGAGGATTTAAAAGCCCTTCCTGAGGGAAAGGGGACAGTCATTATCCGTTCCCACGGCGTCAGCCGCCATATCTATGATATTTTAAAGGAGCGCGGGATTCGGATCGCAGACGCCACCTGTCCCTTTGTAAAGAAGATTCACCGCATTGTGGATGAGCATGCGGCGGCCGGGGATGCGGTTGTTATCATCGGAAGTCCTTTTCATCCGGAGGTGGAGGGTATCAAAGGCTGGGGCAACGCGTACACCACAGTGATCGAGAATGAGGCGGAAGCGCAGAATTATGTGGTTCCGGAGGGAAAAAAGCTGTGCGTGGTGTCTCAGACGACATTTAATTACAACAAATTTCAAGATTTAGTTGAAAAAATTTTAAAAAAGGGTTATGATAGTAGTGTTTTAAATACGATTTGCAATGCAACACAGGAAAGACAAGTGGAGGCAGCGAAGATCGCCTCTCGGGTGGACGCCATGATCGTTATTGGCGGCAGACATTCTTCCAACACCCAGAAGCTTTACGAAATCTGGCTCAAGGAATGTAAGAACACCTTTTACATTCAGACACTCGGCGATTTAGATCCTGACAGTGTATCTTCTGTGCGCAGCGTAGGTATTACAGCTGGGGCATCCACCCCAAAAAAGATTATTGAGGAGGTTCATACCAGAATGGCAGAGCAGAGTTTTGCAGAGTTATTAAAGGAAGAGGAAGAATCAACCAAACCAATACGTACAGGAGA
>JABLTT010075784.1_pt1 | contig 34047 bp, 34 predicted proteins | sample 7160061 | NCBI WGS metagenome assembly JABLTT01 (sample SAMN14651232, study PRJNA627086) | human gut metagenome | isolation source: feces | host: Homo sapiens
AATAGCTTGTAATGCCATTAAATTCAAGGCTGTAATCAAAACTGCAAAAAAGCCTACAGACACTAACATTGTTACTAACTTTTTTCCCAAGTTCTTTCTCTTTTTCATGTTTATTTTCCTTCTTTCTGCGAAAGGCACCAATGCGTTATGTTTTGGAATTTTTTACTACCATTCTACCCCCCCCTACAAAATTTTGTCAATACCTTATTCTCTTTTGAGTTTCCCCATTTTTTCAGAAACTAAATCATCTGCAAAATAAAAAAGCAAAAACACTGCACTAATGTTATAATTAAATCACGACAAAATAAATAAAACAAAGGAGTGTTTTTGCATGATTAATTATAACAGATTAGGATATGAAATTAAACGGGATTTAGCAAATTTCTCAGAAAAAATTTCAAATGGATTGAAACGACCACAAAGCAAATTTCTTTTACAGATGATTTATGGTATTTTAATCGGAAACAAACTTCATTTGAGCGAAATTGCCGCTCTTTAAACGAAAATATTACACTTAAGAAAACCATTGACAGACTTTCAAGAAGCAACTGACACTGGCTGAATGCTTTGCTGAATTGGGTTTCAAGTGATAGCGGTTTGAAAAATGGGGAAACTCAAATAACCGGAAGCCCTCCTGCAAAAACAGCATTAAACATTGCATAACCTGTCTTCTTCCTTTATAATAAAATTGACACGATATCTTGTTGATCATTTACAAGCAGGGGGATATAAACTTATGGATTTTAATACGAAACTAAATGAATATATTAAAACACTAAATTGCACTGCAAAAGACTTGTCTGAATACTCCGGTTTATCTGCTGCTACGATAAGCCGTTATCGTTCCGGCTCGCGTATTCCGGAATCCGGATCACAAAACTTTTCAAATTTGGTTAAGGGGATTGTTAAAATCGCTGAAGAAAAAGCCATTACCGGCATTACAATGGAATCCGTAGCGGATGACCTTTTGCCTTTTATCAAAACATCCGACATTGATATGGATAAATTTCAGGCAAATTTGAATCTTTTGTTAAATACATTGTCTGTCAATATTTCAGAGCTTTCGAAGGTCTTAAATTATGATGCTTCTTATATTTCGCGAATCCGAAACGGGAAACGTCAGCCTGCTGATCCGCAGGAATTTGCCTGTGGCCTTTCCGCTTTTATTGCTCATCACTATCAAAAACCTGAGCAGAAAGAAGTTGTTGCAAATCTTATACACTGCAGTACTGACGATCTGGCAAATTCCATTCAATTTCAGAAAGTACTGTCTCAATGGCTTACCCATGAAGCACCTGCCTTAAAAAATCAGATGATGGATTTTCTGGAAAAAATAGATTCGTTTGATCTGGAAGAATATATCCGGGTAATCCGGTTTGACAAACTAAAAGTTCCTTCCTTTCCTTTTCAGCTTCCCACATTCAAAAATTATTGGGGATTATCGGAAATGAAAAACAGTGAATTGGATTTTTTAAGGGCGACTGTTCTCTCTAAGTCCGGCGAACCGGTCATAATGTATAGTGACATGCCACTCACTGAAATGGCAAAAGACACTGAATTTGCCAAAAAATGGATGTTTGGCATGGCTATGATGTTAAAAAAAGGGCTTCACTTAAACCAAATTCATGACTTAAACCGCACTTTTGAGGATATGATGTTAGGCTTGGAAAGCTGGATTCCTATGTATATGACTGGCCAAATCTCACCTTATTACTTTAAGCAGCCACAAAACAGCCCGTTCTCGCATCTTTTGAAAGTCTCCGGAAGTGCCGCATTAACCGGGGAGGCAATCCGTGGATATCATAATGAGGGAAAATATTATCTGACAAAAAATAAAGAAGAGATTGCTCACTACCAAAAATATGCAGAGCGGCTGTTGTCAAAAGCATCTCCTCTTATGGAAATTTACCGCAAAGAACACTCCCGGATTTTTCATCATTTTTTGGAATCGACTTCCGAAACTCCGGGAAACAGATACCACATTTTGTCTTCTTTCTCTTTATACACGGCGAGCGAACCCTTTATTCGGCAGCTGCTAAAGCACAATCAGATTTCCGATAAAGAGCAGACGCAGATTCTTCAATACGCTGCCGCACAACGTGAGACTGCAAGTAAAATTCTATCTCACAGCCGTATTACAGAAGAAACCCCGCTGCTGAAAAGGGAAGAATTTGAAAAACATCCGATAACCTTGTCCCTTTCCGGAATGTTTTACGAAAAAGATATTTTCTATACCTGGGAAGATTATCAGGAACATTTACAATTAATGCGCCAATATAGTAAAGCTCATCCGCAGTACACAATGATTGAGGATCCTTCTTCCGCATTTCGTAATATACAGATTTACATTCTTGAGGGAAAATGGGTGCTGGTGTCTAAAAATAAAACACCGGCAATCCATTTTCTGATTCAGCACCCCAAGATGCAAACGGCCTTTGAAAATATGATCATTCCCATTATTGAAGACGAAAGACCGATACATTAACCCCTCTGTTTCTGACGGTTACTTTACTTTTACAGAACGCATTTTACTCCATGAAGAATAACTCTTTGTGGAGTTTTCCTTGTTGTTAACAATCCGATATGTTCTGATTTTTACATAATATTTTCTCTTTGACTTTAGTTTGTTAATCTGTTTACGTACTGTTTTTTTATTTGATACCGTAACTGTTTTGACTTTTTTAAACTTAGAAGATAGGCTGTATTGTATTTGATAACCGGCTATATCTCCTCCTAGTTTTTTCCATTTTACAGTGATTTTTTTCTTCCCGGCTTTAAGTTTTACGATTTTCGTTCCTTTTGGCTTAACAATATCTGTCTTTTTCACCGTTTCACTAACCTGTACCGGAACGATTTGAGGTGTTTTTACTTCTTCTTTCGTTTTTTCTTCCTTCTGAACATTTTCCTGTGTTTTTTGTTCATTATTGGAAACGACTTCTTTTTCCCACTTTGCATATAAATGAATGTCATATTCGTCAGCATGTAATCCATGAAAGGCATCTAACACCCAGTCGCTGATCCATGTGGAATCTTTTGTATTTTTAATTAAACTGGTATCCTCAGCATCGGAATAGGTACACCAGCCCGCAAAACGATACCCATCACGTACAGGAACGCATTCGCTAATATCAAAAAACAAATCATTTTCAGCCTCTGTTACATCAATTTCACGAACAGCAGAATCTGTGCTTTTCAAAGTCCCTCCGTTTGGATGGAATGTAACCGTTTGCCCTTTTTCAAAACATGCCCGCACAGTCTGGTCGCCGATTCCCATACCTGACCCATACAAATTGTGCGCCCAGTCAAACGATAATATCGTACTCTCTTTTGACTGACTTACATCAGCGGCACCAACAAGTCCACCCTGCCATTCAACAAAATGATGTCCGGCACGCACTGGATTTTTCAAATTAAATTCCTGCTTTTCTCGCTGAATATAATACCGATCCGGCAATGCCCTTTTTTCTTCATCGGTAAATTCTCCGTCTGCTCCATCAAACTCATAAGACAACGTATAATAAGGTTCATAAAAACGAATGACGCAGCCCCAATTGTGCGTAGACCACGCATCTACGAGCAAATCATCTCCATACTTGCCTCCATAAACTGTTCCTTCGTCCATCGTAGATCCCCCGCGGACCTGCTCTAAAACCATTGGAAGGCCTGTATTATTTTGGTATCCTACATTTGCTGTCGTTTGCCCTTTTAGTGCGGCCTGTAAAGTATCTTTACATGTTTCGTCGCCTTGAAGCGCCGACAAATCGCCCCTGTCATAAGCCATCTTTATCACATTATACGAATTACTGCCACAAGAAACAACTTTCGATGTATCGACCGTACTCCTTACCAAGGTATCCGTACGCCACCACACTTTTCCATTTTCATCCCCATCTGGCTTATTTAATGTAATTGCCGCATGAAGATATCTTGGCCACGCAGTAAAATGCTCCACTCCGGCCTGTAATTTTTCATACGAAAATTCATATTTCGGTTTTGTATAAAATGACTCTCCAGGCATAATCAACTCGTCTTTAATATCCCAGTTATTTTCCTCTTTCAAGACATGTTCCGCTCCTGAATCCTCTACCTGTGATTCTTCTGCAGCAGCTGTCCGTGGCAGAGTTCCAACAGCCAGTCCCATCACTATCATCAGGCTCAGCATGCACCCTGTTATATATTTTTTACTCATAGGATCCCTCCTCCGTTTTTCTATACATTATAACTATACTAAGCCGTTTGTTTCTACTGAATTTCCGATTAGGCAATGCCAGTTTGGAAACTATTCCGCTCCACCCTGATCTCTTCTTCATTTCCCAATAAAATTTCCAACCTTTTGCTCCATTACGGTCATATTTGTATTCTGCATTCGATTTTACCGTAATATTTTCCATATTTTTACAACACTTTTCAATTATTGCGGCCATTTCACAGATTTTCTCCCCCTTTTGACCGTAATTTTCTTAACTTCTCTTTAAACATTTCCAGCAATTTCCATTTTTTACGGTCATTTTGGGAAATTTCTTGCTTTTTTACCGTAATCCTCCCAATTTCCCATTTCCCCTAACTCGCCACCCCCCAACGCGCCCCCAAAGCCGGCACAACTTAGACAGTACGCACAAAACCGGCAGCCCATCAAAATTCTGCTATAAACCACAAAATAGTCTTGTTTCATTTTCCGCGGCATATGGTATAATGGAGATAAGTTAGGACGTCGGGGTGACATTCCCCGATGAGTACATTAAGGAGGGTTAACTATTATGGCTAGATTTACATTACCTAGAGATTTGTATCATGGAAAAGGTGCGCTGGAAGCGCTGAAAACATTTAAAGGAAAGAAAGCGATCATCTGCGTCGGCGGTGGTTCGATGAAACGTTTCGGATTTCTTGACAAAGCCGAGCAGTATCTGAAAGAAGCCGGCATGGAAGTAAAATTGTTCGAGGGCATTGAGCCGGATCCATCGGTGGAAACCGTGATGAAAGGTGCCGCTGTTATGCAGGAATTTGAGCCGGACTGGATCGTAGCGATGGGCGGCGGTTCTCCGATCGATGCTGCCAAAGCGATGTGGATCAAATACGAATATCCGGACATCACTTTCGAAGATATGTGTAAAGTATTTGGTATCCCTGCGTTGAGAAATAAAGCACATTTTTGCGCTATCTCTTCCACTTCCGGTACGGCTACCGAAGTGACGGCATTCTCAATCATTACCGATTATGAAAAAGGAATCAAATATCCGATTGCTGACTTTGAGATTACGCCGGATGTTGCTATCGTAGACCCTGACCTTGCCGAGACGATGCCGCAGAAACTTGTCGCTCACACCGGTATGGATGCAATGACACATGCGATTGAAGCTTATGTTTCTACCGCAAACTGCGATTTCACGGATCCACTTGCCCTTCATGCGATAAAAATGATCCAAAACGATTTGGTAGATTCTTACAATGGCGACATGGCAAAACGTGATTCGATGCACAATGCACAATGTCTCGCCGGTATGGCATTCAGCAATGCCTTGCTTGGCATCGTACACTCTATGGCTCATAAAACCGGAGCTGCTTTCGCCGATTATGGCGCACATATTATCCATGGTGCCGCCAATGCCATGTATCTTCCAAAGGTAATTGCCTTTAACGCCAAAGACGAAACCGCGAAAGAGCGTTATTGCTATATCGCTGATTTCATGGGACTCGGCGGTGCTTCTGCCGATGAAAAAGTGGCAAATCTGATCGCATATCTGCGCAAGATGAACGACGATCTGAACATTCCACATTGCATCAAAAACTACGGCGCAGACAGTTATCCAACTGAAAATGGCTTTGTGCCGGAAGAAGTATTTTTAGAGAGACTTCCGGAAATTGCAGCCAACGCAATCCTGGATGCCTGCACAGGCTCAAACCCAAGACAGCCAAGTCAGGAAGAAATGGAAAAATTGTTGAAATGCTGCTACTATGATACGGAAGTAGATTTCTGATTATACAAAGTAACCTGAATAGTTACTACAGAAAACAGTATTACATGAGGGACTCCGGCATAAGCACATAGCTTGTGCCGTGAGTTCTTTTTAAAGGAGAAATTCAAGCCATGAAAATTATGACCATAAATGTAAATATTACAGGGATGCAGCGAGTCTCCACATCGGAAAAAACTGTCACCCAGGTTCTCTTTGACGGAACCGCTGAGGGAGAATATTTTAACGGAACCATTCTCCCGGGCGGAGTCGACACACAAATCAATGTACCGGAGAAAGGGACTCTTTCTGCCAGATATATGCTGGAAGGCAAAGATAATTCCGGTGATAATTGCAAAATGTATATTTCTAATGATGCAATACAAAACTGTAACATCACAACACCACACATCTTAACCGACAGCGAGAATCTCCGCTGGCTAAATGAAGCGGAGCTGCGCGGCGAGTTGACAATTGTTGAAAATGGAGTACAGATTGAGATTTTTTCAAAGTAAATAACCATAAATGAAAAAGTCCTCCCGAAAGGCTTCGCATTGAAACCTCTGGGAGGATTTATTTTTTTAACGATTCCGCATTCGTCCCAAATCGTTTCTATTTCTTCTGTTCTGCCAGATTGATTCGTACAAGAGATTTGCGGAGTGCCAGTTCAGCACGTTGCATATTGACATGCGCATCCAGACTCTTGATCCTTCGCTCGGCGCGCGCCTTCGCTTCCAGCGCACGTTTCATATCAATCTCCTCCGGCCATTCACACGACTGTGCGAGAATGGTTACTTTGTCCGGGAGGATCTCCAAAAAGCCCTCTAAGACAGCGGCTTCCCGAATCACATCATCCTCAGAATTTTCGGTAATCGTCAAAACCCCCGGAGCGACGATCGTCGTCAATGGGATATGGTCGGCATACACACCGATGTCTCCCTCTGTCGTCGTCAATTCCACCATTTCGACCTCTCCGGTGTAAAATACACGCTCCGGAGAAATTACCTCTAATTGGAATTTTTTCATATCCGCCATAGCCATCTCCAATCCGCTCTCGCTACTTGCGTGCGATGACATCGTCGATCGTACCTGCATTCAAAAAGCAGCTCTCTGGGATGTCATCATGTTTTCCATCCAAAATCTCCTGAAATCCTCGAATCGTTTCAGAGATTGGCACATATTTACCGGGAAGACCGGTAAACTGCTCTGCCACGAAGAATGGCTGGGAAAGGAAACGCTGTACCTTACGTGCACGGTTGACAAGGACTTTTTCATCCTCTGACAACTCGTCCATACCAAGGATTGCGATGATGTCCTGCAATTCCTTATAACGCTGTAAGATTTCCTGTACGCCACGAGCCACTTTGTAATGCTCTTCGCCGACGATCTTCGGATCCAGAATACGGGAACTGGAGCCAAGCGGATCTACCGCCGGATAAATACCAAGTTCCACGATCGAACGATCCAATACGGTCGTTGCGTCAAGGTGGGCAAATGTCGTCGCAGGAGCCGGGTCCGTCAAGTCGTCGGCAGGCACATAAACCGCCTGAACCGACGTGATAGAACCATTTTTTGTCGATGTAATACGTTCCTGCAAAGCACCCATTTCCGTCTGAAGAGTTGGCTGGTAACCAACGGCACTTGGCATACGTCCAAGAAGTGCGGACACCTCGGAACCCGCCTGTGTGAAACGGAAAATATTGTCAATGAACAAGAGGACATCTTTTCCTACCTGATCACGGAAATACTCTGCCATCGTAAGTCCCGTAAGACCTACACGCATACGCGCTCCGGGCGGCTCATTCATCTGTCCGAATACCATCGTCGTCTTATCGATAACTCCGGATTCAATCATTTCATAGTATAAGTCATTACCCTCACGGGTACGTTCTCCAACTCCCGTAAATACGGAATATCCACCATGCTCGGTCGCGATATTGGTGATCAATTCCTGAATCAAAACGGTCTTTCCTACACCGGCACCTCCGAAAAGTCCGATTTTTCCACCCTTCTGATAAGGACACAAAAGATCGACAACCTTGATACCGGTTTCCAGCATCTCTGCCTGAGTAGACTGTTCTTCAAATGCAGGCGCCTTTCTGTGAATTGGATGATATTCTTTTACTTTCGGTGGTTCTTTTTCATCGATCGGATCTCCGAGTACATTGAACATACGTCCCAGTGTCTCTTCGCCAACCGGCACCGAAATCGGGGCTCCTGTCGCAATCGCTTCCATGCCTCGCACCAATCCATCGGTCGGTCCCATCGCGATACAGCGAACGGTATCGTCACCCAGATGCTGTGACACCTCTACGACAAGTGTATTTCCATCTTTTGTCGGTATGTGAATGGCATCGTAAATCTCAGGAAGATCTCCATCCTGAAAACGGATGTCAAGCACCGCTCCGATAATCTGAGTGATAACACCAGCATTTTTCGTTTTCTTCGCTTTTGCCATTGTGGTTCTTTCACTCCTTCCATTATTTGTAAATTTTTATTCGTTACTCGATCGCGGATGCACCCGCTACAATCTCCGTCAATTCCTGTGTGATCGCGGACTGTCTTGCGCGGTTGTACTGCAGACCGAGTGTATCAATCATTTCCTCTGCGTTGCTCGTCGCAGAATCCATTGCCTGCATACGCGCACCATTTTCACTGGCAACTGCCTCGACCAGCGCGCCAAAGATCAGGCTGTTCATATACATCGGAATGATGTAGCCGAGCGCCTCTTCTTCCGTCGGCTCATAATTCATGAGTGCACCGGATGTCGTCTCCGGCACGTCATTTGCCGCCATCGTCTCGATATCCTCCTGCGAAAACGGAAGCATTTTGATCAGCGTAGGCACTTGTGTTACCGTATTCTTAAATACGGTGTAAGCAAGATAAATCTCATCGATCTCGCCGCTTTCCATCGCTGCCATCGCTGTCTTTCCGATCGAAACGGCATCGCCAAACAGCGGATTATTCATTACTTCCGAATAATCGCCACGGCAGGTATAGCCATTTCGCTGCATTGTCTCCAAACCTTTTCGTCCGACCGGAAAAATAATGGTATCTTCCTTCGTAAAATCACCCTTTGTGATCAATTTCACGACATTGGAATTGTACCCGCCGGCAAGTCCACGGTTTGAGGTGATCATAATCACACCTTTTTTCCCGGAACCTCCGGTTTTCTCTGTCAAAAGAGGATGGTTGAGATTCTGCGATTTGGCAAGCATCCCGGAAACCGTCTCATACATTTTGTCAAAATATGGTTTTGTCTCCTCGGCTCTTCCTTTGGCATGTTGCAATTTTACGGTCGAAACCAGCTTCATCGCCTTGGTGATCTGAGACGTACTCTGAATACTCTCGCGTCGCCGTTTTATATCTCTCATTGAGGCCATTTTTCAATCACCTCACCTTTCACGCTTGAAGAAACTGTTTTTTATACTCTTCAATTGCCTGAATCAGCTTTTGTTCCATTTCATCACTAAGCACTTTGGTATCACGGATCGAAGCCGGAATCTCCGGATATTTGGTATCGATAAAGGCAAACAGTCCTTTTTCAAACTCCAATACATCTTCTACCGGAATATCAAGCAGATATTTCTTCGTTGCCGCATAAATAATGATAACCTGATACCAAACCGGCTGTGGTACATACTGACCCTGTTTCAGCACTTCACGGATTCTTTCACCCTGATCCAGCTTCTCTTTCGTATCGGCATCAAGATCCGAACCAAACTGGGAAAATGCTGCCAGCTCGCGGTACTGTGCAAGGTCGATACGGATTGAACCGGCGATCTTCTTCATCGCCTTGATCTGCGCCGAACCACCGACACGCGATACACTAAGTCCCGGATTGACCGCCGGGCGGAAACCGGAATTAAACATCTCTGTCTCCAGGTAAATCTGTCCATCTGTGATAGAAATTACGTTTGTCGGGATATATGCCGACACGTCACCGGCCTGCGTCTCAATGATCGGCAGAGCCGTCAATGATCCACCGCCGAGTTTGTCCGAAAGTCTCGCTGCACGCTCCAAAAGACGGGAATGCAGGTAAAATACGTCTCCCGGATAAGCCTCACGTCCAGGTGGACGACGAAGGAGCAGTGACAGGGTACGGTAAGCCGCTGCATGCTTGCTCAAATCATCATATACGATGAGAACGTCTTTTCCCTATTCCATCCATTCTTCTCCGATCGCACATCCGGCATACGGAGCAATATACTGAAGTGGTGCCAGTTCACTCGCCGTAGAAGCTACGACGGTAGTATAATCCAATGCACCGTTGTCTTCGAGTGTTTTTACAATATTTGCCACTGTAGACGCTTTCTGTCCGATGGCAACATAAATACAAAGTACATCCTGGTCTTTCTGATTCAGGATCGTATCAATCGCAATCGCAGTTTTACCGGTCTGACGGTCACCGATGATCAACTCACGCTGTCCTCGTCCGATCGGAACCATGGAGTCAATTGCCTTGATACCTGTCTGAAGTGGCGTATCTACGGATTTACGTGAAATAACACCACTTGCCACACGCTCTACCGGTCGTGTCTTGTCGGTATGGATCGGTCCTTTGCCGTCGATCGGCTGTCCCAACGCATTGACAACACGTCCGAGCATCGCATCACCGACAGGAACGGTTGCGACATTTCCCGTCGTCTTTACGGTATCGCCTTCGTTAATATTGGAAGAATCTCCCAAAAGCACAGCTCCGACATTGTCTTCCTCAAGGTTGAGCACCATACCGTAAATCTCATTTGGAAATTCCAGAAGTTCTCCCTGCATCGCTTTTTCCAAGCCATGAATACGGGCAATTCCGTCTGCCACCTGAATGACCGTTCCGACATCCGAAACGTCAAACTCGGTGCTATATTTTTTTATTTCATCTTTAATAACTGAACTTATCTCTTCAGGTCTTAAATTCATGTTCCTCAAACACCTTCTTTCCTTAGAAGTTACACTCTGACCTTGCTTAATTTTCTTGTCATTTCTTCCAGCTTCGTCCGGATCGTATTGTCCACGACACGGTCGTCAATGCGAATGCGGATTCCGCCAAGCAGACTCGCATCCACGTTGTAATTCATCTCCAGCGTCTCATACGAAGACGTTTCTGACAAGCGCGCTTCGATCTTTTGTTTCTGTGCATCGGAAAGTTCGGCCGGTGTCGTCACATAGACAACGCCAATCTTCTTATATTCTTTTGCTCTTTTGTCAAAATATTCCAGCACGGATTCAATTTCACCAAAGCGTCCTTTTTTTACGAGTACCTGCAAAAAGCCCATCATAACATCCGAAACTTTTCCGCCAAATACTTCGTCCATCATCGCAAGTTCTTTTTCCCGCGTCATCTCGGGATGATTCATAATATCAATAAATGCTTCGTTTTCCTGCAGGATCGAGGCGATTTCTCTGACCTCATCCCATACGGCATCCAGCTGATTTTCTTCCAGCGCTGCCTCAAACAGAGCATCTCCGTATACTTTTGATACTAATTTTGCCATGTCTCATCACCCATTTCCTTCAATGTTTCGTCAATGAGCTGCGCCTGTTTGTCCTCATCCATCGATGCAGCGACAAATTTTCCTGCCATAGCAGATGCCACATGAACGATTTCCTGTTTCATTTCATCACGAACTTTATTCTTCTCCAATTCCACCTCGTGCTCGGCTCTTGCCTTGATGGTCTGAGCCTCATCGGAAGCCTTGGCAACGATCTCTTTCTCTTTGTCAAGCGCCTTTTTACGCGCATCGCTGAGCATCTCTTCTGCCTCGTCCTCGACTTTGTCTAATTTCGCACGATATTGGGTCTCCAGTTCTTTCGCATCCTTCTCTGCCTTTGCTGCTTCTTCAAGCTGGCTGGCGATAAACTCTTTCCGTTTCTGGATCAGTTTTCTCGCCGGATTGAATAACAAATATGAAAGCAGGATAAACAATACCAACATGGCAAGCAATCCAATCGCCGTATCAAAGAGCAATTGCGGATCCAGTCCAAAAATTCGATTATCCATGTCTCTCTCCAATCTTTTTGATTATTCTGTGCTTTTTTATGGAAGCAATGGATTGGCAAACAAAAGAATCATCGCAACAGCCAAACCATAAAGACCTGTTGTCTCGGCAACGGCCTGTCCAAGAAGCATGGTTGACATGATATCACCTTTTGCTCCCGGATTACGTCCTACGGCATTTGCTCCATATCCGGCTGCGATACCCTGTCCTACACCGGGTCCGATACCTGCGATAACTGCTAATCCTGCACCAATTGCTGATGCTGCACTAATTAAATCTGGTCCTGAAAAATTCATAATATGTTTCCTCCTTAAGATATATTTTGTTCTCTTTTACTTGGCTTCGTCCCCTGCTGCATTGGCAATAAATACCATTGTCAGCATCGCGAAAACGTACGCCTGCAATGCTCCGGAAAATACATCCATATACGCATGCAGTGCTGCCGGCCACGCAAGTGTGGCAAGTTTTGGCAATAATCCGTAAATCAACGCCATCATCATCGTACCGGAAAGTATGTTAGCAAACAAACGAAGTGACATTGAAACCGGTGTTGCAAATTCGCTGATGATATTCACCGGCAAAAATACAAATATTGGTTCAAACAGCCCTTTGATCTTACCCATTTTCTGCCATTTGAATCCCTGGTATTGAATCATTACAAAGGTAATCAATGCCAACGGAAGTGTGATACCATAATCCGCAGTCGGCGGACGGAGTCCAAACAATCCGGAAAGATTACATGTAAGAATCAACATAAACAATGCTCCCACATAGTTTCGAAAACGCGGGGCAAGTTTTCCGCCCATGTTATCAAGTACCAGTTTATCCACGGTTTCCACCAGAAGCTCGATGACATTTAAAAATCCTGTCGGCGCTTTCCGGTAATCCGCCTTTTTGATAACACGGTTTGCCACGATTGCAAAGATGATCAATGCAACCATAACGATTACCAGACACACATGGCTTGTCGTGATCCAAAATGTGTAACCACCAATGTGTACCTGTTGATACCCATGGACGTAAAAATCCACTTTGTTATCCAAGCCTAAGTCTCCTTTCTCGTTTTTTCAGACAAATGTCTGTGTATAGTTTATTCCGCCAGATCCTGTTTTTCCCGGAAAATGACCGGATACAGGAGTGCCGCCGCCTTGGTGGCAAACAATCCCGCAAACACCGTAACCGGGTAGAAATACTGTCGAAAATAAAAACTCAATAATAATGTTAGCAGGCTGATCAGACTTCGTACCGACGCCTGCATACGAAGATGCCGTATGGCGTTCTTTTTTGCCATATCCAGTTCGACATCCAAAGTATTAAAGCGATGCCACATAAGCAGACCGGAAACCAGCGTTCCCAATACTTCACCGCTTACATAGGGAAAATAGGGAAAGGGATGAACCGCAAACAGAATGGCACCTACGATCAAAACCACTGCCGCAAGTCCCCACATAATGCCGATTACCCTAAGGAGTGTCTTTTTTGCTTCCTTCATGAATGTCCTCCTGATCCGCCGGTGTTTCTTCTTTTTTGGAGCCGTTGTTTCCATATTGTCCCGTCAGGACAAGAAGGCTGCGCATCGACGCCAATATTCCGATTACCAGCATGATGATAACCCATATCTTTGTTCCAAGCAGCTGATCCAGATAATACCCGATGGCAAGACTGATTCCCATACAGGTCAGCATCGCCAGACCAATCTGCAGTATCATGGAAAGGGCATGAATGACTTCCCTTCGTTCACGTTGCTTATCTCTTTTTTTCATCGCACCATTAACTCATTTCTTTTGCTTTCTTTACGCAGGCTTTCATCGCTTCGATCACGGCACTTCGGAATCCTTTTTCTTCCAGCACGCGGACGGCTTCAATCGTCGTTCCTGCCGGAGAACATACCATGTCTTTCAGTTCTCCCGGATGTTTTCCGGTCTCAAGAACCATCTTGGCACTTCCCAGCACCGACTGTGCTGCCATCTCATACGCCTGCGCTCTTGGCATACCATCTGCCACAGCGGCATCCGCCATCGCCTCGATGAACATAAATACATACGCCGGTGAACTTCCGCTTACGCCGATCACCGTGTCAATCATGGATTCACTCACTTCATTGGCAACGCCAAAACTGGAAAATATCTCCATCGTCGTTTTTTTGTCATCCTCTGACACATGATCATTATAACAGACACCCGCTGCCCCTTCAAGCACCAATGCCGGCGTATTTGGCATACTTCTTACTAATTTGATAGTCTTTCCAAATAATTTTTCTATATTCGCAATCGTCTGGCCGGCTGCAATCGAGATCACGAGTGTATTCTCTGACACTTCATTTCGAATCTCCGAAATGACGGTCTCAAATTGAAATGGTTTTACCGCAAGGATCAAAACGTCTGCTTGTTTTGCCACTTCGGCATTGTCTGTCGTAACATTTACACCAAATTCCTTTTGAATGTTCTGAAGTGCTTCTTCATTTCTTCTCGATACGAGAATGTCTTCTTTTGCATACAGACCTTTACTCAAAATTCCTTTGAGCATCGCCTGCGCCATATTTCCACAACCAACAAATCCTAACATTTTTACCATCCATTCTGAAGCTGTGCTTCGTTTATTCTTCTATCATTTCCACACGGCGGATATGTCTGTCCACGCTGGAAAATTCAGTATGCAGGAATGTGTCTACGATACGTACGGCAAGTCCCGGGCCTGTTACCCGTGCGCCCAGTGCCACGATATTGGCATCGTTGTGAAGTCTCGTCGCCTCGGCACTGAAACAGTCTCCGCAGACCGCTGCGCGGATGCCTTTGACCTTATTTGCCGCAATTGAGATACCGATTCCGGTTCCGCAGATCAGGATTCCTTTGTCGCACTCGCCATCGGCAATCGCGTGTGCCACTTTTTTCCCATACACCGGATAATCGACCGGATCTGTGCTGTAACTTCCGTAATCTTTGTATTCATATCCATTTTCTTCCAAATACTTGATAATTTCCTGTTTCAATTCATAACCTGCCTGGTCACTTCCCAATGCAATCATAGCTTACCTCCACTGTAATTTCTTTTTTATTTTATAGAGCAGATCTTTGCACTCCGTATAGCTTGCCTCATACGCTTCCTCGTCGCCTCCAAGCGGCGGCTCGGTATCGCCTTCTTCCCCGGCAAGTTCCCGCAATGTATAGACGTTTCTCTCCAATCCATAATCTTCCAGAACTTTTACCTTCTCCGCAAAGTTCATCGTAATGATCACGGTGTCGCGCGTCACCTCTTCCGGCGAAAATGCGACGGAAACCTGTTCTTCACATGGAACTCCGTGATTGATCAAGATATCGGTTATTTTCATATTTCTCGGCTCTTCGAACAATACGACAAGCCCTCTCGAAAGAACCTCCTTCTCTTTATCCATAAGAATACTTTTCAGAATCCACTCATTCATCGGTCCCAGCGTAATATTGTCCTTGCTGACAAAGATCACGCGGCTGCAGGCCTCATAAGACTCTACCTGTACCAGATTCTGCCCGGCCGCTTTTTTCAGCCGGTTCATAACCGCCTCTTCTTTTGCCGAGTCAAAAAATGTCTCCGACAAGATCCGCTTTACGTGCAGTTCGTCAAATCTGCGAAGAGCATCGTACAAATATTTTCCCTCGGTATCTTCTTCTCTGGAGCCCGCCACGACAACTTGTCCCATCGGATAACGGTCCGCCGATTCGGTCGTCGCAAGGATACCAATCTCCTCCGGCCGATATGTGCCATTTTCCACATATGCCGCAACCTCCCGGTTAATATGGGCGATCACATCTTCCGTATCTCCCTGATACAATGTCATGTCCGCTTTCGGCGCATAATGCCGGTACTTCATCCCCGGTGCTTTCGGCTTCTGGTCGCCGCTTACCTGCATCAATGCCGGATCCATCTGCACTTCTCCGACAATCTCCTGCAGCATCTTCTGCGTAATAAATCCCGGACGCAAAATCACCGGTATCTCCTCGGTCACATCGACAATGGTGGATTCAAATCCGATTCCCACTTCTCCGCCGTCGATGATCATATCTATTTTCCCATCTAAATCTTCTTTTACATGTTTTGCCAATGTCGGGCTTGGACGTCCTGATGTATTGGCACTTGGCGCTGCAACCGGCACTCCGGCTTCTTCCAAAAACTGTAAGGCCCCCATGTGCTGCGGCATACGCACCGCAACCGTGTCCAGTCCGCCTGTCGTCTCATACGGCACACAGTCCGTCTTTTTAAATATCATCGTAAGGGGACCCGGCCAAAATGCCTCGGCTAACGTCGCCGCCGCTTCCGGGATCTCGCTTACCACCTCGTGTAATTGATCGATTTTTGCAATATGCAGTATCAATGGATTGTCCGAAGGACGCCCCTTTGCCGCATATATTTTTTGGGATGCCTGTGGATCCAGTCCATTTCCCCCAAGACCATATACCGTCTCTGTCGGAAATGCCACCAGACCGCCATCCCGGATGATCTGAGCCGCTTCCGCAAGTTCGTCCGCCTCAAATCCCCGTTCTTCATTCCATGTAATAATCTTTGTATTCATAGCGTTTTCACCGCTTTCAGTCCGAAAAATATTTGTTTTTATTGTACCACAATTTCACTCGTTATACAAGAATTTTTCAATCCCTTCTGCGACTGCCTTTGCCATTTTCTGCTGATACTCCTCGGAAATTAAGAGTTTTTCTTCTTCCGGATTGGACAAAAATCCGCACTCGATAATAACAAATGGTCCGCTGGATTTTTTTAGCATATAATAACTGTCATTGGCCTTTTCTACACGGTGGTTTCCGTCCCCCATCTCCTCTTTGATCGTCTCTTGGAGCACGTTCGCCAGCCGTTTTCCCTCCTCAGAACCCGAGTAGTAAAATACCTGCGCGCCCTTTGTCCCCGCAGAATAACTGTTTTGGTGGATGCTCACCGTAAGTTCGGGTTTTTCCTTGTCTATAACCGCAAGTCTGGCATTGAGATCTTCCACTTTCTTTTTTCCCGTCGTCTCCCCACACAAAGCCTCGTCTTTTTCTCTCGTCATCGCTACCGTGTAACCACTTTTTGTGAGAATTTCTCTCAATTTAAGAGAAATGTTTAAATTTACATCTTTTTCCAGTGTTCCCATCGTCCCTACTTTGCCCGGATCAAAACCGCCGTGCCCCGGATCGATCACAATATGCACCTTGCTCCCCTTTGCCGTAAAATTCAGCACCGGAAGCGTACTTACCCGGATCGTCGCCGCCACCACAATGGCAAACAAAAATATCGTAACCACCCATATTTTCCAAGTTCCTGTCTTTTTTTCTTTCATAAAACAAAACACTCCGCACATTCTTATTACTAATGTACGGAGTATCGTTTGTCCACATTCATTATTTCACATATTTTTCTATCGTTGTCCAGGTAGCCATTCGTTCAAATCCAAGTTTCCAGAAGGCGATGCCTGCTACATTTTTCGCCATAACGGTTTCCATTTTTTTACTGAGCGACGTTTCTTCCTCCAGCCAGATCTTATATTTGGCGCCGTCTGCCTTAAATTCGGCGTAATACTGGCTTGTCTCCTCGTCCCATTTTGGCGTCGCACTATTGGACTGGAGTACGCTCTCCGCCGAACTCATGCCATATGCACTTGAGGTTACCGCAACCCCATCTCCGCTTTTCACTTCTTTCCATAATCTGGTATAAAATGGGAGTGCCACGACTGTTCTTTCCGCCGGAATATACTGCAATCCCTTGTCCACGCCATTTTCCACAAACGGCAGTGAAGAAACGGAACCGCTTTCCTTGCTTCCTGCGTAATGCTCGTCATATGCCATAAAGATTACGTAGTCTGCCACTTTTCCCTGTTCTTTCCAATCGTAATAGGCAGTCGCATCGGTCGGCAGATAATCGTCCACCGTCACCGTAATGTCATTTGCATGGCACACCAGTGTCAATTCTCTCAAAAATTCGAGATATGCCGGTGCTACATCACTCTTTATTTTTTCAAAATCGATATTGATACCATCCAATTTGTAACGCATCGCCGTTGACACAAGATTATTGATCAGGCGGCTTCTCGTACTTGTCCGTCCCAATATTCTTTTCAACGATATATTTTTGTCAAAATCATTGATGAGCCCCCACACTTTCAAGCCTTTTGCATGTGCGGCTGTCACATATTCTTCGCTCGCCAGAGAACTAAAGTTTCCTTTATTATCATTTAGGGCAAACCACGTCGGCGATACAACATTCAGACTTCCGGCCACCGCCACTTTACTCTCAAGTTCCGCCGCACCCACGGTCTGTGTCATCTGATGCCATCCCAGACACACGGTCGTTCCGATGCCTTTTTGTGTAAATGTCTCTTCCTCACTTTGACGTTTCCACGCAGTCTCGGTCTGTCCACTCAAAAATTCCGCCGGCACGTAACCTTCAATTCCGTCGGTTGTAAATACTTTCTGATAGTCATTTTCGGCCTGGCTCTGCGTATCGACGATCACTTTCTGATCTTTTTTGAGTTCCAGCAGATAATCGTATTTTTTATTCGGTCCCACACGAAGTCTTGTCTTTTCGCTCAACTTCGCTTCCATATGAGTCGACTCAAAATCCGCATTCAAAATAACACGATTCGGAGCCTCGCCCTTTGACGCCCATTTCAACGTACTTTTTTCCTGTGTCATCTCATCATAAAATGGCACGGAAATATACATCGTATCGCCATCCACATAAAGAATCTGATCCGTCATTTCTTTATTTTCTTTCCCAACAGTATATGTCGTCGTATTCGGAGCCACGGTCATCAGCCCTCTTACCGGGCTGACAAAACTGAGCACCTGCTCTTTTTTATCCCAGTAAAATCTCTCGTTCATTTTATCGATCACCGTATCCAATGGCAGATACATCGTATCGCCAATAATTTTTCCTTTTTCTTCCAGCGGAAATCCATCCAGACAGATCAGTGTCTCGTCCTTCGCCAAATCCTTATACTGTTCTTCCATCGTCCGCTGCGTATAACTCGGCGCAAATTTCTTAAATAAAATCGCACCTACGGCAGCCACAAACACAAGGGCAATAACTATTCCCATAATAATCTTCGCTTTGTTCTTCATAACCTTATCCTTTCCCTTTCTGTAAAGACTGTACTTCAACTTATCTTTCTATTTTTGTAATTATCCAAAACCTCACCCCACACATCGAATTCTGAATTATTACTTTTTTCAGTATAACAGACAAATGTGAAACTTACAAGTCAGGAATGCTTGATTTTCCGCATTTCTTTCCACAAACTCACTTGACTTCTGTGGAATCGCCACGCTTAAATACACATGGTCGATACATATCGCTCCCGCTATTATGTCGACTTGTTTATATTTGAATAACGTTTCAAGAATCTCTCGAATTGGATCACCTCCTATGATTTTGAATTTGGCTTGCGACACCATTTTCATTATACATAGGAAGTTTTTTATCGATATACTCTCCGCTTCCGCTTACTCCATTCTCCCCAGCATAGCTTGGTGATTAGACTCTTTTTTTATAAAATAATTTGACATTATACAAAAAATATAGTAATATAATAGTCAATTTATTTGTTAGGCATTATTAGTAGAATCAATCATTTAAGATTTAGGAGTGTTTACTTATGAATATCACAAAAAATTTGAAAATCTCGATCATTTTTATGACGAGTGTACTTGTATCTACTGTACTATGTATCTCATTGTTGTACCAGTTGGCGAGCCACAGTTCTCAAACAGCAATACATACTGGTATGCGGCACAATATGGACACGTATTTGCAGGTAGAAACTTCCGCTGTTCAGGACTTTGTTTCATCCAGTGAACAGGCTTTGATTCTCTTCAGCAAATCCCCTGTTGTAAAAGAGTATTTGAAGAATCAGAACAATAAAGATTTATTTCAAAAAGCTCAGAGTTATACCACAGAGTACTATAACCATCTGGAAAACTGGGAAGGATTGTACATAGCAAACTGGAACTCCAAAGTTCTTACATACAATGTTCCTGAGGTAATTGGTAAAGTTCTTCGTGAAGGTGACCGCCTAGAAGAACTTCGCAATGGCATGTTAAATGCAAAAAACGGCATTTACAATCTTGGTATCATCGCATCTCCCGGAACTGGTAAATTATGTCTTTCCATGTATGTTCCGGTTTTTGACACAGATGGCAAAACCCCTATTGGTTATGTTGGCGCTGGGGTATTCAACGATCAGCTTGATACAATTTTGAAAAAAAATTCGATTTCCGGTCTGACCAAAAGCCAATTTTACATGATCAACACAGAAACAAAGATTAATTATATTAATCCGGATAAGAAAACTCTTGCCAAAGAAACAACTGATCCCATCCTTTTGAAGCAGATTGAACTTACAAAAAAACAAAAAAAAGAAGGGACCTTTGATTATAATGATAAAATTGTCATCTACAAGCAAATGAAAAATTATCCTTGGTCATTGATTCTTGTAAATGACAAAAATGAAGTACTTTCCTCTGCTAATGCAACCAATAAAAAATTGTTATTTAGCTGTATTGTGGCAGAAATTTTAATCTGCATCTTATGTTTGCTCGCCGTTATTATCACAACAAAACCTTTAAAAAAGACAGCAACAGCAATTCAAAAACTTGGCATGCTGGATTTGACACCTTCAAAAGAACTGCAAACTTACATCAACGGAAAGAGCGAAGTCGGTATTTTGGCAACAGAGATTGACCATATGCGTAATGTATTTCTTGACATTATCAATACATTACATTCGTGTTCCGACGCCATCCACACTTCCTCTGAAAGTATGACAAACCATGCTTCCGAATTAGTTGACGCAGTTGTTACAAATGCCTCAACAACCGAGCAGCTTGCCGCAAGTATGTCTACTACAACTAATGTTTTGACTGCATTAAATGAAAAAGTAAAAACAATTGATCAACTGATCTCAAACGTAGAAAGCGTTATTGAAAAAGGTAATTCCAAGAGCAATGAACTACTTGATAGCGCAGAGACGATTGAAAACAAATCTCAATCTTCCTATAAAGATTCTGAAAGGAATATTGAGCTCAACCGCAAACAAATTGAAGAAGCAGTTAACAAACTTCAAGAGTTATCACAAATTAATACACTTGTTGCAGATATCCTAGAATTGTCCAACCAAACAAATCTCTTATCCTTAAATGCATCAATCGAAGCTGCGAGAGCTGGTGAAGCCGGGCGTGGATTTGCCGTTGTTGCAAGTGAAATTGGTAATCTGGCGAACAATTCTTCTACGACAGCCGAAACAATTAAAAACATCTGCCTAAACGCTAGTGGAAATATTAAAGATGTTTCTAACTGTTTTAATCAGATTGTTGATTATCTGGAAAGTAATGTTACGCCTAAGTTTGCTGAATTTAGTGAGATTGCACGTGGCAATAATACTATGTCTGTAGAACTTCAGGAGATCATCTCTAACATCAAAATAATTGTTGATGAATTTGTTGATTTCGTTAAAATGGTTACTACTCAAATGTCCCAGATTGGTGAGGCTGCAACCCAAAATGAAGAGGGAATTGACATCATTGTTGAACAGAATAACCAAACAAGCCTTATTGCAGAACATATTTCAACAGCCATTGAACAGAACAACGAAAGTGCGGAACAATTACGTAATATCATAGAAAAATTTCATTACTAAATGTTGTGGTCAAGCATTTTTGTAACATTTGTAGCTAAAAAATTCATTGGATTGTTACTTGGATATTACCGGAGTGTTCCGTGTATGTAAAGGATGCTTCGCACCGCCTTTGGCGGCTTTGTCCTTGACATACGCGGAACACTCCCGGTAAGAAGTACTCAAACAATCCATTCGAGCATCGTATCGCATTAGGGCGATTCTAGCCTGATAGAGAGCTTCCTCAGCATCATATTCATACAGATAAATCAGCTCACTCTTCAAAGTATTGAAATATCCCTCCATTGGAGCATTATCATAAGGATACCCTGCTTTACTCATGCTTTGTGTCACATGAACGGATTCGCAAAACTCTACGAATGCTTTAGAAGTAAACTGTGACCCTTGGTCTGAATGCAGAATTAATTCCCCTTTCAGAACCGGCTGCGATTCCAATGCTTTTTTCAGAGTACGAATTGCAAGATCACTTGTGATATGCCGATCTGTTATACCGGCGACAACATTTCGATCATGCAGATCTATGATTGTACAGTTGTAGCGTACTTCATGGTTTTCCCCAAAAAATAGGTAAAATCGGTACACCATTTTTGACAGTACTTTCTCTCTGCGGGCATAATGATCCGCCTTCCGGTGTTTTCGGTAGTTGTAGTAAGCATTTGGACAGATATTAAAGCGGCGCAGGAGCCAGCGCAGACCAAATTCATTATGATGTTGTTCAATAAATCGATAAGCCCCTAATCGATTTCCTTCGCAAAGAATGCCGCCGCTTTTTTTAGAAAGAGATTTTCCTTTTTTGCCTCTTCCAGTTCTTTTTGTAACCGGAGATTTTCTTTCATAAGCTCCATTTCGTTTGGAGTATCTAGATTTTCAAGGGCTTTTGTTTGGCATTCTCTGCTAAATTCACTACACCACTTGGAAATGCTGGCTTGGGATACGCCGTATTCCGCAGTGATGCTTTTGTAGGTTCGTCCTTCCTCTGCGTGGAGGCGGACAATCTTCTTTTTAAATTCTGGTGCGTAACTCTGTGGCATACTAAGTACCTCTTTTCTTTCTTATATTATATCTTATTAGCCATCCCTGTTACAACTATATTATAGCACCTCATCCGCAAGTACTGGGTATTCCGGGGAAAGGTTCACCCCCCGCCTCCGCGGGGAATACTAAATCTTTGTTTCCACCTTGTCCACACGTTCAGGTTCACCCCCGCCTCCGCGGGGAATACAGCGGCTTCAATCCAAACGCAACTCGCTTTTCAGGTTCACCCCCGCCTCCGCGGGGAATACAATCCTTATGTTGTAGTAATGGCAATTGTATCAGGTTCACCCCCGCCTCCGCGGGGAATACCGGCCAATTCCAATCTCATTTAGTGGGATATCAGGTTCACCCCCGCCTCCGCGGGGAATACCATAGTCGCCAAGAGTTGCATAATCTGACGTTAGGTTCACCCCCGCCTCCGCGGGGAATACGTTTGAATATTCATATCGCCAACAATCTCGGCAGGTTCACCCCCGCCTCCGCGGGGAATACCCAATTGCAGATTGCATGATTAAAGCACATCTAGGTTCACCCCCGCCTCCGCGGGGAATACTGATTGACAGGGCAACAATCGTAAATGGACACGGGTTCACCCCCGCCTCCGCGGGGAATACTCTAACATTTGAGCAGACGTAGTTACGCCGATAGGTTCACCCCCGCCTCCGCGGGGAATACACTTACAGATATAAGCAACAAAGAAGGGGTGTAGGTTCACCCCCGCCTCCGCGGGGAATACAGGGATTCGATATTGGCGTTTTCAATCATATCAGGTTCACCCCCGCCTCCGCGGGGAATACACTTGGATGCTATCAATGTATTTGACAAGATAAGGTTCACCCCCGCCTCCGCGGGGAATACCAGATGATATCAACTGGTCGAACGTATCTTTTAGGTTCACCCCCGCCTCCGCGGGGAATACTTTTTAGAATCCGCAAAATTGAATAACGTGACAGGTTCACCCCCGCCTCCGCGGGGAATACGAAACATTGACATTATCAGCGATACGATAACAAGGTTCACCCCCGCCTCCGCGGGGAATACGAAAACTTTTATCAACACGCGTGTCGACGTATAGGTTCACCCCCGCCTCCGCGGGGAATACTCGTTGCTGGTTTCGAAAGTGTTTTCTGTGTTAGGTTCACCCCCGCCTCCGCGGGGAATACAAAATCCTCCAACGCTCCATGCAATCTGATTCAGGTTCACCCCCGCCTCCGCGGGGAATACACTGGTGCGTTTCCGTCAAATTGCTGATAAGCAGGTTCACCCCCGCCTCCGCGGGGAATACTGTGGAATTTGTTGCACCCTGGGTAGTGTTCTCAGGTTCACCCCCGCCTCCGCGGGGAATACACTAAAAAAAGTTCGATTTAACGCATACTTATAATTGTACTAAATCAAAAAATATTTAGTTCATTGTTGATCCTATAAATTATTTTGCAATCTTCAAGCGCTCTATGCTTTTGTACTATTTCAACACCACATGCTCTAGCCACTGTTTCTAACTTATAATTTGCAAGTTGTAATTTTCTCCTAGAAATTCTAAGTATATCTTTGCATTTGAAAATAAAATTATTGAAAGACTGTCTTTCACACATTTTCTCAATAAAACTGATATCAAATTGTACATTGTATCCTACAACTGTATTACCCGAAATAAACTTTTTAATTTCATTTAATACTTGACTCTCCGAAATTCCATCTCTATCAATCATACCTTCTGTTATTCCAGTTAATGAAATAATTTCTGCAGGAATTTTTTTGTCAGAATGAATAAATCTTTGATAGTCATCAATGATTTGGTCGTTTTCTACTTTTATCATTCCCACTTCTATCACTCGATCTAATTCATAATCCAATCCTGTTGTCTCAACATCAAGAATTACGTATCTATTTAGCTTATTATACGTTCCATTTCTTTTAATGTTAGCATATTTTGAAGCTTTACTAAATCCTTTCTTTAACTCTTTTCTCTGCATCGCCTCCATATCTTGTTTTTTCTTCTGCATTAGCCAGACTCCTTCACAATCTATAGGTGTCCACATTGTATTGTGCGTTAAAATCGAAAAACCTTGTTCCGTATTATTAGAATAAATCATAACTGCTTTCCCTGTTTTGATATTATTGCATACTCGTTTCCAAAGATTTTCTCTAACTCGTGCATTAATTTTTCCAACATACACGCCAATATCAATTTCAATAAACCATTTTGTTAAATCACCACGCAATTGTTGCGGACAATTAGTTACAGATAACACTACCATTTCATTTTCCTCTAATTTCTAATAAGATACTCCATGCTCTTTATTTCCATCAATATTGTCCCACAAATACAGAGTACTCTTATAATCTTCATCAACTGAATCTTCTGATAATAGCCATTTAATATCATGAACCATTCGTGCTAATATTTGACCACTTTTCAATATGTCACGCACCTTTCTTCTAGTTTCTGAACCTACATCTTGTACATTACCAGCCGCCATTTCAAACGCAATCGGAATCGTAACCTCGGCTTTATATAAATCAGCTATATCATATACAAATGACAATTCATGTCCCACATGAACAAACCCCAAGCCAGGACTACACCCTAACGCACAAATAACCGAATGCGCAATCCCATATAAACATGCATTTCCCGCAGACAATGATTGATTAACTATATCTCCATCTTCATACACTTCAGGATTGTAATTTCGTCCTTTCCATTCAACATTCCATTTCTTTGACTGCTGCCGATATACATTTCTTATTCTACTTCCTTCTCTCCCACGAAGTTGTTGCATAGTCAGTTTTGATACATCTTCATTTGGAAATCTTAATTGATACATTTTTCTTGCAACTTGAATATGTAATTTTTCATTACTCACATATTTTGCTTGTTCCAAAAGCAATGTAGCATGGTTTGTTAGTGCTCTACCACTTGCATAATATCTTACTCCATGTTCACCAACCCAAACAATTGAAGCACCTGCATCACCTATCAATTCAACTGCTCGATGAGAAATCTCAGTACCCGGGCCTAATAACAGTGAACTAATCATTGCAGCCGGAATTGCTCTCGTTCCAACTTCATCATGCACAGTAATCGCACCACTATCTCGACTTATTTTACATCTTTCCAAATATATAAATGTAATACGATCTTTTGCAGTCGCCAAAGTCTGTAAATCTGGCTTAAATAACCCATTCATAATTCCGTCCTCACAATCGTAAGTAGTCCCATTCCATATGCTTTTTCGCGACCTATACCATCCACTAATGCAATTCTAAATTTATCAACATCCGTAATTTCTAATTTTCCTTCATATGTGACAGCTAAAGCTCGCACCATATGTTTACCTTGTTTATTAAACATCAACCACTTAGATTCCTTAACTTGTACCCTCTTCTCATCAACATGAAATCCATACTTTTGAGCCTGTTTTATCAACCATTGCGTTTGATGTTCTGGTGTTATATGCGCAACTCGCTTCCCCCTTCCTTTTTCTTTTTTCACACACTTTGTTGGATTTGCAATCAGTCTAAACTGCCAAACCGTTTCATTCGATAGTTTGTCAATAAATCTACCGTATTCTTTTGTTTCATACGATAATAGTTTTTTCCCAAATTGTCTTGCAAAATTTGTCAAGTCTGGTTTGTCTTTGCTAACCAGCAGTAAATACATCTTTCCGTTTAACTTATCAATTCTCCACAAATTTCTTGTTCTATTTTCTTTGGCATAATCAAACGCATTTTCAATTGCACCATGAAATTTATTGGGAGAAACCAACGCAACTTGCGTCTGTTTCTTACTTGTATCTAATTCTACTCTGGATAAATACATAACTTAATCAATTCAACTCCTTCATTGGGTCATGCTTAGTTTCATCGTTCAGCATATCTTTACATACATTCTTCCCACTTGTTTCCTTAACATTACGATAACCATACCGCCTGTTATTTGATTCAAAAGATATAGGAACATCTTTCTTCAATGTCCCATCTTCTGACTCTATTATAATCCGTAATACCAGTTTGTCTTTCCATCCAAAAAGAGACTCCCGTCGCCAATCAGGAACCAGCCATTCATATGAAAACAATGCATCATAAAGTCCCTGATTTACTATTCCCATATCTACTGGAAGTGTTGGAGGACATGCTTTCCTTCCTAAAAAAATTGCATATTTAGGATTATGTACAGCATATTTTATTCGACTTAATAAATCATAGTTTTCAGAAGCCAGTCCGACTAAAAATATTGCGTCACTAAGATATGCTCTTGAAGAAAGATTTTTATTCAACTTAGATCCCATTTCTGTAATTTGAAAATCCTTTATATAAGATCCTTGACAGTCAATTCGCACTCCAAATTGCATTGAATTCAATTCATCAAGACATTTCCCTCGTTTCAGTCCTAACGCAGCTGATACTAATCCTATTATCCCACTTTTAGTTGGGTAATAATCGGTTCCTCTGTTATCATATAGCGAATTTGATCCCCAGGATTGTAACGGAGCGCCTAACCGTAATAGAAGCGTATACAAATAATCACTCTCCTTAATCTGTTACATTATTTCTTATCTCTTCCACTACCAATTTTGACAAATCTTTCATTGTTGTATGTGTAGCTTCAGTATCAATATCATCCAAACAAACCACCCAACTTTTTTTAGGTTTTTCTGCATAATTTACATATACTTTATGTGCATACTTAATAAATGCATTAATTGAACCCGCTTCATATCCTTCCTTACTTTTAGATATTGCTTTCTCAAATGCACCCGCCATATTAATTGGCTGATCTTCTCTTAGCGTAATATATGTAAAACATGGTAACGTTCTATTAGCAAATGTATTTTGCTTCCCTGTCGGCATTGCCTTGATAAACGCTTCTGTAAAACCATTGACTACATTACACACATCATCAACACTCAATTGATTATCCAGCAATTCCATAATATTAACCGTTGCATATCTATATAATGTTGATGAATTAAATTCAACTGTTCCTAAATGCCCAGCTCCAGCATTATCCTCTTCACCACAATCATCTATTGCAGTAAAATAATCATATTCATTACTAACTGCATGTGTTGATATACAATGTGCCACCTGGGCAGCCGCTTCACAATTCAATTCAGGATCACTAGCTGCCATTCTTCCAAATAGTAATATATCTATACTCGGATTATCTGTTAAAGCTTTTCTCCATTTGGCTTTATAGAGTTTATCTTTTTCTTTTTTAGCAGATTTATCGCTATCATATTGCAAAGCTATTTGTGCTAAAGCATTTACCTGTAATGCACTAATGAAAAAAAGCACATCTTTTTTATCTCCACTACTTTTAATCTTAGCCTCTGATAAGGCTATATCCGCAATCTTTTCTAATTCTGTTTCATCTTTTGAAGAATCAATTTCTCTCATTTTCTCTATTAATAACCTTTTAATATTTTTAGTTCGAAAACCAATTTGATTTTCTCCAAATAATTCCTTAAATTTTAACCTCATAGCTCGTTTCCATGCCTGTGATGAAACTCTTGCTCGATTTACGCCTCCATATGTAGCTGTTTTAGGACTTCCTGTATCATCTCTATTAACACAACTAGGTGGTACCGTTTGTAATACATGTAAGTCTAAGTATAAATTTTTATTCATTGTCTTCATCCTCCTTATTTTCACGATAAAAATCTTGTCCCCATTTTAGACAAACTTTATTCTTTGATTCTTCAAATTGAAATGAATATACATCTGTTGCCAACTCAACATAGTTTAACGCAATTTGTGATCTACGCAATAATGAAACAATATTCTTTAGATGACATACAAATTCATTCATGTCATTTGATGTAAGTAACATCTGTAATTTTTTTACCATCCTTTCTTCTGCGTTAGAATCATTGCTCTTATGTACTAGTAATCTCATTGCGTCTCCTACGCTTCTTCTATTCATAGTATGCATACCATGTGTATTAGCATCATTTCCTTGCTGATGCCATGCATACAAAATAAGTGCACTATAACAACTCCATTCCGCCTTCGTTATAATTCCATCTCCGTTCCAGAAATTATCCGGCATATTTTTCAAAACACTTCCATATAACTCTGGCAGTTCTCCCGGTTCATGTCCAATGCCTCTTCTTAATTTAGCCAATTCTGCTTTTGTGGATGCATAGTCACTGGTTTCTTTAAAAAATAGCATTTTACGCGACATGTAATCACCAATTTCTTTTTTCTTACTCATTTTTCTCACCTCGCTCTGTATTTTTAGGATAAACCCTATATAATTCTTTTTTAAATACTTTAAATGCCTTTGCACATACTAACACAAGTTGTGGGGGCGCCATTCGTGTATACTCTCTTAAAACCAATTGAGCCAGCATAGCTGACGTTTCTTGCCACTCTTTTTCCTTGACATCTCTTTTACAAATTTCAGGCTGAATACTTATCAGCCATTCTTTAAATGCCTTGTCAACTTTAAAGAAATACTCAGTGGCTAGTGCTTCTTGTATTTTTTTTGTTCCTTTTTTATCCCCCTTATATAATTCCACAGCCAAAATATCAGAAAATTTCTTAAAACACTTTTTAACAACTTGTTCGCATTTATTAACTTGATCTGCAATCAAAGTTATCCATACTTTTCCTGTTTGATTCAAGAGATCTTTCGACATAGATAATGATTCGCATACAATTTCTCCATTTGTATAACTCATTCCATCTCCATATTCTAATCCTACCATAGCAAAAGTGATAATACTCTTTTCATTCAATAATGATTCCGCAGCTAATTTTTCCAACCAACATACCACCCCCGGTTTTAATTCTTGCTCTAGTATACTTGGAAATTCGCGCCAAACAGAAACTACTTTTTCATGTTTTTTAGGTTTGTAAACATGTTTTTCTTTATCATTCCATCTTAACAAAGTCATAGGTTCAACGAAATCACCCAGCACACTATAATAGTCACCTCCTATTGATTTAAACCCTTCTATTTGACTACCATTTTTTTGCAACAATAGCCTTCTTGACTGAATAGTATACAATTGTGGCAGATTTTCTGGTGGACTAATCTTTACTCCAATTTCTTCTCTTGGTTTTTGTTCCCATATTGGTTTAGGTTCTTTCCATGCCTCAGCATAGTCGCCTTGACAATGTAATGCACATAGATTCAACATTATGTCCTTATAAATGTTATTCTCCAAAGCCATAATAAATCCCAGTTGTCCTAGTCTTCCCACTCCTGTTGCTACACTCTTTCCATCAACTTTGGTTTTTACATTTACAGAATATGCATTATTGTAAACTATCCATCTTGCCACTTCCGCATAAGACATATCTCTAATATATGTTCCATCAACCATATGAAAGTGGTGCTTAGATGCTGAATTATTACTTTCCTTGACGTTTCCAAGTAAATTTATAATGTTATAATTCGTCCCTTCTTTCAAATTTGCCACTTGCCAAAATGGCATTCCCGGGTGAAATAAATAGAATCTTTCCCGATAGGTTTCCAAATATTTTTTAAATACTTCTGAATTAAATTCATTCTTTTCCCAATAATCTTCCCAGCGTTTTAAAATTTCCTCTTCTGGATCATCATAATCAAGCACATTATCTTCTTCTCCATCTACATTATAACGATAAAACACTGTTATAGTCACTGCTAATAGTAATCTTAAAATAGCCACATCTTGTGTAACTGTTTCCCCTGCCAATCTCTTGTATTTATGCGCATTAGCAAAAAGATCTAACAAAGAAATTTCTTTTATAGTATTTTTTTGATTTAAAACCTTAATCCATGGTTTTTCCAATAAACAAAATTCCTTATCCATTATTTTCCTCCTTTTCAACCACTAACCCAACTTCAAAATCATAGTATAATCGATATCCACATAGGTGTGTACTATTGTCATTATCAAGCAATAATATTAGTTCACCTTGTAACCAAGGATTATTTTGCCATTCTGCCACTTCAATTTGCCTTTCCTCTAATTCTTCTATAGTTCGATATAACAGAGCACAATTTCCAAACAAGTGCGGTAAACGTATCCGTTGCCGCGCTATTTCTATTCCGGCATCTTGCGTTAGTGCATTACATGAAAAGAATTTTTGACTTTTGTCTTCATTTTCAAAAACAAATCCTATTTTGTTTGATGAATATTGCTTCATTAGAATTACTTCTATTGATGATTCTATATCACGTACACTCAACTCACCACTTGAATCATTTCCTCTATTTTCATTATCTAACAATCCACGTATTGTTTTTCTAGGGTGTTTTAAAAGGAATGTTTTTGCATTGCTTTTTTTCGTTTCCTTTTTTCTAACAAACTCCTCCTTTGCTTGATTATACTCTGTTGTACATTCCATTCCACACTCATCTTCTTCACTATATACTCTCTGTACTAATTGAGGTATATCTTTCGGAATTGTAATATATGCCGGAATTATATTAAGTGTACGCATTAATAAATATTCTCCATATACCATCTTACTCCCTTCATCATATTGTAATTTGTCACTTCTACTACTTTCCTCTAATATTATATGACATTCTGCCTCTTGCAGCCTTTTAGGTCTGGAATAATCATGTATACTATCACATCTATTGTGACGATGCAGCCGTCCAATTCTCTGCAACAGCAAATCCATTGGGCATATTTCTGTCAGTAAAATATCTGCGTCATAATCTAATGATTGTTCTAACACTTGCGTTCCAATTAAAATGAATTTTTTCCGTTCTGTATTGCTTGAGTTTTTGCCCATTTTTTTTAACAAAAGTTTCTCTTTTTCCAAGCGATGATCCATCGTAAATTGAGCATGATACAACAAAACATCTGCATCTGAAATATTTGCTTTTATTGTTTTGTAATACATTTGAGCATGCTGTATTGTATTTAAAATCACACATGCACATCCATCCGCTTCCAATTTCTTTCTTAACAAATCAACTGTTGCCTCTATTCCTTTCAGATAACTTATTTTTACAGTTTTATTTTTTATCTTCTGCATAATACTAGTCTGACGAACGCTTTGACCATCCGACCATGTTATTAAAGGGTAAGCTTCATTTTTCATCCACTGCATAGATTCTTTTTTGTTCTCTTTTAACACTGCCCTCTTATTCTTTTTACTTCCTTTTAAATAACGATTAATTAATTCTTTTCTACGTTTTAATGGCAATGTCGCTGACAATAAAACCACTGGCACGCCATATCCCGCCATCCACTCTATAGATTGATCTAAATACTGATTCATATATGCATCATACGCATGACATTCATCAATAATTATGACCTTTCCTGCTACTCCTAAATGACGGAGCATAAAATGTCTGCGTCTTAATGAAGTCATTAAAAACTGATCTACAGTACCTATAACAAAATCTGCCAATAACGCTTTTTTATTTCCCTGAAACCATGGGTGTATATACATATTCGTCTCCGAATCATCATTATTTAAAATAACTTTTCCTTCTGTCATCTGTTGCTGATACTCTTTATTATAAACAGCTCCTCCATGTGCTAGTCGAATAGCATTAACTGTTTCTGCAGAAACAGCCGATGCCCACTCATACAATCTATCATATAATCCATTACAAGTTGCCTGTGTAGGTAAGCCAAAAAACACCCCTTTGCTACCGCTTTTTGAGGCCATAACTTCAGCTGCACTTAACGCTGCTTCTGTCTTTCCTATCCCCATTTGCGCCTCTAATATAAATATACCAGGCACCTCTGTTTGATTAACAACCTTAATAACCTCCTTTTGGACATCATTTGGAGAAAAACCAAATCTTTCTTGAAATATTTTATGATTCATGTTGCAAATATCAGAATGCCACATTTCCGGGAAATTCAATTTCTCCCATCCTTCTACTATTCGCCGCTCAAAATCCCCTTCTGAAAAATCATCATATAATTCAAGCAACGGAAATAACGTTGTATTACTTGCAATCCAATCCGCAACAATCAGCAATCCAGAAAGAAGAACTTGCGCATCAACCGTTAAACATGGCAATTTTTTTGCGGACTCATAGCCTGATAAATCTAATGCTTCTTTTACAATCTCTCCCCATATAGTCTGCCACTTTTTTTTCTGCACCTCGTCATTTTCTTCACCATAAAAATTACTAGGATACACCGCTAGCAAATCTTCTTCTCGATTTATTCTTTTTCCTGAATATGGAACGCCATGATGTGCTCCAATTACATTTGCAATGCTTTCATCCAGATTAATACCAAGGCTTTTACTTTGTAATATCCATTGTCCAGCAAAAGCATGTGGTGTTTTCCCACGATGAAGTATATTATAATGAACTCGAAGTCCTGCTCCTACAATATTCTCATAAAGTAATGGAACCTTTTCACTAATCATTCCCTGAAAGTATGATGTAGCCTTCCCTATATCATGTGTAAATGCTACAAATACTGCAATTCTATAAAAATCCTTATATTGTATATCACAACTATCAATTGTTGCATCTGATACCCAGTTTTGTACCAGTAATTCCATAATTCCTGCTGTATCTCTCAAATGCACCCATAATGGTAACCACTCAGTATTTCCATCTACTTTTCCAACTAATAATTTATTTATCATCTTTTTCCCTTTCAATTTTCAATACTTTTGTTTTTTATAATAAGACTGCCTTTTCTACCATATCATAAAACTACACTCCAAAGATGAATTTAAAAAACAATTTATCTAGTTTGATTCAAGTATTAATTTCCGTCCAAAAGTTTTTATACTATCTTACCATATTTTAGTAATTTTTACAACATATATAATACACAAAACTAATTTATACTATTGTAAACCACTTTATTTTAATCACAATTACTTTTTCTAAATACTACAATATTTACTGCCTCAAAATTAGGACTTGCATCTGCACATGGGAAAATATTTACTCCCGACTCTAAAACGACATATTCATCATTTACAACAGCCCAACCAACAGATGCCACTCCGATATCTAGTGCAAATCTAATGCCCATATCTTTATTACCTCTCTATACTTTCTTATTTATTTTTACAAACAACTCCATATTTATTTTACCATTTTTTACTTTTTTTGACAATCTTTTTTATAATCTACATTTTTAAATTCCCACTCCTTATACGCCCTCCCCTCTACCATAAACACCAGTCAATGATTTCCTTGCCTTGCAGTTTTTCCATCCACTCTTTTGGAATATTTTCTATCCCGTACAGGATTCCCGCCAAGCCACCTGCAATAGCTGCGACGGTATCCGTATCATCCCCGAGATTAACTGCTTTTTCGATACATTCTTTGTAAGAATTTGTGGTTAGGAGCGACCACATCGCCGCCTCAAACGAATCAACGACATAACCACTCGAACGGATTTCCTTTTCTTCAAGTCGATCGATGTATCGTAGACGATGCAGAATTGATTTTTCCGACACATACTTTTCTATGGCT
>JABLTT010024608.1_pt1 | contig 34045 bp, 40 predicted proteins | sample 7160061 | NCBI WGS metagenome assembly JABLTT01 (sample SAMN14651232, study PRJNA627086) | human gut metagenome | isolation source: feces | host: Homo sapiens
AAACCCACAACAAGAAATAGATATACCAGCTTCAAAAGCTCCAGTATTCAAAGCTGGAAAATCTCTTAAAGAAGCAATAAACGAAGCATAATATATATTTAGATATTTGAAAATCTAAACATTAAATAATACATTTGGTAATTTTAAATAATTACTTTGTAAGAGATGAATAATATTTTAAGAAAAAGAACTAAGTAATTATAAGGCTTAGTTCTTTTTCTCTTATGTAGTAAAATATAATTTAAACTGATTATTTTATTAAAAGGGATATAAAAAAGAAAGGAGCTTGCCAAATTAAAAAGAATGAATCAGAAATTTATACAATAAATAATAATTAATATATGATTTAAAAATGATTGTATATTTATGATTTTTGGCAAAATAGAATCTATGAGATTAGACAAATACTTAAAGGTTTCAAGAATTATTAAACGAAGAACCGTTGCAAAAGATGCTTGTGACAAAGGGATAGTTACAATAAACGGGAAAGTTGCAAAATCATCTTCGGAAGTAAAAATAGGTGATGTTTTAGAGATAACTTTTGGTGAGAAAAAAATGAAATTTAAAATAAGTGAAATAAAAGAACACGTTTTAAAAGCTGATGCAAAAGAAATGTACGAAATAGTAGAATAATATTAAAAAATCCTCAGTATATTTATATTAATATATAAATAAATTTGAGGTGATAAAGTGGAACATAGCATAAACTTAAAAGGTAGATCAGATTTGTTGATATCCGGAGTAGAACACATATATTCATTTAGCGATAAAAAAGTTGAGATACAAACTTGTGAAGGACGAATGGTTATAGATGGGGAAGAGCTAGACATGAACAAACTTAATCTTGAAGAAAATGTGATTAGCGTTCAAGGGACTATAAACTCCATCGTATATTCTAAATCTAAAGACCCAAAAGAAGGTTTCCTTAAAAAGGTGTTTAAATAAATGAACTACTTTATACAAGATATGAATGTATTTTATGCAACTATTTATGGCGGAATATTAATAGGGATATTATTTGATATTAACAGGTCATTAAAAGAGAATTTTAAAATTATAAAAAAAACCTCTTTTATACTTGATGTATTATTTTGGATAGTTATTACTCTCATTGTATTTATTGTTGTAAATACTATAAGCAAATTCCAATTAAGATATTATCATTTTGTGGCATTAGCTGTTGGATTTATTTTATATTACAACACTATAAGTAAATTTATATTAAAGTTTAATAATATCGTAATAGGTTTTATTAAATTACTTATAAAGAAAATTATATTAAATTTAGTCACAATATTAGAGAATTTGTATTACATTATAGTCTATTCAATACATCTTTTATTTGATATTATATTTTACATACCAAGTATCATTTTCACAATAGGGAGAAAGTCATCTAGGAGACCCTTGGTAAAAAGAAAATGAAAAGGGTGTGTAAGATGAACTTAAGAAAAAGATTTTCAGGTCAGTATACTTTAATATGTATGTTTGCAGCTTTTATAATTTTTACTTTAATAGTTGGAATTATAGTCCAGTTACAAAATATTAGGGATTATAAAGAAGAAATATATACCTTAAAGTATGAATTAAATTCTACTAAGACCGATATAAAAAATTTAAAAAATGATGATTCTTATAATAATAATGAAGAATTAGAAAACTTGGCTAGAAATAAGCTAGGTATGATAAAACAAAATGAGATAATATATTTAGAAAAATAATTAAATGGTGACCTTTTGAGGTTGCCTTTTTTGTTTTATAATAAAGTCAGTGTATAAAAGCAAAAAATATGCAATCAGGAGGATAAAGATGAAAATAGGAACTATAGATATAGGAACAAATTCTATGAGATTATTAACTGCACAATATAAGGACGGTAAAATAATCGATAGAAAAAAATATGTAAATACAACTAGAATAGGACAAGGTGTTGATAGCAATGGTTATATATCAAAAGAAGCAATAGATAGAAATATACGAGCCTTAAAAGAATTTAAGGGTATTTGCGATGAATATAAATGTGATTATATTTGCTGTATGGGTACATCAGCTCTAAGAGATAGCAAAAACTCTAAAGAATTTGTGGAGCTTGCTAAAAAAGAAGCAAATGTAGATGTTGAGATAATTACAGGAGATAGAGAATCTAATTTAGGATTTTTAGGAGTTTTAGAAGGACTAGAAAGTGGAAATTCGGAGGAAATATTAGTTATAGATATCGGCGGAGGATCTACAGAATTTATCGTTGGAGATAAAGATGGAGTTGCTTTTTGTAAAAGTGAAAATGTAGGAGCGCTTAGATTAACAGAGAAATTTTTTGAAAATGAAATAGTTAGTGATGAAGAATTAAAGGCTACTATTGATTTTATAAATCAAACAATTCAAGGCACTATAGATATAGTAAAAAGTAGAAATGTAAAAAAATTAGTAGGCATAGGTGGCACAGTGACATCTGTATCAGCAATAAATCAAAAATTAGAAGTCTATTCTATGGAAAAAGTGCATAACAGTAAAATATGCAAAAAAGAGTTAGACGAAATTCTACAAATGCTAAAAAATATGACATTAGAAGATAAAAAGAGACTAAAAGGCCTACAACCAAAAAGAGCGGATATTATAACAGCTGGTGTAGTAATTTTAGATATAATAATGGAAAAACTAGAAATAAACGAAATAATTGTAAGTGAATACGATAATTTGGAAGGCTTAATGTGTCAAATATCAAAAAAGATGTCTTAAAGTTTTTTGATTTTGAGTACCTAAAATGACAAAATAATTTCTCCTTCTTTGATACAATTCTATATAAACAAAGGAGGAGATTTGTATGGACAGAGCAACCAGTATTAAAAATAAGAGTTTTAATGCTAGTAACTTTAAACTCTCGAAGATGGTTGATTCAAAGACGATCATTTTCATGATAATTGGATTTTTATTAAGTAGATCAGTTTTAATTGATGGAATTGCTCCATTAGGATTAGCTTTTTTCTTATATATATGCAAACTAGATAAATATAAGGTGCCAGTTTTTCTATCAGTCCTGGTAGGAACATTACTATCATTTAATGACATGTTTATAGTAGCTAAATATATTATATGCTTAACAATAATAATGATTTTAAGTAGCAGAATAAAAGAAATCACAAGTTTATTAAAGCTAAGTTTAGTTGGTGTTTTGATAACATTACCAGTATCTATAATATGTGCTTGTGTAACAGATAGAAGTTTATACAATTTTATAATTGTGGGAATAGAATCTATGATAGTATTCACATCTACATTTATATTTGCATACGGAGTAAAGTTTTTAATATTTAATCAAAATAAAATGTCTATCAAAACAGAAGAAGTAATATCTATCAGTTTATTAACAACTTTCAGCATTATGGGAGTGGGACAAATGGCTGTATTAGGTGTTTCATTTAGAACAGTTTTAGCTACAACCTTCATATTAATATCAGCCATTATAGGAGGAGCAAGCGTTGGCTCATCCTGTGGGGTAATAGTTGGACTAGCATTTATTATAAATAATGCTGTATCAGCCATTTATATGGGAATATATGCATTCGCTGGTCTAATAGGCGGGACATTCAACAAGGTGAACAGATATTTATCTATTTTAGGGTATATACTAAGTTGCATAATTGTATTTGCATATACCTCAGGAATACAGTCAAATGTAAATTCAATAAGAGATATATTAATTGGAGCCTTGATTGTATCAATTTTGCCAAAGTCATTCTTTAACAAAATTGAATCGGCTGTGAAAATAAATATAAATACATCTCAATCAGTTAATAATTACATAGTCAGAACTAAAAATCTAACAAATAGTAAGTTAGAAAATATGCAAAGAGCATATAATGAGCTTGCAAATACATTTGAAAAAATAAGACAAAAAGATGAAATTATAAACCAAAATGATATGGCTGAATTAATTGACAGAATATATTCAGATGAATGCTGTTCTTGTAGTATGAAAAAAATGTGTTGGGAGGTGCGATTTAATAAAACATATACATTGATATATGAAATGATACAAAACTTAGAAGATGGTCAGCTAAATACAGATACCATACCAGAAGAATTTAAAAAAGCTTGTATGAATCCAGAGCAAATAATGAAAATATCTAATTATTATTATAAAATGTTTGCACTTAACTATGACTGGAGCATGAAGTTTGAAGAGGGTAGAAAGTTAATAGCAGATCAAATTAGAAATATTTCTAAATCTATAAAAGGACTATCTGATGATATAGAAAATAGTGCTATGCTAGATTTAGTAAAGGAAAAAAATATACTAGAAGAACTAGAAAGACATAATATTGTAGTAAATAAAATAAACTATTTAACTAAGGGAAAAAATGAATTTAAGATAACAATAGATAAGAATACGTGTGCAAATGGGGGGTTATGCGATGAAAAGTTAGTAGAAATCATATCAAATTACCTAGGAGAACAATTATCGGCTCAAAAGTATGGATGTAATATATACAAAGATACTTGTAAAATAGTTCTTACTAAGGTTGAAAAGTTTGTTGCTACAACACAAGCAGCTTCATTATCTAGAGACGGTCATGTATTGTGCGGAGACAATTATACATATATGGAGATTGATAATGGGCAATATATGATGGCCATATGTGATGGCATGGGAAAAGGAAAAAGAGCTTATGATGAATCTTCAACGACAATCGATATACTGGAAAAAATGATTGAAGCGAAAATTGATAATGAAATTGTTATAAAAACTATTAACAATATGCTTTTACTTAGCAATTCAGATGAGATTTTCTCGACACTAGATCTTGGGATTATTGATTTAAAACAAGGACGATTAGAAACTGTTAAAATGGGTGCTTGTTCAACTTACATCAAGAGAGCGAATAACGATGTAGATTTTATATCGTCATCATCTCTACCGGTTGGGATTTTATCTGAAATTAAATTAGATAGACACAATTACAAGCTTAATGATGGAGATTATATTATCATGGTTTCTGACGGGATTATAGACGCGGGTAAAAATAATGATATCGGTGAAAATTGGTTGATTTACTTCCTGAAAAAATTAAACACTTATGATCCTAAAGAGATGATCGATAAAATAATGGATAGAGCTTTGGAGTTACAACTTGATAAAATAGAAGATGACATGACTGTTATGGTGACTAAAGTAAATAGATTAAAATAAATTTAATACTTAGTAGCATAATACGAGTATTGATATAAATGAGAAATATTGAATTCGCATCCCAGCTATCTATAAAAACTATAGATAACTGTTAATATATAGATTAGAAGTATTGGTAGGTAGGAAAAAAATTCACAATTATATAAAAAATATACGAGCATAGAATAATTGGAATCACTCGTTTTTAGAGCGGGAAAAGGCTTGTTGATATGTTGATAATATTGTGGATAACTAGATTATAAACTGTATAAAACTAATAAAAATTGAATAATAAAATAAAAAAAAGTCATCCTAATATTAAGTAATTATAAGAAAGGATGACTTTTTATGAGCAAAAAGTTAAATAAAATAGTAATTATAGTATTTGCAACGGTTTTAGTGAGCAGTATTTTTTATGGAATAAATAAATTTAATCAAAAAGAAAATTATATTGAAGCATCATCGAAAAATAGCAAAGAAACAAATTGCCTATTAGACATCAATAATTATAAAAGAGTGAGGTCTATTTTAGATGATAAAAACAACAAAGAAAATAAAGAAGATGAAGAAACAAAGTCCAATTATAAATATGTGACTTGGAATTTGCAATCTTTGTATCCATCCGATGAAGCATGGGAAAAGGAGTTATCAAAATTTGAAAAAGACATAAGTGAATTAGATAATTATACTGGGAAAGTAACTAAATCAAAAACCCATTTTATATCAGCACTTAAAATTAAAGAAAAGCTCGATATAAAATTAGAAAAATTATATGCTTATGCAAAATTAAATAAAGATATAAATAAAAACTCTTATAAATATTTAGATATGATAAACAAGATAGGTACAGTAGACTCAAAATACAGTAGGATTTGTTCAGATTTAGAATTAGAAATACTTAAACTACCTGACTCTACATACAATGAATATTTAAAAAGTAAAAAAGTAAATAAAAGATATAAAATGTATTTAGAAGAAATTCGAAAAAGTAAAGAACATTATTTAGATGAGAAATCAGAAGATATTATAAATAAAATGGGAAATATAGTTTCACTGCCATCAAATGTATATGATTTATTTACGAATATGGATAAAAATAGTGAGGATACACCATCAGAGTATTCTTCTAAAATTAGATCCTCAGATAGAAATACTAGAAAAACAGCATTTACAAATGAATTTGTTATATATAATGACAATATTAATACTTTATCAGGATTATTAGTTGGTCAAGCAAATAAAAATATATTTTTATCTAATGTAAGAAATTATAATTCAAGCTTGGAAATGTATTTGGAAGGTGACGAAGTAGACACAAAAATATATAACAATTTAATAGATACAGTAGGAAAAAATAGTGAGAGCTTGCATAAGTATATTTCTCTAAGAAAAAAATTATTAAACATAGATAAAGTACATTATTACGATATGTTTGCCTCTATAGTTGAAGAACAAAATTCAGAAATATCATATGATAAAGCTATATCACTTGCTTATGCAGCATTAGGACCACTTGGAGACCAATATGAAGATATTGCATATAAAGCATTTAATGAAAAATGGGTAGATGTATATTCTAATGAAAATAAAGTGGGTGGTGGATATTGTTTATCTGTCTATGCAAACCATCCATATATATTACTTAACTATGATAATTCGCTAGATTCTGTATCAACTTTAGTGCATGAATTAGGACATGGAGTATATAGTTATTTAAGTCAAAAGAATCAAAAATATTATAATGCTCAACCATCAATATTTACACATGAAGTAGCATCAACTACAAATGAGGCATTGTTATATGAGTTTTTAATAAAAAATGCTGGAAATGACAAACAAAAAGCATATTATATAACTCAATATATGGACTTTATAAAAGATACACTTTACACACAAACTATGTATGCTGAGTTTGAAAGAGATGTTCACTCTATGTTAGAAAATAATGAAAATGTAAATACATTAGTATTAAACGATTTATGGTCACAATTATTAAAAAAATATTATGGAAAAGACTTTGAAGTAGACCCATTGGCTATGATAGGATGGTCCAGAATACCACATTTCTATAATAGTTTTTATGTTTACAAATATGCAACAGGTTGTAGCAGTGCTATTAGTTTTTCTCAAGATATATTAAAAAATGGACCAGAAAACTATATGAATTTCTTAAAAAAAGGAAGTTCTGATAAGCCGATTAATTTATTAAAGAGTGCAGGGATTGATTTAAGTAATAAAAAAACAATTCAAGTTAGCATCGATAAATTCAACTCATTATTACAAGAATTGGAAAAGTTAACTAATAATTAAAGTGACAAAAGTATATTAATAAGGTAAAATAATACTTAAATATGATAGTTTATTTAATAATAAATTTAGGATATATATTTGTATACAATTGATTTTGGAGGGAGAAATTATATGCAAAAGAAAATAAAAAAAGCTGTAATACCAGCTGCTGGACTAGGTACTAGATTTTTACCAGCAACAAAGGCACAACCTAAAGAAATGTTGCCAATAGTAGATAAACCAACTTTACAGTATATAATAGAAGAAGCTGTAGCATCAGGTATAGAAGAAATACTTATAATTACAGGAAAAAATAAAAAATCTATAGAAGATCACTTTGATAAATCTGTTGAGTTAGAATTAGAATTAGAACAAAAAGGAAAAACAGAACTATTAGAGATAGTTAGAGATATATCACAAATGGTTAATATATACTATATAAGACAAAAAGAGCCTAAAGGACTTGGTGATGCCATTTATTGTGCTAGAAGTTTTATAGGAGATGAGCCTTTTGCAGTAATGCTAGGTGATGATATAGTAGATAATGATGTTCCTTGTTTAAAACAATTAATGTCGGCGTATGAAGAATATAGAACAACTATACTAGGAGTTCAGACAGTTGCGCCAGAAGATGCAAATAAATATGGAATAATAAATGCAAGATATATAGAAGATAATGTTTATAAAGTTAAAGATTTAGTTGAAAAACCTGAACCAGGAAAACAACCATCTAATATCGCAATATTAGGAAGATATATAATAACTCCAGAAATATTTGAGATTCTTGAAAACCAAGCACCAGGTAAGGGTGGAGAAGTACAGTTAACAGATGCATTAAAAACTTTATCTAAAAAAGAAGCTATGTATGCATACGAATTTGAAGGAAGAAGATATGATGTTGGAGATAAATTAGGATTTTTAGAAGCAACCGTTGATTTTGCTCTAAAGAAACCTGAACTAAAAGACTCATTTATGGATTACCTAAAGAAAGTATGCAAAGAAACAAACATTGAAAAAGAAGTTGCATTAACTGAGGATTCAGAATCTAAGGACAAAAAGGTAATAAAATAGAGAGAGGTAATAGAATTGGCTAAGAGTAAACAAGCTAAAATGAATAAAATAATAGCCATTGGAATAGCAGCAATATTACTTATTACGAGTATAACCACATTAATAAGTGTTATTTCATGGTATTTATAAAATTTAAAACAAAAAGAATACCGAAAGCAGATTTAAAATTGCTTTCGGCATTCTTTTTGTTTTTAACAAATGTTTTCCAAATATATAAAAGCAATTTAATCTAAAAATATTCATAAAAAATGCATTTATTCCCACTAAATAGTAGACATTAATCCTAGATAATGTATAATATTAGAGGTGATAATAAATAAAAAAGTTAAAAAGTATATATAATTTTAGATAATTAGAATGATATAAATTTAAAATACTTATATAAAAGGAGAAAATAATGGATAGAAATTTAGCATTAGAGCTTGTAAGAGTTACAGAGGCAGCAGCATTAGTTTCATCACAATTTATGGGAAGAGGAGATAAAAACGGAGCTGATGGTGCAGCTGTAGAAGCTATGAGAAGAGCCTTTGAATCAGTAAAAATAAAAGGTGAAGTTGTAATTGGAGAAGGGGAAATAGATGAAGCTCCAATGTTATATATAGGCGAAAAAGTTGGTAGTCAAGAAGAAGGAACTATGGAAGTTGACATAGCAGTGGATCCGCTTGATGGAACAGAATTAATAGCAAAGGGACTTCCAAATGCAATAGCAGTAATAGCTATGGGTAAAAAAGGTTCTTTATTAAATGCACCAGATACATATATGAAAAAAATAATTGTAGGACCAAAAGCAAAAGGTGTTATAGATTTAGATAAAAGTGTAGAAGAAAACATTATTGATGTTTCAAAGGCATTAGGCAAGAAAACAACTCAAATGACAATTATGGTTCAGGATAGAGAGAGACATAATTATATATTTGAAGTTGCTAGAAAATTAGGATGCAAAATAAGAATGTTTGATGCTGGAGACGTGGCAGCAGGTATAGCAACTTGTTTTGAGGAAACAGGTGTAGACATGCTTATGGGAATCGGCGGAGGACCAGAAGGTGTTATAACTGCAGCCGCTATAAAATGTATGGGCGGAGATATGCAAGCCCAAATATACCCATTAAGTGATGAAGAAAGGGAAAGATGCCATCAAATGGGATATTTAGATTCTGATATAGAAAAAAAATTAACTATTGATGATTTAGCAAAAGGAGATGACTTATTCTTTGCAGCTACAGGAATTACAGAAGGTAACTTATTAAAAGGTGTAGTTAATATAGGCGGAAATAAAGCAAGAACAGAATCTGTAGTTATGAGAGGTAGAACAGGTACTATAAGATTTGTTAATGCTATACATAATCTAGATAAAAATGAAATATTAATAGATTTAATGAAAAAATATAATATGGAATAATGATATAAATTTTGAAAATCAGTGTAACTTTAGAATGAAGAAAATAGTATCTTAACTAAAGGAACACTGATTTTTTATTAGTTAAATAATTATTTTTTAATAAAGTGAAAAAATATGTATTTTATTTTATTTATTGACCATAATACAAGAAAAATGATATTATTAATTTGTTATTATGTTCGAACTTAAGTATATACCTTTTCTTTTTCATACCGTTTATTTCCAAAATATAATTAAAAACTAAAAAACAAGGAGGTCTAGTTTTTGAATATGGAAAACACAAATCTAAGTGATTTAAATAATCAAACTTTAGCTCAACTCAGACAAACCGCAAAAGAGCTAAATATTAAATCAGTTACTAAGTATAAAAAAGCAGAACTGATTGAACAAATAAAGGAACATGCTAATAAATTAAAAAGTAATGATACGGATCAATTAAAACAAGACAATAAAAGAGAACACAGCAATGGAGAGCCGGAAAAAACTTATAGTATGAAAAAGGAAGAAAAAAATACTCAAATAGATGACGAAAAAAGAAATGACAATACAGAGAATGTAAAACAAATAGCATACAAATCTGAAAATAGAAATAATAAATACGAAAATAAAAATTACACAAAAAACAACAATCAAGCAAATACAAATAATCAAAGAAATTATAATAAATTTCAAAAAAATGATGCTAAACAGCAAAATAATGAAAATAAACTTTCTAATAATGATATAAAAACTCAAAAAAATAACAACATAAAAGGAAATTATACACCTAAAGTAGTTGAAGAATCTAAGATAATTAACGAATTTAATACTTCAAAAGAAGATGAAGTAATAGGTGTATTAGAAATACTACCAGATGGATTTGGTTTCTTAAGAGGTTCAAATTACCTATCGACAGAAAATGATGTATATGTATCACCTTCTCAAATAAGAAGATTCAATATGAAAACAGGAGATAAGGTAAGAGGTATAACAAGACATCCAAAAACAGGGGAAAAATTTAGGGCACTTTTATTTGTACAAAAAATAAATGATGAAGATCCAGAAACTGCAATACAAAGAAAAGCCTTTGAAACATTAACTCCTATATATCCACAAGAACGATTAACTTTGGAAAAACAACCAAATGAAATATCAACAAGATTAATAGACTTGATATCACCAATAGGAAAGGGACAAAGGGGATTAATTGTTGCGCCTCCAAAAGCTGGTAAAACGATTCTTTTAAAAAGTATAGCTAATAGTATAGTTAAGAACTATCCAGATGTAGAATTAATAGTATTATTAATAGATGAAAGACCAGAGGAAGTTACTGATATGAAGGAATCAATTGATGCTGATGTTATATATTCAACATTTGACCAAGTATCAAGCCATCATGTAAAAGTTGCCGAAATGGTTTTAAATAGAGCTCAAAGACTTGTTGAACACGGTAAAGATGTAGTTATATTACTAGATAGTATCACTAGATTAGCAAGAGCATATAACTTAACTATTTCACCAACAGGAAGAACTTTATCAGGTGGTTTAGACCCAGGGGCATTACATGGGCCTAAGAAATTCTTCGGTGCTGCTAGAAATATAAGACAGGGTGGTTCGCTTACAATACTTGCAACTGCATTAGTTGAAACTGGTTCAAGAATGGATGATGTAATATTCGAAGAGTTCAAAGGAACTGGTAATATGGAATTAAACTTAGACAGAAAATTAGCTGAGAAGAGAATATTCCCGGCAGTGGATATCTATAAATCTGGAACAAGAAGAGAAGATTTATTATTAACAGATAAAGAAAAGACTGCTTTATGGAAATTAAGAAAAGAAATGAGCAATAGTTCTATATTAGAAGTTACAGATAATGTGTTAGAAGCATTAAAAAGAACAAAAACTAATGAAGAGTTTATAAATAATATAAAATAAAAATTTACAAATCTTGTAATGAATTAAATTTTCAAATAAAAAGAAAAATAACTAATAATAAACATTAAAGAGTTTTAAAAATGCTTGAACCCGTTAAAAACATATGGTATAATGGGATAGTTGATATTGAAGAAGTAAAAAAATTAGTATAATTAATTTTAAAATAAAAAAGAAAAAAGAGGTGACAATGATGCAAAAAGATATACAACCAAAATACAATGAAGTAGAAGTACGTTGTGCTTGTGGAAATACTTTCATGGCTGGTTCAACTAAGGACGAAATAAGAGTTGAGATTTGTTCTGAATGCCATCCTTTCTATACTGGTAAACAAAAGAATATAGAAAAAGGTGGAAGAATCGACAAATTCAAAAAAAGATTCAACATGGAATAATATTCGAAAAAAACAGGGGTTGGTTTTCCAACCTCTATTTTATTATGCATATGAATATGTCCTTACTACATTAAATAATGTAGAAAAGATTTTTTGTTTTATAACATGCCCTTTTTTAATACTATAAATTTGATATAATAATAAATGTATAAATTTTAAATATGATATACTTAATCGCGGGTTAAGGAGAAAATTATGAACAAAGAAAAACTAGGGAAAGTTGGAGGACAGGCTGTAATAGAAGGAGTAATGATGCAGTCACAAGATTATAAAGCTGTTGCAGTTAGAAAATCTAATGGGGAGATAGAAGTAAAAAAAGAAAAAATCAAAAGCTGGGTAAAAGATAAAAAAATAGATAAAATTCCATTTTTAAGAGGGGCTTTTATTTTAATAGATACAATGATAAGTGGAATTAATAGCTTGAATTTTTCTTCATCATTCTTTTTGGATGAAGATGAGGAAGAAGATGCTATAGATAAATTTCTTAAAAAAGTATTTAAAGATAAGGCTAATGATGCAATAATAGCAGTATCTTTAATAATATCGTTATTATTTTCTATCGGAATTTTTGTTTTAATACCTACATTTATAGGTGGATTATTTGCAAAATTTATAAATAATCATATAGCACTTAATTTAATTGAAGGTATAATCAGAATAGCGATACTAATAACTTATATGGCATTAGTTTCTTTAAACTCTGATATAAAAAGGGTATTCCAATATCATGGAGCAGAGCATAAATCTATTTATTGTTATGAAAATGATTTAGAGCTTACAGTAGAGAATGCTAAAAAATTTGGTAGATTACATCCTAGATGTGGGACCAATTTTTTATTTATAGTTATGTTTACATCAATAATATTATTTTCATTTTTCGGATGGCCAAATCCATTATTAAGGGTGGCAATAAGAATTATATGTATCCCGATTGTTGCCGGAATAGCATACGAAATAATAAAATTTCTTGGGAAATATAATAATATTTTGAGTAAAATTGTTGCATATCCAGGAATGATGATGCAAAAAATAACAACAAATGAGCCGGATGATGAACAACTTGAAGTTGCATTAGTAGCATTAAAGGCTGTATTAAATGAAAACTAAGAGGTAGTTTATGACTATTAAAGAAATTCTTATAAAATATTCTAATGACCTAGAAAATATAAGTGATACTCCGAGATTAGACGTTGAAATGCTTCTTAAAAAGGCATTAGGAGATGTTGATTCTATGTATATAAGAATGTATCTTGATAAAGAGTTAACTGATGAACAAGAAAAATATTTTCTAGAAATGATAAAAGAAAGATTGAACGAAAGACCAATTGCCTATATTATAGGTAATAGAGAATTTATGGGATTAGATTTCTTTGTAAAAGAAGGGGTTTTAATTCCTAGACCAGATACTGAAACATTAGTAGAAGAAATTATAAATATATGCAACAATAAATCAGAATTAAATATTTTAGATATAGGTACAGGTTCAGGAGCAATTACTATAAGTTTAGCGAAATATTTAAATGATGCACATGTTACATCAGCGGATATTTCTGATATTGCACTAGAAATTGCCTCTAAAAATGCTGTATCTAATGATGTTAATAAAAAAATAGATTTCATAAAATCTGATATATTTTCAAATATATCAAGAGAAGAGAAATTCGATATAATAGTATCTAATCCTCCTTATATAAAAAAAGAAGATATTCCTGGATTAGATAGACAAGTAAAAGATTTCGAACCTTATAATGCCCTAGAAGGTGGGGAAGATGGACTTGATTTTTATAGAAAAATTACAGAGGAATCTAAATATTTTCTTAAAAATAAAGGAATTTTAGCATACGAAGTAGGCCATGATCAAGCATCTGATGTAATTCAAATAATGAAAGAAAATGGCTTTGAAAGTATATATACTAAATGCGATTTACAAGGCTTTGAAAGAGTTGTAATAGGATTTTATAATAATTAGGAAGGTGAAAAGATGTTAAATAAGCTGCAAGTATTAGAAGATAAATACAAAGAACTTACAGAGAAAATCAGTGACATTGAAGTTATCAATGATCAAAAAACATGGCAAAAATACATGAAAGAACATGCTGATTTAGAACCAATCGTAATGAAATACAGAGAATACAAAGAAGTTGTAGACAATATAAAAGAATCAAAAGAAATACTAGAAGAAGAATCTGATGAAGAATTAAGAGAATTAGCTAAAATGGAATTATCTGATTTAGAATCTAGAGTTGAACCAATAGAAGATGAATTAAAAATATTATTATTACCAAAAGACCCTAACGATGAAAAGAACGTTATAGTTGAAATCAGAGGTGGAGCAGGTGGAGATGAAGCTGCTTTATTCGCTGGTGACTTATTCAGAATGTATTCAAGATATGCAGAAAGAAGAAGATGGAAAACAGAACTTCTAAGTGCAAGTGATACAGGAGTAGGTGGATACAAAGAAGTTTCTTTCATGATAAAAGGGAAAGGTGCTTATTCAAGACTTAAATACGAATCAGGAGTTCACAGAGTACAAAGAATACCATCAACTGAATCAGGCGGTAGAATCCATACTTCGACTGCAACAGTTGCAGTTTTACCAGAGGTAGAAGATGTAGAAATAGAAATCAATCCAAATGATTTAAGAATAGACGTGTTCAGAGCATCTGGTAATGGTGGTCAATGTGTAAATACAACTGACTCAGCTGTAAGAATTACACATTTACCAACAGGAGAAGTAGTTTCTTGCCAAGATGAAAAATCACAGTTAAAGAATAAAGAAAAAGCAATGAAGGTATTAAAAGCTAGATTATACGATAAAGCATTGGCTGAACAACATGATGATATAGCAGCTGAAAGACGAAGCCAAGTTGGTACTGGTGACAGATCTGAGAGAATAAGAACTTACAACTTCCCACAAGGAAGAGTAAGTGATCATAGAATAAATCTAACATTATATAAATTAGAATCTTTCTTAGATGGAGATTTAGATGAAATGATAGATGCACTTATAACTGAGGATCAAACTAAAAAAATGTCAGCTATATAATATTGAAAAATAGGCCAAATGATTTAATACTATCATTTGGCTTTTTATAAACCTACAATAATTAAAATATAACTTCTTAATATATGCACTAAAAGGATTTTTTTATAGATTATATTAATACTTAACTCATACAAATATTAATTTTAGAGGTTTTACATTCATATAATTAAATGAATTAAATTTGGAGGAGGATGAGTATAATAATATGATTTTAAGGATTACTTTAATTGGCCTGATGGCAGGTGTATTAGGAACAGGTTTAGGTGGAGTTTTATCTGGAATTTTTAAAAAGAAGGTAGACAAGTACATAGACTTTTTTATGGGATTATCCGGTGGGATAATGTTGGCAGTTGTAGTTTTTGATTTAATGAAAGAAGCAATAGAGCAAAAAGGTATATTTGTAACAGTGAGTGCAACTTTTTTAGGAGTCGTAATCACAATGCTCATAAAAGAAAATTTACATATGTCACAAGATAAACAAGCAGGATATTTAATATTTATAAGTATTTTATTACATAACCTTCCAGAGGGATTAGCCATAGGTTCGTCTTTTGTATCAGCAGAAACCTTAGGATTTACATTAGCTATAGTAATAGGTATACATAACGTTCCAGAAGGACTTGCTACAGCATTGACTTTAGCAGGGACAAAAATGAAAACAAGTAAAATTATATTATATACAGTTATAGCAGGGATTCCTATGGGAATTGGAAGTTTTTTAGGTGTATATTTTGCAGGAAACTTTAACTCTCTTATTGGTGTATTTTTATCAATTGCAGCAGGAACCATGTTATATGTTGTACTTGAAGAAATATTACCAAGAACAAAAAATCTTTTTTGTATAATAGGTTTTTTAATAGGAACAATAATTGTATATTGCATCTAAATAAAAAGAGGTGGAATAAAAATGGATACATTGATTAGTAAAATTGACGTAGACAATATAGACATGGAAGAAATAAAAAAACAAGCAGAAATTTTAAGAGCTGGAGAAACTGTTATTTTCCCAACTGAAACAGTATATGGGTTAGGTGCGAATGCTTTGGATGAAGAAGCGGTTAGCAAAATTTATAAAGCAAAAGGAAGACCAAGCGATAACCCATTAATAGTCCATATTGGGGATAAAAAACAAGTATATAATTTAGTTCAATCAGTAACGAAAGAAGCCGAAATTGTTATGGATAAATTTTGGCCAGGTCCTATAACCATAATTTTAAATAAAAAGGATATAATCCCGAAAAGAACTAGTGGAGGACTAGATACAGTTGCAATTAGGATGCCATCTAATAAAATAGCAAACGCTCTTATAAAAGAAGCAAATATTCCAATAGCAGCTCCGTCTGCAAATATATCAGGGAGACCATCACCAACTAGGGCTAAGCATGTTTATGAAGAAATGAACCATAGAGTTAGTGGTATTATAATGGGAAATGACTGTGTATATGGATTGGAATCAACAGTTTTAGACTTAACTGGTGAAATACCTACTATTTTAAGACCAGGAAGTATAACAAAAGAGCAACTAGAAAAAGAACTGGGCAATGTTCAATTAGATGCTGCATTAGAAAAAAAAGAAGATAATATTAAGGCAAAAGCCCCAGGAATGAAATATACTCACTATTCTCCAAATGCAGAGGTATACATAGTATCTGGTGAACAAACTAATGTTATTGATAAAATAAACACTCTTACAGAAGAAAATAATGGCAAAAATTTAAAAACATGTGTTATATGTTTAAAATGTAACGAAAAACAATATATAGGAAAAACTATATGTTTAGGAGAAACTTTAGAAGATGTAGCTTCAAATCTATTTGATGCATTAATACAAGCAGATGAAGAAAAATGTGATATAATATATTCGGAGTCTTTTACAAATGAAGGTATTGGATGTGCTATAATGAACAGACTTCTGAAGTCTGCTGGATACAAGATTATAGGGGCTTGATAATAATTTAATTTTATTGAAATTTCATATTAAGTTGGGCTATTATTTTCTTAGGAATGGTTTTCCTGAAAAATAGCGATGTTAAAAAATAGTTAAAAAAAAAACAAATAATGTTAGTCCAATATCGTGTTTAATAGTATGTAATATACACTTTAGTAATGGTAACATATGATTTAATAATAGTAAAATCATTTAAATATTATAAAATAAATTAGAAATCTAAAAAAATGTGTGGTACTTTGAGAAAAATGATTGTATAATTATATCAAGATAGTTAAAAAAAAATCAATCATTAATTAAAATATATATTTAGGAGTAAGACAAATGAAAATAGGTTTAGGATGTGACCATGGCGGTTATAATTTGAAATTAGAAATTAAAAAGTATTTAGGGACAAAAGGAATTGAATGTGTAGATTTTGGAACAAATAATGATACAGAATCAGTTGATTATCCAATCTACGGGCAAAAAGTAGCAGAAGCTGTAGTGGCAAATGAAGTTGATTACGGAATAGTATGCTGTGGAACAGGTATAGGTATATCGCTGGCAGCAAATAAAGTACCTGGTATAAGATGCGCAGTTGTATCAGATACATTCTCAGCTAAAATGTCAAAGGCCCACAACAATGCTAATATGCTATCTTTAGGGGAAAGAGTATTAGGTAAAGGTTTAGCATTAGAGATAGTTGAAGCTTGGCTAAATACAGAATTTGAAGGTGACAGACACTTAAGAAGAGTAAACTTACTTAGTGAAATAGAGAAGAAATATAATAAATAGTTAAAAATTGATATCTATTTTTGCAATAGATATTAATAAATATAAATAAATAGACATAAATGGTTAATCTAGGAGGTAAATAATGAGCAAAGTAATAGTTACAGATCACCCGTTAATACAACATAAGTTAACACTTATGAGAAAAGTTACAACAGGGTCAAAGGATTTTAGGGAATTACTAACAGAAATATCAATGTTAATGGGTTATGAGGTAACAAGAAATTTACCGTTAGAAGAAACAGAAATTGAAACACCTATAGTAAAAACTAAATCTAAAGTTATAGCAGGTAAAAAATTAGGAATAGTTCCGATATTAAGAGCTGGTTTAGGAATGGTAGAGGGATTCGTTACATTAGTTCCATCTGCAAGAGTAGGTCATGTTGGATTATACAGAGACCCAGAAACTTTAAAACCAGTTGAATACTATTGTAAGTTACCACAAGATATAGAAGAAAGAGAAATGATAATTGTGGACCCAATGCTTGCAACAGGTGGTTCTGCTATAGCAGCTATAGATGTATTAAAAGAAAAAGGAGCAAAAAACATAAAACTAGTTAACTTAGTTGCGGCTCCAGAAGGTATAGCTGAAGTACAAAAATATCATAATGATGTAGACATATATGTAGCATCAATTGATGAAAAACTAAATGACCATGGATACATAGTTCCAGGATTAGGCGATGCAGGAGATAGAATATTCGGAACTAAATAAATTATAAGGATCTATAGAGATATAGGTCCTTTAAAGTCAAATTGGCTGAATATTTTGTATACATATTGAAAAGATAAATTTAGTAGTATCGTGTATGAAAAGAAGAATAGTCATGAGACAATCATAGAAAGAATATTTTATGAAAATTGCATAAATAGTAAAAAATATTCAACATTATATGTGATATGGAACTAAAAGTCCTTGTGTATTATGTAAAAAGATGTGCATAAACACATGAAGAAAAAATAGTTTATCTAGGGATTATCTAGGTGAATTATAAGCAGATATACTAGAAGAAGTAGGAATAGAGGTTATCAATTTTAATAGAAAATAGACACTATTGTAAAATGTGTCTAAAAAAATGGAAAAATGTGATAAATTTTGCAGAAAATATATCAAAAATTTTAATTGTATGATAAAATAAATAAATAATTTTAATTAAATTTATTTATTTATTTAAAAATATAATTATATATAAAATATGTGCAGAATATAAGTATATAACTATATTTTATTTTAATAAATCAAAAAGGTGTGTTTATATCATGAAAAACAGAAGTGTATTTAGCATAGCAGCAGAGATGCTAGCTTTGATAAGCCAGCTTGGTATAATAGTATTGGTTTGTATATTTGGTTGCTTCTTTGTAGGAAAGTTCATCGATTCAAAATTCAATACAGACCCGATATTTACAATAATATTTTTAGTATTGGGAGTAGCAAGTGGTTTTAACTCTGTATATCGATATCTTCGCAAATACACAAAAGGGAAGTGATTAGATGGATGTCAAAGTAGCAAAAGAAGTCAAAGCTGTTTCGATGGGTGTGCCTATATTTGATGCTGTAGCTGTTTTATTATTAATAGCTATATCACAATTTAGTATTCCTATGCTTATAGGAATAATCTTTGGTAGTGTTGTAGCAGTCTTAAACTTTAGACTATTAGCACTAACTTTGGAAAAGGCAGTAAATCTACCACCAGGAAAGGCACAAGCATATACTGGAGTTAGATATATGATTAGGCTTACAATAACCGCTGCGGCACTTATTGTATCTATTAAAAACCCTAATTTACATATAATAGGAACTGCAATAGGATTAATAAGTACTCAAGTTGTTATATTTATAAAAACATTTATAGTATCAAAATTTAAGAGAAAGGAGGTATAAGTTGTGAAATACGCACAATGGATTATTACATTTCCAAATGGGTTCCATATAAGTGAGACAGTAGTTACTAGCTGGATAATCATGGCTGTATTAATTATTGCATCATACTTCTTAACTAGAAACTTAAAACTAGTTCCAACAAGCAAAGTCCAAATCATGTTGGAGTATGCAGTTGTTACTTTAAAAAATCTAGTTGAAGGAAATATGGGTAAAGATGTATTTAAGAAAATGCCTAATATGTTCTATTATATAGGATCATTATTCTTATTCTTCGCATTCTCAAACTTAATTGGTCTACTTGGATTTAGATCTCCAACAGCAGATGTTGACACAACACTTGCGTGGGCATTACTTACTGTATTTTTAATTTATTTCGAAGGTATGAAAGCAAAAGGACTTGCATATTGGAAAGGTTTAATGGAACCAGTTCCACTACTATTACCTTTAAATATCGTCAGTGAGTTTGCAACACCAATATCACTTACATTCCGTCCATTCGGTAATATATTAGGTGGTACTGTAATTATGGGACTTCTTTACAAATTATTAGCGTTTATATCAACATTAATACCTAATGTATCAATCCCATTCTTACAATTAGTAATACCAGTACCTTTACATCTATATTTTGACTTGTTTGCAGGTTGTCTACAAGCCTTTATATTTGTAATGTTAACAATGGTATTTGTTTCAAGCGCAGCAGAATAGTAAGTTAAAAACAAAAGTATTAACAATCAAAATCAAAAGAAAAATAAACAAAATAAAAAATAAAAATTATATCTTTTAAGGAGGAATTTATTATGGAACAAGCATTAATGGTATTAGGATCTGCTATAGGAGCAGGGATAGCAGTTTGCTCAGGTATAGGTTCAGGAATAGGACAAGGATACGCAGCTGGGAAAGGTGCAGAAGCAGTTGGTAATCAACCAGAAGCTAAAGGTGATATAATCTCTACAATGTTACTTGGAGCTGCAGTTGCAGAATCTACAGGTATATATGGTCTAGTTATATCTATAATCCTTTTATTCGCAAATCCATGGGTATAAAAAATCATATAAAAATATTTTCAAATTTACAATTGGGAGGTGTTTGGTCATCTCCTAAATGTAAGTTTTAGGGTTTGTCAAGAGGAGGAATAGTTATGGATTTTAAACCGGTAGTAACCATATCATGGGAATTATTATTCCAGATTATAAATACAGTTATACTATTCTTAGTACTTAAAAAATTATTATTCAAACCAGTTCTAAATATAATTGAAAAAAGAGAAAATATGATTCAAGATGATTTAGCAACAGGTGCAAAAGCTAAGAATGAAGGTATAGCTTTGAAAAAAGAATATGAAGAAAAAGTTAGTTTAGCAAAAGAAGAAGGTAAAGAAATAATCAAACAAGCTACTTCTAGAGCTGAAGAAAAATCTAACCAAATAATCGCTGATGCACAAGCAGAAGCATCTTCATTAAAATCAAAAGCAACAAAAGAAATTGCTCAACAAAAAGAACAAGCTATTGCTGAAATCAGAAATGATATATCAGATATAGCAATACTTGCAGCATCAAAAGTATTAGAAGAAGATATAGATAAATCTAAACATGAAGATTTAATCCAAAAATTTATAAAAGAGGTAGGGGAAGCTGAATGATAGATGTAATAGCTAACAGATACGCTGAAGCTCTATTTCAAATAGGTGAAGAAGAAAATAAAACTGATAACCTATATAATGAACTAAAAGAAGTATCTTCTCTAATAACTACAAATAATGACTTAAATAATGTTATGAAGTCTCCATTGGTATCAAAAAATGAAAAAATTCAATTAATTGATACACTATTTGCTGGAAAAATAGATAATGATTTAAAAAACTTTTTCAAGATATTAGTTGAAAAAGGAAGAATCACTTCTGTTGAAGCAATAGAGGCGACATATAAGGAACTGTTAAATGAAAAGAACAATATCTTAGAAGGATATGTAATCAGTGCAGTTCCAATGGATAACGAGAAAATAAAAGAGCTTGAAACAGAGCTTTCTAAAAAATATAATAAAAATGTTACTTTAGAAAATAAAGTTGATAAGAGTGTTCTAGGTGGGGTCTTAGTAAGACTTGGTAACACTGAAATAGACGGAACAATAAAAACTCGTCTAGACGGATTAAAGAATCAACTTTCACAAGTAATTTAGTAGGAGGGCGGTGAACCCATGAACTTAAGACCTGAAGAAATCAGTTCTATAATTAAACAACAAATAAAGAACTATGATAATAAAATAGAATTAACAGATACAGGAAGTGTCCTAAAAGTTGGGGATGGTATAGCTACAGTCTATGGACTAGAAAATGTTATGTCAAGTGAATTACTTGAGTTCCCAGGTGAAGTATTTGGGATGGCACTTAACTTAGAAGAAGATGTTGTTGGGGCCGTTTTATTCGGTGATGACAGCGGAATCAAAGAAGGAGATATAGTAAAAAGAACTGGAAGAATAGTTGAAGTTCCAGTTGGTGAAGCTATGATAGGTAGAGTTGTAAGTCCACTTGGTTTACCTATAGATGGTAAAGGACCTATAAACACTAACAAAACTAGACCTGTAGAATCTCCAGCACCTGGTATAATGGCAAGAAGATCAGTTTACGAACCATTACAAACAGGTATAAAATCAATTGACTCAATGATACCAATAGGTAGAGGTCAAAGGGAACTTATAATAGGTGACAGACAAACTGGTAAAACTTCTATAGCAATAGATACAATCTTAAACCAAAAAGGTAAAGATGTTATATGTATATATGTTGCGATAGGACAAAAACGTTCAACAGTTGCACAATTAGTTTCTAGATTAGAAAATGGTGGAGCAATGGATTACACTATAGTTGTTTCTGCAACAGCTTCAGAATCTGCACCACTTCAATACTTAGCACCATATGCAGGAGCTGCAATGGGTGAAGAATTCATGTACAATGGAAAACACGTTCTAATAATATATGATGATTTAAGTAAACAAGCAGTTGCTTACAGAGAAATGTCATTATTACTTAGAAGACCACCAGGCCGTGAAGCATACCCAGGGGATGTTTTCTATCTACATTCAAGATTACTAGAAAGAGCAGCTAAATTATCTGACGAATTAGGCGGAGGATCAATGACTGCTTTACCAATAATAGAAACTCAAGCAGGTGACGTTTCTGCATATATACCAACAAATGTTATATCAATCACTGATGGACAAATATACTTACAACCAGAATTATTCTATTCAGGGGTAAGACCAGCAGTTGACCCTGGTATATCAGTATCAAGGGTTGGTGGTAGTGCACAAATAAAATCAATGAAAAAAGTTTCAGGTACATTAAAACTTGCTTACTCTCAATATAGAGAGCTTGCATCATTCTCTCAATTCGGATCTGACTTAGATGCTGATACTAAGAGAAGACTTGCTCAAGGTGAAAGAATCGTTGAAGTTTTAAAACAAGGCGAAAATGCACCTCTTGATGTTAGTGACCAAGTTATGATAATATTTGCTGTTACAAATGGATTTGTAGATGATATACCAGTTAGTGAATTATCTAGATTTGAATCTGAATTATTTAAATTCGTAGATGCAAATTATCCTGAATTAAGTGAAAAAATACTAGCAAATAAGGATTTCACAACTGATTTAACTACAGCAATAAATGAATTCAAAAAAACATTTGTTGTTGAAGCTTAAGAATCCTTTTTAAAAAGGAGGTAAACTAATTGGCAGGCGCTGGAATTAAAGAGATTAAAAACCGTATAGGCAGTGTTCAAAGTACAAAACAAGTTACAAAAGCTATGGAATTAGTTTCTTCATCAAAAATGAGAAAAGCTAAGGATAGAGCTTTAGCTAGTAGACCATACTTTAACACAATGTACAATACAGTTAAAGATATAGCTACTAACACAAGAGGTGTTAGAGACCCATTCTTAAAACAAAGAGAAGTAAAAAATAAATGTTATATCGTAATAGCTGGGGATAGAGGTCTAGCTGGAGGATATAACTCAAATATATTTAAACTTACAACTGCTCATATGGATGGAAAACAAGAAAAAGTTATGACAGTAGGTAAGAAGGCAACGGAATTTTTCCAAAAAAGAGGTTACGATATAGTAGCTGCTGAAGAAAGTGTTGAAAAATGTGATTATGATAGAACATTAGCACTTGCTAATACAGCAATGGATTTATACAAAAAGGGTGAGATAGATGAATTATACATCTGTTATACAGAGTTTATATCACCTCTAACTCAAACTCCTAAATTAATGAAGGTTTTACCATTAGCTTTCGATAAAGAAGAGGCAAAATCAAAAGAAAATTCAGGAAGTAGAGCTAGGGTTCAATATTTACCATCACCAGAAGCAGTTTTAAGCTACTTAATACCTAAGTACGTATCAGGTGTAGTTTATGACGGTGTAATAGAATCTTTTGCATCAGAACAATCAGCAAGAAGAAATGCTATGAAGTCAGCTTCAGACAATGCAGACGAAATGCTTTCTACTCTAGAATTAAGTTACAATAGAGCAAGACAAACTGCGGTTACTCAAGAAATAACAGAAATCGTAGGTGGAGTTGAGGCTCTAAAATAAGGAGGTTAGGAAATGGCCAACGTAGGTAAAATAGTATCAATCGTAGGGGTTGTACTAGATGTTAAATTTGAAAATGAGCAAAGCCTACCTAACTTATTAAACGCATTAGTTATAAAGTTAGGAGATCAAGAAATAGTTGCTGAAGTTGCACAACATATCGGTGATGATACAGTTAGATGTATAGCAATGAGTGCAACAGATGGGCTAGTTAGAGGTATGGAAGTTATCGATACAGGTAAACCAATAGCAGTTCCTGTAGGAGATAAAACTTTAGGAAGAATATTCAATGTTCTAGGTGAACCAGTTGATGGATTTGAAGCACCAAAAGATGCTCCAAGAGATCCAATACATAGACCGGCACCAGAATTTAATGAAATAGCAGGTAGTGCTGAAATACTTGAAACAGGTATAAAAGTAGTTGACTTATTAGCTCCTTACTTAAAAGGTGGTAAAATCGGTTTATTCGGTGGTGCCGGAGTTGGTAAAACAGTTCTTATACAAGAGCTTATAAACAACGTAGCTAAACAACATGGTGGGATATCAGTATTCTCAGGTGTTGGAGAAAGAACAAGAGAAGGTAATGACTTATACTTCGAAATGAAAGAGTCTGGAGTTTTAAATAAAACGGCTCTAGTATTCGGACAAATGAATGAGCCACCTGGAGCAAGAATGAGAGTTGCATTAAGTGGTCTTACTATGGCTGAATACTTCAGAGATAAAGAAAACCAAGACGTGTTATTATTCATAGATAATATATTCCGTTTCACACAAGCAGGTTCAGAAGTTTCTGCACTTCTTGGACGTATGCCATCAGCAGTTGGTTACCAACCAACACTTGCTACTGAAATGGGTGCATTACAAGAAAGAATAACATCAACAAAACAAGGGTCAATCACATCAGTTCAAGCAGTATATGTACCTGCCGATGACTTAACTGACCCAGCACCAGCTACAACATTCACTCACTTAGATGCAAAAACAGTTCTTTCAAGATCTATAGCATCATTAGGTATATACCCAGCAGTTGATCCACTAGAATCAACTTCTAGAGTACTTGACCCTAATATAGTAGGTGAAGAACATTATGCTGTTGCCAGAGGAGTACAATCTATACTTCAAAGATATAAAGAATTACAAGATATAATCGCTATACTTGGTATGGATGAACTTGGTGACGAAGATAAATTAATAGTTGCTCGTGCTAGAAAAATACAAAGATTCTTATCTCAACCATTTACAGTTGGTGAACAATTTACAGGTATACCAGGTAAATACGTTCCAGTAAAAGAAACTATAAGAGGTTTCAAAGAAATATTAGAAGGTAAACATGATGATTTACCAGAATCTGCTTTCTTATTCGTAGGAACTATAGATGAAGCAGTTGAGAAAGGAAAGGAGAATTAGTCTATGGCAAACCAATTTGCATTAGAAATAGTAACTCCTGAAAATATCTTTTACAATGATCAAGTTGAAATGGTAATAATGAGAACAACAAAAGGCGATAGAGCTATTTTAAAAGATCATATACCATTTGTAGCAGGATTAGTTGAAGGACAATTAAGAGTAAAAAAAGATGGTAAATTTAAAGAAGGAAAAATTTCTGGAGGATTTATCACTGTTACAAAAGAAAAAACTACTATATTAACAGAAGCTGCATCATGGGATGGTGAAGTTTCAAAAGAAACTATATAGTAAATAATAAATAAAAGAGGAGTTATCTAAAATAGTGTAATACTAAAAAGATAACTCCTTTTTAAATGCTATAAATTATTTTAATAATTTATAGAATAATCTTATTCATTGTGTGATAAGTGGCTAGATTCTTCAATTTCCACTTTAAATTTCTTTTTCTTTAGATAGTTAGAAAATTCTGATATAACAGCTCCTCCTGTAATAAAGATAACAGCCAACATCTGTATTTATAACTCCAAGAATAGTATAGTAAATATATTGTATTAAAAAGCTAAATCTAGAACATAATTACTTTAAGGAGAAATTCAATGAATATATTTGGAATAGGAATTGATATTATAGAAATAAATAGAATAGAAAATGTATTGGAAAGAACACCGAGATTTTTGGAAAGAAATTTTACAGAAAAAGAAATTGATTATTTCAAACAGAAAAATTTTAAAAGTGAGAGTATAGCAGGTAACTTTGCATCAAAAGAGGCAATAAGTAAGGCTATTGGAACAGGAATCAGAGGCTTTAGACTAAAAGATATTGAAATTTTAAGAGATGAATTAGGAAAACCAATAGTTAATACTTATAATAATTTGAGGGAAATTTGCATAAAATATAATATTAAAGAAATAAAAGTAAGTATATCTCATAGTGAAAACTATGCTGTAGCTAATGCAATAATAATCTCTGAAAATTAATATATTATATCCAATAACATTAATAATTAACTCTTCTCTTGAATATTAATATAAGGGGGAGGGAGTTAAACATATGATCAAACGAAAAACAATATTATCAATATTTATACTCATATTTTTAACAATAAATTTAGTAGGGTGTAAAAATTTAAGTCAACAGACAAAAGAAGATATATATGAGGATTTTCAAAAGAAAATAACAAAGATGACGTCTTATACTTGCCAAGCAGATATAACAGTGTTTAATAATAAAAGTCAGAGCAAATATACGATAAATCATACTTATAAAAAGCCATCATATTACAAACTAGAGATAATAAAACCAGAAAATCTAAATGGAAAAACAATAGAATACAATAAAGATAAAATTATAATAAAAAATAAACAGTTAGATGATGTAGTAGAACTTCCGAATGTTGGGGATAATAAACTATATTTATTTATAGGAGATTTTGTGCAAGATTTTATGCAAAAAGATTCTATAAATATAAAAGATTCAGATGAACAATTAATTTTAGAAAAAGATATATCGCAGGAAAGCAATTATTTAAGTAAGCAAATATTGTATATAGATAAAAAGACTAAAAATCCTGTGAAAGTGGAAATACTAAATAATGAAGGTGAAAAAAAGTTTATTGTCAATTATACTAACTTTCAAAGTGAACATTAGTAACATCTAAATTAAATCTAGATAATGAGGTCTCTATAATTAAAAAGAATCTCACTAATATAATGAAGCTAATAATCTGACTAAAAACACAATAGTATTTATTCATACAAATACTATAAATCCACATTATAATTTTTGAATAAGGTTTTTCTTATAACTTTAAATGTAAACATTAATAACAATAAAAATAAGGAGAATACTATTGAGCAAAACAAATATAGACATATGTTAAATGGTAAGAAATGCAGTTTTACATTGATGCATCTATTTGGTAGAATTAGAATAGATAGTATTCCTAGGAGGCGGTTTTGTGAACAATAAGAATAAGGAAAAGATTGTATTTACTTTGCCAGAGGGAATTTTATCAGAAGTAGATAAAATTATTCAAATGGAAAATAGTAATAGAGAAGATTTTGCAAAGGCTGCGTTTCAATTTTATATAACTCAAAAGAAAAAATTAAATTTAAAAGAAACTATGATAAAGGGTTATAAAGAAATGGGAAGGATTAATCTTTCATTAGCTGAATTAGGAATGACAGATGAGATTTCTTTGGAAAATGATTCTAAAGGAGATATGGCAAAGGTTGAGTAATCTCAACTCTGAAATAAGACGAGGAGATTTATATTATGCAGATTTAAGTCCTGTTGTCGGTTCAGAACAAGGAGGTGTGAGGCCTGTTTTAGTAATTCAAAATAATATAGGTAACAAATATAGTCCTACAATTATAATAGCTGCGATAACATCGCAAATTAATAAAGCAAAATTGCCTACACATATAGAAATAAGTGCCAACGAATACGGACTAAATAAAGATTCTGTTATTCTCTTAGAACAAATTAGAACGATTGATAAAAAGAGGCTGAGAGAAAAAATAGGTTGTCTAGATAAAAACATGATGTTAAAAATAGATAATAGTCTTCAAATAAGTTTAGGTTTGTTTAATATGTAAAAGACTATTGAATTTTGATTTTCAATAGTCTTTTTTGCTATATAAAATATCGTTATTAAAAAATAATTTTAATAATGATATAATAAGAATAAATCGGTACTATAATAGTACTATACAGTGATATCAGTTAAAAATTAGGAGGTAAATCACATGAGAGACCATAAGGGATTAAATGAGATTGCTAGTATCATTAGAAGAGAAATTGTAACTATGATACATGGAGCGAAATCTGGATATCCAGGAGGATCTTTATCAGCTGTTGAAATTTTGACAGCATTGTATTTTGATGAGATGAATATAGATCCAACAAATCCTAAAATGGAAGATAGAGATAGATTTGTTTTATCTAAAGGACATGCCGCACCTGTTTTATATGCTACTTTAGCAGAAAGAGGTTTTTTTGATAAAAAAGAGTTAGCTGGATTTAGAAAATTTGGAGCAATGTTGCAGGGGCACCCAGATATGAATAAGGTGCCAGGAGTCGATATGTCTACAGGTTCTCTGGGACAAGGTTTTTCTGCCGCTTGTGGAATGGCAATGGGTTCTAAACTTGATAATGCACCATGGAATGTATATGCTCTATTAGGTGATGGAGAGATACAAGAAGGTATTGTTTGGGAAGCGACTATGAGTGCTGCACATTACAAATTAGATAACTTAATAGTATTTCTAGATTATAATGGGCTTCAAATAGATGGGAATATAGAAAGTGTTATGAACGTTAACCCTATAGAAGGTAAATTTAAATCTTTCGGATGGAATGTTATAACAATAGATGGTCATGATTATGATCAAATATTTGCAGCTTTAGATATAGCAAAAGATACAGTCGGAAAACCAACTATTATAATTGCTAAAACTATAAAAGGCAAAGGCGTTTCTTTTATGGAAAACCAAGCTAGTTGGCATGGGAGTGCTTTAAATGATGCAGAGTTAAAACAAGCTTTATTAGATTTGGGAGGTGCTTGCCGTGAATAATTTATCAACTAGAGAAGCTTATGGTCAAGCTTTAGCTGAATTAGGAGATTTGAGAGATGATATAGTAGTTTTAGATGCAGATTTATCTAAATCAACAAAAACAGTTGAATTCGCTAAGAAATTTCCAACTAGATTCTTTAATATGGGGATAGCAGAGCAAAACTTAATAGGGGCTGCTTGTGGTTTATCTACAACTGGAAAAATACCTTTTGTAAGTACTTTTGCAGTATTTGCTACAGGAAGGGGATTTGAAATAATAAGAAACTCTGTATGTTATCCAAATTTAAATGTAAAAATATGTGCAACACATGCAGGAATAACAGTAGGTGAAGATGGGGCATCACACCAAAGTATAGAAGATATTTCAATAATGAGATCAATACCCAATATGACAGTATTAGTTCCAGCTGATGGTGTTGAAGCTAAGAAGATGATTTTTGAGGTAGCTAAATATAAAGGTCCTGTATATGTAAGACTAGGCAGAAGCTCGGTTCCTACTACATTTAATGATGATTATGACTTCCAAATAGGTAAGGGTGTAATTTTAAGAGAAGGAATAGACGCAACTATAATCGCTTGTGGAATAATGGTAGATGAGGCTGTTAAAGCAAGCATATTATTGAAATCAGAAGGTATAAGTACGAGAGTAATAAATATGTCTACTATAAAACCTATAGATGAAGAATTAATAATAGAATCTGCTATAAAAACAGGTGCAATTGTTACTGTTGAAGAACACAGTGTTATAGGCGGACTAGGAAGTGCGGTAAGCGAAGTTGTTGCAGAAGAATGTCCTGTTTTAGTAAAAAAATTAGGAATTAATGATGTATTTGGACAATCTGGAAATTCAACAGAATTGTTAGAGTCATATGGATTGACTGCCGAAAATATTGTTGAGAAAGTAAAAGAAACTATTAAACATAAATAAAATGATATACATAATGAGAACTGATTATACTAGATACCACGATATCTTAAAATAATCAGTTTTTGTTTTAAAATTTTAGAATAGGTAAATTATAAACCTCATATATTTTAAATATATGGGGGTGATGTAAATTGGATGTTAAATTCAATATGAAAGGTATGATTTACGGCATTTTCTTAATTATATTTATATTGGCAGGATTTATAATTTTACCGAAAATGTTTCATGAAGATGTAAAGGCCGTAGATTATATTGTAGTTCAGAGGGATTCCATTCCAGATAAAATATTAAATATGATGGATGATTACATAGACCAAGAGAGAGCTTTAGCAACAATAATAGATGGGAAAGTATATGTTATAGTAACTCGAGGTCAAAATGAGGAGTATGGCATAGATGTAGAAAAAATAAATCTACAAGATAAAGAAGGAAAACAAGTTATGACAGTAGAAGCTGTATATAAGCAAAAAGAAGATGCATACCCTTTCGTTGTTCTAGAAACAAATATGAAATCTTTGCCTGATAAAATTGAGTTAAATCAAAAATATTCAGGTGAAAATAAAACTAAATAGAGTAGTAACAAATATAATAAAGCACATGAAAATTATCTAATCATGTGCTTTACATATTTATAATAAATTTTGCAAATTCACTATGAGTGTTAAATTATTTATTAGGTGTTAATATTCTAGTCTCAGTTATAATATAATCAAGTTGAGCATCGTGAGGTTCTTTTGGAACTTCAGGGAATATTTGAAGGTCAAAAGCAATACCTACAGTAACGGCATCATCTCTTAATCTTTCTATAAATCTATCATAGTATCCACCGCCATAACCTAATCTGTAACAATCTTCACTATAAGCAACAGCAGGAACAATAACTAAATCTAAATCTTTTACATCTAATGTAGGTGCATCTGGTTTTGGTTCTCTTATATTATAAGCTCCCACTTTAATACCGTTTTCCAAATCGGTAATTTGAGCAGGAATTAAAACTCTGTCTTCTACAATAGTTATAGGAGATGTGACAGTTTTTCTAAGAGATATAAGTTTATTGATTAAATGGTCAGTACGGACTTCATTATTAAAGTCTAAATAAAGCATGATATTTTGGGCCTTTTTTATACAATCCATTTGAAGCAATTTTTCTGTTATGATGTCTGAATTTTTTTCAATAAAGTCTTTATCTTTTGCTTTTCTGTCTGCAATTACCTTTTTTCTAAATTCTTTTTTCATAAAATCTACCCCTTTGTATATATATGGTATAATATTGAAGATATAATTAATATCCTTAATATAAATTTTAGTATAGTTAGTTACTGTAAATCAACAAATTTAGGAAATAGTAATAAAAAGGATAGATTATCATATAATAGTAATAGTTTATTTAAAAGGAGATGTAGGAGATATGTCAAAAAAGAAATTGGTAATAGGATCAGTAAGTCTCGTTGTCGCAACAATAATATGTACTATTTTAGTCCAAGTTTTCCTGTTAAAAGGTGTATTTATATCGAGAAATTTATATAATCAATATAAAAAATACGATAAACTAGTAGCTTTAGAAAATATAGTAGAAGAAGATTATTATCAAGAAGTAGACCAAGAGAAACTAATCTTAGGGGCAGAAAAAGGATTAATACAATCTTTAGGTGATCCTTATTCAGAATATTACACAAAGGAAGAGTTTAATTTATTAAAAGAACAAACACAGGGGTCATTTGTAGGTATAGGAATCTATATGAGTGGCAATGATGAAGATAACGTAGTTGTTAAATCGGTAATAAAAGATTATCCAGCTGAAAAGAGTGGTTTAAAATCAGGGGATATAATTTTAAACGTAGACGGTGAAGAAGTAAAATACTCACAATCTTCTTTAGCAGCTAGCAAAATTAAAGGAAAAGCTGGAACATCAGTAGTTTTAACTATAAAAAGAGGGGATAAACAATTTGATGTAACAGTAAAAAGAGAAGAAATAGTAGTTGCAAGTGTAAAAAGTGAAGTTAAAGATGACAATATAGGATATGTACAAATAACTTCATTTGATAAGAATACATATAAAGAATTTAAACAAGCAGTAAGTTCATTACAAAAGAAAAATGTAAAATCTTTAATAATAGATCTTAGAGATAATCCAGGTGGATTACTGGATGTATGTGTTGACATAGCAGACTATTTATTAGGAGAAGGAACTATAGTATACACTAAAGATAATAATGGGGACACTCAATATTATAAATCTGATGAAAAGAAAGTAGATTTACCTATAGCAGTACTAATAAATGAAAATAGTGCATCAGCATCAGAAATTTTAACAGCAGCTATAGTTGATAACAAAGCAGGTATTGCAGTAGGAACAACTAGTTATGGAAAAGGTCTTGTCCAAAGTGTAAGAGAATTTAATGATGGTACAGGATATAAATTAACTACAGCTCAATATTATACTCCAAATGGAAATTATATAAATAAACAAGGTATTAAACCTAACATAGTAGAAAAAAATAAAGAAAAACAATTAGATAGAGCAATTGAATATATAAAAAAGAATAAGTAATATATGTGATGCATATTTAGGGTAAAGTATTCTAAAATATATGTTTAATATTGATATTTTATATTATTTTATTACATTTTTGATTTGTTTTTGTTATATAATCGAGAAAAATACATTTTTTTAGATAAAATGTTAGAAAATTGTTTTTAAAAATGAAGGAGATTATAAATTAGTATAGAATATCTATACATAAGTTAATAATTTATAATTAGGAAGTGAAGCTTATGAAAGAAACTAAGAAAAAAGTTGTTAACATCCAGGAATATAAAGAAAAAAGAAAACAAAAAGAAGTAGACAGAAATGAACTTATAGCTCTTATAAAACAAATAGCAACATTAAAATAGGGTGAATTAACTCTATAATAAAATTCAAAAAATAAAAACTGTACATAAATTTTAAAAAATATGTACAGTTTTTTAATGTATAATTTTAATCTCTAAGTGTGTTTAATGAATCTAGATAGTCTTTAAATTGTGCAAATTGCTCTTCATTTTCAAATTGTATTTCTTTAGAATCTTCACTTTCAAAGTTTTTTAAATATACTGAGGGGTTGTTTTCTGTGTTATCATAATAAATACATCTATAGCCATCTTCGTATAAACCTTTTACATTCTCAAAATTATACATATAAATCACCTTTCTTTAATTATTAAGGTTATTTTTATTATGTGGAATTTATGATTTAATATGTGTTTAATTGAGAATATTAGTTTAATTTATATTAATTTATTTGTTATGGAATTAAAAAATATAAATAATAAAACTATAATTTTATTAAGTTGAGATATTGAAATTGCAAGGATTAATATATTTTTAATAAAAAAATGAAAAAAATATAAAAAAAGTGTTGACGTATATTTAAAATGATGATATATTATTACTTGTCCTTGAGAGAGGGGCGAGAACTTAAAGAGTTAATAAGTCGAAAACGATGAAAACTCAAAAAAAGTTTTTGAAAAAAATATTGACAAACGAAATTAAGTTTGTTAAACTAAAGAAGCTGAAACAAGCGAAACAACTTAAAAAGTTAAGCGAGTTAAGCAAATGAACTTTGAAAATTAAACAGTAGGTTAATTATAAACTTTAATTCACACGAATTAAAACCAACAAC
>JABLTT010012628.1_pt1 | contig 33978 bp, 28 predicted proteins | sample 7160061 | NCBI WGS metagenome assembly JABLTT01 (sample SAMN14651232, study PRJNA627086) | human gut metagenome | isolation source: feces | host: Homo sapiens
AACGTCGGCCGCCCCCGCCTCCACCAGTTGGCGGGCGGCGAAGCGCTCGAACCCGCTCGCCTGCCCCTGCTGGGTGGTGCCGCGCCAGATCAACGCGTCGAGCGCATCGGGCAGCGGACCGTCCAGCAGGTCGAGGATGACCTCCCCGATGCGGCCGCCGCCCGTGCCGGCCGCAACGCCCTGCGTCTGCGGGATGTGGACGAAGGTGAGCCAGCTGACCGCCAGGAAGTACCGCAGCTCCCAGTTGCGGGTGAGGAAGAATCGCCCCGGGTCACGCGTGGGGTTGACAAAACCGTATCTCTGGTCCCATGTCGTCTGGTATTCGCCCACGATCACCGGTTGACCGCCGCCGTTCGGGTCCGGGACGCGAATGGCGCCCTGCCCCTTCCGGTCCTGCCATTGAACCAGTTCCAGCGACGGGCGCAGACCGGCAAGACCGGTCAGCGGTCGATCGCACGAGTAGACCTTGCCGCCGGCGGCCAACCACGCGAGCAACCGCGCGCGACGGCCGGGCAGCAGTTCGGCCACATAGCCGAAGCCGTGCTCGGGATCGCGGCAGGCGTCCCACACCACGCCATAGGTCACGCCTTCGGGCTGGCCGGGGATGGCGGCCAGCTTGCTCGTCTTGGAGAATAACGGCAGTTTGATGACGGCTGGATCCCGGTCCATGACGACCTCCTTGTCCTCGTATGTTGTTCCATCCTATCGGGTTCCGGCCCACTTGGCGGGCGTCCCCCAACCCGTTTGGTTCCGGCCCGATCGACCGAAGGCGGCACGGAAATTCATCCGACGTTCATGTTTGAGCATGCACGGCGGCGACACACCATTTAGGATGAACAGTGACAAAGGAGCGTTATGGAACAACACACTCGGAACGCCGGCAACCTGGCCGGCGCCTTCAAGGGGCAGGATGCCCCCGAAGCGCTTTCGACCGGGGAGTTTCCGGTGCAGCCGGCGGGCAAGCTCACGCCGCGCGAGAAGCGGTGGATTGCGTACGACGTCGGCAATTCCGCATTCGTGCTGCTGTCGACCGCGGTGGTGCCGATCTACGCGAACTCGCTGCTGGAGGCCGCCGGACAGGACAACATCGTGTCCACATGGGGGTACGCGCAGACCGTCGCCTCGCTGGTGATCGCGCTGCTCATGCCGATCCTAGGGTCGATCGCCGACGTGCAGGGCATGAAGATCAAGTTCTTCCTCGGCTTCTTCCTAACCGGCGTGGTGATGTGCCTGGGCATGTCGCTGCCGCTGGGGTGGCTAGCGTTCCTGGTTGTGTATGTGCTGGCGACCATCGGCCTGAACGGTTCGCTGACGTTCTACGATTCGATGCTGATCGACACCACGTCGAACGAGCGGATGGACAAGGTATCCTCGCACGGCTACGCGTGGGGCTACGTGGGGTCCACGATCCCGTTCATCGTGTGCATCGCGGTGATCTTCGGCGGACCGGCGCTGCTGAACCTGGACACGGCCACCTGTACGCGCATCTCGTTCCTCATCACCGCCGTGTGGTGGGTGGCGTTCACCGTGCCGCTGCTGCGCAGCTACCGGCAGGTCCATTACCGCACGACCGCCGACCATACAGCCGAGGCGGTACGCGGCACGTTCAGGGAGCTGGCCGCCACGTTCCGTAAGATCGCGCATGACAGGTCGCTGCTGCTGTTCATGATCGCGTTCTTCTTCTACATCGACGCGGTGAATACCGTCATCTCCATGTCCACCTCGTACGGCACGCAGTTGGGCATCGATTCCACACAGCTGGTCATCGCGCTGCTGGTCACGCAGTTCGTGGCGTTCCCGTGCGCGATCCTGTACGGACGCCTGTCCGGACGGTTCGGCGCCAAGCGGATGATCGTGATCGCGGTGATCGCCTATCTGGGTATTGTGATGTTCGCCGCATTCTTCCTGAAAACGGCTGTGGAGTTCTGGATCCTGGCGATTCTGGTGGGCATGTTCCAGGGCGGCATCCAGGCGCTCTCACGCTCGTACTATGGCAAAATCATTCCGAAGGACCACGCCAACGAGTACTACGGCTTCTACGACATCTTCGGCAAGACCGCCTCGGTGCTGGGCACGTTCCTGGTGGCCACGACCACGGCGGCAACGGGCAATGCGTCCTTCGGCGTGCTGTCGATTGCGGTGCTGCTGGTGGCGGCGCTCGTGCTGCTGCTTGTGCAGAAGGATCCGACGGCTTAGGAACGGTGGTGCGCACTACTTCAAGTTTGATGATTTGACTTCGCGGAAACAGCCTAGTTCAACCATTAAACTTGAGGTAGTGCGCACCGGTTCCCCCTTCCCTATGGCGTTTCCCACGTTTTCACGCCATGATTGTTCCAGAACAGGAGACCGCCATGACCGAAGAATCCAAAACCTACCGCATCGAACATGATTCATTGGGCGAACTGCCCGTGCCGGCCGACGTCTACTGGGGCATCAACACGCAACGCGCCATCGGCAACTTCCCGGTTTCCGGCATCACCGATTCGCAGCACCCTAGCCTGATCCGCTCCTACGCCACCGTCAAACGCGCCTGCGCCGAAGCCAACGATGAGCTCGGCCTGCTCGACCACGAGCGCGCGCGATATATTGCAGCCGCCTGTCTGGAGGTGGAATCAGGCAAACTCGCCGACCAGTTCCCCGTCGATGTGCTGCAGGGCGGCGCCGGCACCTCCACCAACATGAACGTCAACGAGGTCATCGCCAACCGCGCGCTCGAACTGGCCGGCCATCCGCGCGGCGACTACGCGTTCATCCACCCCAACGACCACGTCAACCACTCGCAGTCCACCAACGACACCTATCCCGCGGCCTGCAAACTGGCGATCATCGACGCGCTTGGCCCGTTGACCGAGCAGTGCCGCAACCTGGCCCGCGCCTTCCACGACCTGGCCGACAAGCACATCCACGACGTCACCATCGGCCGCACCCAGTTGCAGGACGCGGTGCCGATGACCTTCGGACAGGAGTTCCACACCTTCGCCACCTTCCTGAAGATGGATGTGGCCGCGCTCGAATCGCTGGTGCCGCAGCTGGCCGTACTCAACCTGGGCGGCACCGCCATCGGCACCGGAATCTGCGCCGATCTGCGGTTCCGCGAGGCCGCAATCGACCATCTGGCGCGCATCACCGGCCTGCCGGTGACCGCCGCGCCCGATCCGCTGGCCGCCGTAACCGACATGAGCGCGTACATCGCCGCGTCGGCCGCGCTGAAGAACCTGGCGATCCACCTGAAGAAGGCCGCCGACGACCTGCGTCTGCTCAACTCGGGCCCGCGCTCCGGCTTCGGCGATCTGCGTGTGCCGCCGCGCCAGGCCGGTTCGAGCATCATGCCCGCCAAGGTGAACCCGGTGATTCCCGAATGCGTGGACCAATGCTGCTTCGTGATCTTCGGCATAGACGTGACCGTGAACTGGGCCGCCGCCGAGGGCCAGCTGCAGCTCAACGCGTTCGACCCGGTGATGACGCACGAGATCCTGACCGGCATGGAGCTGATGGACAACGCGATGCGCATCTTCCGCGAGAACTGCGTGGAGGGCATCGAGGTGAACCTGGAGACCGGACGCCGGTACGCGGAGGGCTCGCCGTCCATCTCGGCGGCGTTGAACGACGCGATCGGCTACGAGCATGCGTCCGCGATCGCCAAGGAGGCCGTGGCGACGGGCCGCACGGTGCGCGAGGTGGCCGGCGAGCGCACCGACCTGCCGGCGGACCAGCTCGATGCGCTGCTTGATCCGATCACGCTCTCCCGGCGCCTGGGCCAGACCTGCCGCGAACGTCGGGATTCCGGACTCTGACACATTCACTCTCATCTCCTGTCCCTCGTCCTTGGGATTCCGCCATTCAGGAGGATGGTTCAGAGTCACAATGCGTCAGAGTCCGTGAAGGTCCGGCGAAGGACTTACGGACGTCCCGGCTAAGATGGTGGGCAGGAAGGAGGCCGCCATGGCAAGCCAGACCTCAAGAGCCACTGGCAACATCATCGACTACGTGCGCACGCGCACGGGGTCGTTCGACGAGCGCCCGTTCAACGACGTGGACGCGCTGGTACTGGCCTCGCTGGCCTACCAGACGATGCCGGACGTGGTGCCTACGCTGGTCGATTGGGAGCGTCGCTATGGCACGGCCTCCGCCCGCTGGCGCACGCTGATGGCCGATCCGAAGGCCGCCTTGCGCAGTCCGTTGGATTCGTTGCGCGCACTGCGCCGGCCCGTTTTCCCCAACACCACGCTGGCCGACGCCGCCGCGGCCCTGCACCCGCAGGATTTCGACTATAAGTCCGGTTATACGGGTCTGGCAGACCCGAAACTGACCGAGACGCTGTTCTCCGCGATGGCCCGCAATCCGCGGTTCTCGTCGATTCGCGTGGGCGCGGTCGACGAGCAGTTCAGCCATGAGCACCAGACGCAGTTCGCGGCGATGACGCTGCTGCTGCCCGACGGCACGCTGGTGGTGTCGTTCCGCGGCACGGACACCTCGTTCGTCGGCTGGAAGGAGGACTTCAACATGGCCTTCCAGTATCCGGTGCCGGCGCAGCGGCTTGCGGCCGACTACGTGACGCGCGTGGCGCGGCTCTGGCAGGGCGATCTGGTGCTGCTCGGCCATTCCAAGGGCGGGAACCTGGCCGTGTATGCGGCGCTGCAGGCCGGTGATGACGTGCTGCTGCGCATCCGCCGCGTCTATTCGCTGGACGGCCCCGGATTCCCCGCCGACGTGGTGGCGGGCGACCGGTACTGCGCCGTAGCCGACCGGATCGTCAAGATCGTGCCCGATTCGTCGATTGTGGGCATGATCCTGGACTCACCGGAGCATTGCGTGGTGGTCAAGTCGAATGAGTACGGCCCGATGCAGCATCTGGCGTTCTCCTGGCAGGTGGATCGCGACCGGTTCGTGACCGTGCCGGAGGTTTCGGCCACGTCCCGCGAGTTCAAACGCTCGTTGGACCGGATGCTGGCCGGCATGACGCCCGACCAGTGCGAGCGCGTGGTGGATGCGTTGTTCAAGGTGCTCGCCGCCAGCGACGAGCACGGCCTGATCGGTCTGATGGAGGCGGGCCCGAAGACGATCCCGGCGATGCTGGGCGCGTTCGCGGGACTGACCGACGAGGAGCGTCAGCACATTCTGGAGGCCGCCGGCATCCTGCTCAAGGCCTCCTTCCCGTTCCCCTGGCAGTCCGCACGCCCCTCCTCCTGACGGGGGTGCAGGCCCGCCCGCGGAAACCTACGCCTCCGGCTTCTCGAACGGCGCGTTGATCACACGGTCGCGCCAGTAATACACGTCGTCGTGCTCGCCGATCTCACGCGCCACATGGCACGGGTTCCCGTAGGCCACGACGTTCGCCGGAATATCCTTGGTGACGACCGACCCCGCGCCGATCACGCTGTTCTCGCCGATGGTGACGCCGGGCAGGATCGTCACGTTCGCACCGATCCACGCACCGCTGCCGATGGTGACCGGCAGCGAGTACTGGGTGACGGTCGGCGCCTTGCGCAGGTCGGGACGGATCGGGTGTCCGGTGGTCACGATCGTCACGTTCGGGCCGATCATCACGTCGTCGCCGATGGTCACGACGCCGTCGTCGACCAGGGTCAGGTTGAAGTTGGCGTAGAACCGTTCGCCGACGAACGTGTTGCACCCCCAGTTCGCGTGCAGCGGTGGTTCGATGTATGAGCCCTCGCCGATGCCGCCGAGCAGCCGCTGCAGGAGGGTGGCGCGGCGACCGGCCTCGCCCGGGCGGGTGGCGTTGAAGTCGTAGAGCAGTTCCAGTTGGGCGCGTTGGGCGTCGAGCATCTCCTCGTCATCGCACAGATAGACATCCCCGGAACGCATGATGTCCAGCACTCGTTGCGGTACCGCCATGGCAACCTCCTTGTCAGCGGGATTGCGCTCATCCTACCTCACAGGGTGACGTTGCGCCCAGGCGCGGTGGAGTTCGCTCGCAGCCGAGCCGTACGACAGGGACAGGTATCATATAGACGGTATGTCTAATTAATTGGGCCAAGGAGATGATGCACATGCCGCGCCCACGTCACGATTCGGAACTGCTGCCAGCCAAGGAACGGATGCGCAACGCGTTCTGGGCGCTGCTGGAGGACCGCGAATACCGCAAGATCACCGTCACGGACATCGTGCACGAGGCGCAGGTGAACCGCAACTCGTTCTACTACCATTACGGTAGTCTCAGCGAGTTGGCCGACGACGCGATCCTGCAGGAGGTGGAGAACACATCCATCGCCCAACTGGTCGACGAGACCACCGACGACCACGGCATACCCTCCATGGACGACGACGCCGTGCGCGAACACTGGCACAAGCGCATCAGCGCCGCCATCAACTCCTCCGAACACCGCACACGGCTCAACCACATGGCGCTTCTGGCCGGCCCGCACAGCTCCCCCGAACTGATGGACTCGCTACGCGATTTCACACGTATGACCCTGTTCACCGCGCTGAAGCTGGACGAAAGCGATATGACGCTGCGCAGCGACCTATACATTGACTTCGCCGTCGGCGGGATCCTGGCGATTCTGCGCCGTTGGCCGGAACTGCGGGAGATGAACGTGGCGCAGACCCTGTACGACGACGACATCGCCGCCATGGCCATCGGGCTGTACCTGTCGATGTCGGGCGACGAGGTGCGCGACTCGTGGAAGCGCATCTTCCGCCGCCGCGGGGAGGATGGGCCCGCGGACCAGTAGAGGCCGCGCCCCGACGCCCGTCAGGCTTCCTTCCGACGACGGCGGACCACCACGAACAGGATCACGCCCATGGCGGCGGCCACCGCGATTACCGCGGCACCGGTGTCCGCGGTCTGCCCGCCACCGTGCCCGTAATCGTCATCCACGCCAGGCTGCCCGCCGGGCTGCTCCCCGGAATCCCCGGAATCGTCCGACCCCGGTTCGGAGCCGCCCGCGCCTTGGCGTCCAGCATGGCCATGCGCGGCTCGGAGCCGAGCACGTCCGGCAGGTAGTCGTCCTGCAGCAAGCCGATGCGCGCGTCGTCGTTCACGGGCATGTTCGCGTTGCCGGTGACGCCGTCCTCGTTGGAGCCGATGCCGCCCTCGTAGGCGACGAGGTCGGCGGCGTGCGGGGTGAGTGCGGTGCTGTCGCGCAGCCCCGGCGCGGCCATGGCCGACGGCATGCTGCTCGACGCGATAGCCACGCTTGGTGACGGGGAGCGTCCCGTGATCCATTCCGACCGCGGGTGCCATTACCGGTGGCCCGGGTGGATCCGCATCTGCGAGGAGAACGGGCTGACCCGGTCGATGAGCGCCAAGGGCTGCTCGCCGGACAACGCCGCCATGGAGGGGTTCTTCGGCCGGCTCAAGAACGAGTTCTTCCACTGCCGCGACTGGCGGGGCGTGGACTACGAACGGTTCCGCGAACGGCTCGCCGCCTACCTGACCCACTCCAACGAGACACGCATCAAGAAGTCGCTGGGCTGGCAAAGCCCTGTGCAATACAGGAAAAGCCTTGGACTGGCCGCGTGACCGTCCAAAAAACATCCGCACCCCCCAAACCCCGGACTTAGCGCCACCTTTTCCACAGGACCCATAAGTCAACAGTTAAAAAGGTGACACTAGGACCAGTCCCACCGCTCAGGGGTGGAAGTGGCGGATACCGAGCAATACGACAGCCCCGACGAGCAACGCCGCGACAACCGCAATCGGCGTTACGACGCTGGCGCCGGAGTCCGCTATTGCCTCAGGCGGCTCCGCGGAATCCGCGTCCCCACCGTCCGGCTCCGAAGGATCCGAAGGGCCGGAGGGGTCCGAAGGGCCAGACGGGTCAGAGGGGTCCGATGAATCCGAAGGGCCGGAGGGATCTGACGGATCAGAAGGACCAGAAGGTTCCGACGGTTCCGAAGGATCCGAAGGACCGATCGGGTCGTCGGGCTGGTCTGGTTCCTCCTCGTCGACGCGGCGGTCGGCGACGTGCACGATTACGGATCCAGTGAACAGGTTGCTCAGGTCCTGTCCGCCCAGATCCTGTTTGGGGCTGTTGACTGTATTGTGCTCCATGCACTGCGTCACCGTCAGACGCGACCACCCCGCATCCGCTCCCAACGTCTGCGGGTATCCCGCCCCGTCAGGAACATACTGCAGATTGCCGTCGCCCGCGTAGCGCAGGTGCGTGGTCTCGCCGGTCGGCCGCCAAGCGGCGGACTCCCCCGGAGCCGTCGCCGAGGTTTGCAGCACGGCGGTCACGTCGTGCAACGTTGCGTCGATGTCGTCATCCGCCGCGAACTGCACCATGCTGCGCACCAGGTATCCGACGCCGAGGTCCACGCGCACCCCGTCGTCGGCCACGCCCGCGTCGGCGAACACGCCCTGATCGTTCACGACGACCGGCACCGCCCGCGCGTTCGCCACGTACCCGTCCGGCGCAACGGTCTCCACAAGCACATAGTCGCCCGGGTCGAGCGTATGGCCGGCGGTCGGGAACGCCAGCCCGCCGTCGTCGCCGGTCGTCGCCTCGTCCACCGGCGAGACGCCAGGCGCCACGCCCAGGGTCACGGTCCCGTTGCCATCGGCCCCGCGCACGGTCCATGCCGCCCCGGTTGTATCAGATGTATCAGAGTCCGTAACGTCCACCATGTCCGCGCGACGGTAGAGCGCGAAAGTAGCACCGGCCAGCGGATTGCCAGCGGTGTCGGTTTTCGCCACCAGGAACCCGTTGCGAATGTTGGCGATATACAGCCGCACCGAGTACGCGTAGCTGAACCCCGCATACCCCGCGTCCGGTTCGGTGAGGATGCGATGAATCGTGCGAGCGGACGCTCCGTCTGCCCCGCCACTGCCGGCTACGTAGTAGTACTGCACCGTGTACTGCGCACCCGACGTGTCCTCGCCGTTGTTCGCAAGCATGCCGTAGTACTGGTTCACGTCGCCAGGCAGGTTGTCGACCTCCACCTGATAGGCGCCGTTAGTGCCGAGCGCGAACGGGTATGGGGTGGCGCGCACGGCCTGCACAATCGAGGCCAGACTGTTGTCTGCGCCGACCTGCCAGCCGGCGAGTGCGTCCCCCGAAACAGGCGCCCAGTTGGCCGAGTCGTCGACGGGTGCGCTCATGCTGCGCCGTTTCATGATGACGGCGAACATGCTGCCACCGGACGGGTCGACGACGCCGACGGTGCCGTCGCCGTTGTCGATGCGGATCGGATCGGTGGCGGTGGCGGTGAGTTTGGCCTGCGACCATGCACCCGTGTCCCACTCGTTGGTGGATAGGAGCACGCCGTTCTCGAATCGCAGGTGCATGTCTCCGGGATGCCGGTATCCGGCGGGCGCGCCCACCTCCCGCAGCACCATGTAGTCGTATTGCGCGTCGAGCTGTTCGAGGGTGATCGGGAAGCCGCGCTCGTTGGTGAACACGAGTTCGCCGTTGGGGTCGGTGGTCCCCTCGTACACCGCGTCGCCGATCGGCTGGTATTGGGCGTCGGCCGGGAACAGCTGGAATTGCGCGCCGCCGAGCGCCGCCCCGTTCTGGTCGACCTTGCGGATGCCGCTTTCCGGAATGGAGACGAGGTTGTATTTCAGGCTCATGTTCGAGTCGGTGTTGCCGCGTTCCAGATAGTAGAAATCGAGCGTGTGGTAGGTATCGTCGGCGAAGGTGGGGCCGGCGAACTGCGCCGTGTCCAAGCCGGCGGCGGCGAACGCGTCGGCCAGCGTGATCTGCTGGTATGGGGTGTCGATGCCCGCGTCGTATGCGTTGTTGTTGTTCCGGTCCCAGTACACGGTCACCGAGCCGGTGGCGAAGTCGATTTCGAGCGATGAGGCGTTGTGGATGCCGCCAAGGTCGCCGACGAGCACGTCGTCGATGTACACCCACACGTCGTCGTCGCCGGAGAAGTTGTAGGTGACGGGCGTGGTCTGCGATTCGTCGACGTGGCCGCCGTACTGTTGGATGAACCGGGTGGCCATGCTCATGCCGAAGTAGTGGTTGATGACGGGACTGACGGAGGTCACGCCGTTGCGTTGCAGCGCGCCGCCGGACACGTTGAATACCTGCGCGCCCGTGTTGAACGGGAAGAACTGGCCGTTGGGCGAGGCGCCGCCCGTGTTCACGCCGCCTGCGTTGTACAGGGTGAACGCGTTGGTCGACTCGTTGAATTGAGCGAAGTTCGTCTGACTGTTGTAGGAGTAATAGCCTTGGTCGTCGACCTGGAGCAGGCCGGTGACGCCGGGGAACGCCTGTTTGCTAGGGCCGCCGGTGTTGGAGAACAGGTAGGCGAGCGATTCGCCGCCGAGGGTTGTGGAGAGTGTCGGGTAGCCGTCCGTGCCGAGCGTGGGGGCCGCGATGGCGGTGCGTGGATGGGCGCTGGCCGTCCACTTGTTGACGTTGCTGGGGTTGGCCTCGTAGGGGGCGGCGGAACGGCTGGCGTTTTTGTTGAAGTCGAGGACGTGACCCGCGTTGATGCCGAGGTCGGCGATGCCGGCGGGGTCGATGTTGTCGGCTGCGCCGCGGTCGGTGAGCCAGTAGTCGAAGAGGTTGATGGTGGTGCCGCGCGGTGTGACGCCGTCCACGGTGTAGGGGGCGAGTGGATTGTCGGCTGCGCTCGCCGTGAGGGGCGATGCCGCCAAGGTCACCGCGATGGCGATGATGACGGCAGCCAGATAGCGGATGCGACCGGCTTGCTGCCGGGAGGGGGTGACGTGCATGGGGTTCTTTCCGATAGTTCGAATCGCTGAGTTTCACTCAGGCTAGTCCGTCCGGAACCCCTCGTCGGCATACGGGGGTACCCGTTACGCCCAACGCGCAGCATTCGCACGTTATTGGGCAACTAGCGGGCGTTACGCGGTTCCACAATGTGCGCCAACGCCGAGGCGGGCCTCCACCGGTGTGGGTGGAGACCCGCCTCAGCTATGGGGCTGTTGGGCCGTTACGCAGCTGCGTTACCTGCGGTGACGTCCGCGCGCCGGCTTGCCGTTGCCGGCAACCTGTGCCATGCGCGTCCGTCGCTGCATGGCGATGGTTGCGCCAATCAGCAGCAGACCGAAGCCGATGAAGCCAACGCTGGTCACATCGCTACCGGTGATGGCCACGACCGGCTCGCGCTCGTTCACCACGGTGATTGTGAGACCGTCCTGAGAGAGCGAGAAGGTCTTGTCGCCGGGTAGCAGCGCCGCCAGCGGGTTCTGCTGGACACGGATCACTCCGTCCACGCCGACCGTGAACGTGTACCGTTCGGCCGGCAGGACGTACCCTTCGGGTGCCTTCGTTTCCTCGAGCACGTACCGCTCGCCGCCGATGATCAACGGCAGGGCGACCGTGCCATCCGCGCCCGTGGTCAGAATCTGCTGCGTGGTGCCGTCCGCGAACCGTCCGCTCAGGGTGAACTCGGCGCCGACCAGTACGTCGCCGTCCTCGTTCACCTTCTTCAGCGTCAGCTCGATCGGCTGGTCGACTGCCGTCAGCGCGATGGTGCCGGCCGTCTTGTCACCACCGATGGTGTAGCCGTCCGGCAACTCGGTGCCGGCGGTCACGCTGGCCGCACGGCCCTTCCGACCGACGGTGAAGTGCAGCGACTCGGTGATAAGCGCGTATCCGTCCGGTGCCTTGGTTTCGGTGAGCACGTACGCGTGGCCGGCAATGAGCTCGCCGGTGATGGTCGGCACCGTACCGTCTTCGCTGCTCCCGACTGGTGAACGCTTCTGCTGGGCCAGCCGACGACATCCCGTCTCCCTCCATTGGAAAACAAGGTATTGTCCAATGACTAATACCCACCCCCGAGACCACCCCGAAGCACCTGCGGCCCGCCACCACGCAGCGCAACTACGGGGGATAACCCCCTATTCCCCTCAGACACCCCCGACATTCTATTGAAAAACGTTGCTTCATCGGCTTATATAAACCCCCTTGCGGTGTATGCGATTCCGTTACGTCACCCACCTTCACGCATCATTGTCCCGCGTGTCGCACATCACCCGACAAGACACCCTACATTCACCCCGATGAAACCCCTCGTCACTGCGGCGTCGCCTACCCCGGCATCGTCGCCGAGCCTCACACCGGATGCTCCACGCCAGCCCTCTCGCCTCTCGCGGCACATATCGTGTACACTCCTCCAGCACACGCAAAAGAGGGCCGCCGAAGCGACCCTCTTCATAGCTCTCGGCGGCGTCTATGGCACCGTCAAGATGACGGTGCCATAGACGCCGCGAACGCATCTCACATGCTCAAACGCGAGCGCTCAGCGGCCCCTGCCAGTCCGGATACTCCACGTCGCGCGCGGATTCGACCGGCTCCTCCGGCAGATGCCTGGCCGGAATCGTCTTGGGCTTGAACGGGAACTTCTCGGCGCGCATCGCCTCATAGGCGGCGATCTCATCCTCGTGCTGCAGCGTCAGGTCGATGTCGTCGTAGCCGTTCATCAGACGCCAACGGGTGTAGTCGTTGACCTCGAACGGCAGCGTCACATCGCCGCAGGTCACGGTACGCTCGCCCAGATCCACGGTCATCTCACGGCCGGGCTCCTCCTCGAGCAGCTTCCACAGCAACTCCACGGACTCCTGCGGCATGATGGCGGCCAGCACGCCGTTCTTGGCGGTGTTGCCGTAGAAGATGTCGGCGAAGCGCGGGGAGATGACCACGCGGAAGCCGTAATCATGCAGCGCCCACACCGCATGCTCGCGGGATGAGCCGATGCCGAAGTCCGGGCCGGCCACCAGAATGCGGCCCTTGCCGGCATACTCGGGCTTGTTCAGCACGAACTCCGGGTCGCGGCGCCACGCGTAGAACAGGGCGTCATCGAACCCGGTCTTGGTCACGCGCTTGAGGAACACGGCGGGGATGATCTGGTCGGTGTCCACGTTCGAGCGGCGCAGCGGAACGCCCACGCCGGTTACCACAGTCAGTTTTTCCATGAGTCTTTATCCTTTACAGGTCGGCGGGGCAGGAGATGGTGCCGCGGATGGCGGTGGCGGCGGCCACGGCGGGCGAGGCCAGATGCGTGCGGCCGCCCTTGCCCTGACGCCCTTCGAAGTTGCGGTTCGACGTGGAGATGCAGCGTTCGCCCGGCACCAGCTTGTCCGGGTTCATGCCCAGGCACATCGAGCAGCCGGCGTTGCGCCATTCGGCGCCGAAGTCCTTGAAGATCCGGTCCAGGCCCTCCTGTTCCGCCTGCAGACGCACGCGGGAGGAGGCCGGCACCACCAGCACGCGGTGGATCGACTCGGCCTTATGGCGGCCCTTCATGATCGCGGCGGCCTGGCGCAGATCCTCGATGCGGCCGTTCGTGCAGGAGCCGATGAACACCGTGTCCACCGGGATGTCCTTGATCGGCGTGCCCGGCTCCAGTCCCATATAAGCCAGCGCGGAGGCGGCGGCGTTGCGCGCGGTCTCGTCGGCGATCCGCTCCGGCACCGGCACCGTGGCGGTGATCGGCGCGCCCTGGCCGGGGTTCGTGCCCCAGGTCACGTACGGCTGCAGGTCGGCGGCGTTGAGCGTCACCTCCTTGTCGAACACGGCGTCATCGTCGGTTTTCAGCGTCTTCCAGTACTCGACGGCCTTGCCCCACAGTTCGCCCTCCGGCGCGTGCGGACGGCCCTTCAAGTACTCGAAGGTCACCTCGTCGGGGGCGATCATGCCGGCGCGGGCGCCCGCCTCGATCGACATGTTGCAGATCGTCATGCGCGCGTCCATCGACAACTTGCGGATGGCCTCGCCGCGGTATTCGATCACGTGTCCCTGGCCGCCGCCGGTGCCGATCTTGGCGATGATGGCCAGGATGATGTCCTTGGCGGTCACGCCCTCGGGCAGCTCGCCCTCCACGTTCACGGCCATGGTCTTGAACGGCTTGAGGCTCAGCGTCTGCGTGGCCATCACATGTTCGACCTCGCTGGTGCCGATGCCGAACGCGAGCGCGCCGAACGCCCCGTGCGTGGAGGTGTGCGAGTCGCCGCACACGATGGTCATGCCCGGCTGGGTCAGGCCCAGGATCGGGGCGAAGGCGTGGACGATGCCCTGATCGGCGTCGCCCAGCGGGTGCAGGCGCACGCCGAACTCCTTGCAGTTGCGTTCCAGCGTGCTCAGCTGCGTGGCGCTCGTCTCGTCCGGATTCGGACGGTCGATGTCCACGGTGGGCGTGTTGTGGTCCTCGGTGGCGATCAGCTGATCGACGTGACGCGGCTTGCGTCCGGCCAGACGCAGTCCCTCGAACGCCTGCGGGCTGGTAACTTCGTGCATCAGCATCAGGTCGATGTACAGCAGATCGGGCGCGCCATCGTCACCCTTACGTACCAAATGATCGGCCCAGACCTTTTCGGCCAACGTACTTCCCATATTCCAAGTCTCCTTTGGTGCCAACCGTTTTGGGTTTCTCACCGTAAAAAACTTCAGCCATGCGGTATCCACATGGCCTCTCCTGTACGAGTATGGAACCTGAACGGGGACGCGAACTTTTGCGTTTCGAAATATGAGATGGCATAATCCAATGTATGACTGCTTCCAACACCACCGACCAGATTGCGGATCAGACCGCCGAGTCCGCCCACAACGTAGTCCCGGATAACGAGATCCACTCCGGCGTCGGCGTGCTCGACAAAACCGTCAAGATCCTGGATGCGCTGGAGTCCGGGCCGGCCACGCTGGCCCAGCTGGTCTCCGCGACCGGCTTGGCGCGGCCGACCGCGCACCGTCTGGCGATCGCGTTGGAACGGCATCGTTTCGTCCTGCGGGACCAGCACGGGCGGTTCACGCTCGGCTCGCGGTTCGCCGAGCTGGCCGCGGCCGCCGGCGAGGATCGCCTGCTCACCGCCGCCGGTCCGATGCTGCAGACCCTGCTGGACCGCACCGGCGAGTCGGCGCAGATCTACCGCCGTCAGGGCGACCAGCGCGTCTGCATTGCGGCCGTGGAACGCGCCTCCGGTCTGAGGGATTCGATTCCGGTGGGCGCCATGCTCTCGATGGAGGCCGGTTCCGCCGCGCAGATCCTGCTCGCCTGGGAGGATTCGGAGCGGCTGCACCAGGGGCTGCGCCACGCCAAGTTCACCGCGGCCAAGCTCGCCGCCGTGCGCAAGCGCGGCTGGGCGGAGTCGATCAACGAACGCGACGAGGGCGTGTGCTCGGTGTCCGCGCCGATTCGCAACGCCTCCGGACAGGTCATCGCCGCCATCTCCATCTCCGGCCCGAACAGCCGCATGGGCGCCGCACCCGGCCGCCGGTATGCGCCGCTGGTCATGGCCGCCGGCAAGTACCTGACCGACGCGTTGGTCAAGGCCAGCGCCAGCCGCTGAAGCCGGGCCCGTTCCTGCGGTCAGCGCCGGCGGCGGAAGACGCCGGTCAGCCAGGACCATAGGCCGGGCTTGTGCAGCAGATCCATGCCCTCGCTGTCCGGCTTGACGCTGGTCATGCCGTAGGCGTACGCCTTCTTGGAATTCGGCTTGCCGACCAGACTGCCGAATTCCAGGAGCTGGGTTCTGGGCTCGTGCGGATGGCGGATGTCGAATTCGAACAGGCGCGCGGCGCGCTTCTCCGGTACCGGGCCATATGAGCCGAACCCGCAGGTGGGTGTGGCCACCAGTATGACGCCGTTATGCGTGCCCACGAACCCGTTGCGATGGTCGTGGCCGACCGCCACGGCGAAATACCCGCGCGTCTCCTTCAGCAGCGCGAATTCGCCGTAATCGTGGTCGGAACAGCTGATGCCCTCACCCAGATAGCTGCCGGGCTCGGTTTTCGTCTCATCCAGCACGTAGCTGTGGCCGTCGAACGCGCGATACCCCTGGATCGCATTCGCCGCGTTCGCCGGCACCTCGCGCAGCAGATCGTAGTATTGCGGCAGTGCCAGATGCTGGAACAGCATCGACTGCTCACCCAGCAGCTCCGGCACCCGGCGCAGGAATTCGAACCCCTTGCCGGACGGGGCCCCATACCCGCCGGACCGCGCGTAATCGCCCGAGTCCAGCAGCACCAGCCCCAGCACCGTATGGGTGTGGTCCACGTCGGACACCGGCAACGCGAACGTACCCGGCTCGCAGGGGTACACCATCTGGTCCAGCAGGCCGGAACCGGGCATCGTGCGCGGATGGTCCATGCTGGCCGCGGTGGATTCCGGATTCAGGCACCCGGGGAATTCGCGGTAGATGGCGTCGAGCTCGGCGTTATCCAGACCGCACTGGAAATCATGGTTGCCGTAGGTCACCGCCCAGGGGATGCCGCGTTCCGTCAGCGGCGCCGTGAACTGGGCGATCATGCCGCGGACCTTCTCACGCGTGCGCTCCAGGTCGGCGGCATGGCGCTCCGCCGCACGCCGGTCGGTGGACTGCTGGACGGCGGCCCACCCGTTCGACCACCTGCGCTTGCGGAAGGTGTCGGCGTAGGCCGTGTCGTACCCGGCGATCTGGTTGCCGGTGAAGATCGCGATGTCGGGGCGCGTGGTGTCCAGGGAGGCCTCGATCAGCCGGATCGTGTCCGAGGAGACCTTGGGGCCGTCCTGGATATCGGCGAACTGCAGCACGCGGAACTTGCCGGATTCATGGAATTGCAGGCGTCCCAGCCGCGCGGACACGGACACCGGGCGTTCGTCGGTGGTGTCGGCCGGGCGGATGCGCGGACGCGAGGACTGCGTGGCTTTCTCACCGTGCTGCTGTTCGTTCATGGTTACAGGGTAAACCACAGGTGACGATTGTGAAAACAAAAAACCCTCGCTGTTGCGAGGGTCCTTGGCTGGGGTGCCTGGACTCGAACCAAGAATGGCTGAACCAGAATCAGCTGTGTTGCCAATTACACCACACCCCAATGGGAGGCGATACAGCTACCAGCTGCGTCGTCTTCGTACCCCCAACCGGATTTGAACCGGTGTTGGCGCCGTGAGAGGGCGTAGTCCTAGGCCGCTAGACGATGGGGGCTTGTTCAGTTTTCGTTGCTCGCTGAGCGGCAACAGATGATTAATATACAGAGGTTTCCTCGCCAGCGCAAGCCACGGCGTGTCGCCTTATTTTTCAACGATTTGCCGTCTGCCGTCGATTGGAGTCAAGTCCGGCGGACAATCGTCAAATCCGGATGTCGGCTCGACCCCGATGCCGATACCGGCCAAACTCCACATGTCATCGACTCATGCCCAGTCGTCGGCACGCAGGAGATGGCCCCGCACGGCCAAGAACACGACGAAGCCCGCCCACCCCCGATATATGTCGGGGGTGGGCGGGCTTACCGTCATGAGAAAAAAGACCGGGCGCGGCACGGCCATACGGTATTACGCCCGTTCCGGTCACAGATGGGTCACAGATGTGCGCGCAAACCCTCCAGGCGGGCGAGCGACACATCCTTGCCGACGATCTCCATCGACTCGAACAGCGGCGGGGACACGCGGCGGCCCGACATCGCCACACGCACCGGGCCGTACGCCAGACGCGGCTTATAGCCGCCCTCCTCCACCAGCGCCTTGTCCAGCAGCGCATGCAGCGGCTCGGCCTTCCAATCGGCCTCATCCACGCCACGCAGCGCCGCGATCGCCTTGTCCAGCACATCGCCGGCGGAATCCTTCAGCTGCTTGCGGGCGTCCGCGTCCGGCTCGATGTAGCCCTCGGTCGACAGCAGCGAACCCGCCATGCCGGACACCTCACCCAGCAGACGCACGCGCGGCTGGACCAGCGGCGCGGCGGCCGTCAGCACCTCGCGCTCACGGTCGGTCAGCGCATCCCACGAGTCGGCGGACACCACGCCGTCGCGGTGCAGGTACGGCACGGAACGGCGCAGGAAATCGTCGGCATCGAGCATACGGATGTGCTCGGCGTTGATCGAGATCGCCTTGTCCAGGTCGAAGTGGGCGGGATTGGCCTTCACGTCGCGCACGTCGAACTTCTCGACCATCTCCTGCATCGAGAACACGTCACGGTCCGGGGCGATCGACCAGCCGAGCAGCGCCAGATAGTTGAGCAGGCCCTCGGGGATGAAGCCGTTCTCACGATGCAGGAACAGGTTCGATTCCGGGTCGCGCTTGGAAAGCTTCTTCTTGCCCTCGCCCATGACGTACGGCATATGGCCGAACACCGGCATCTCCTTGGCCACGCCCAGCTCCATCAGGTACCGGTAGAGCACGATCTGGCGCGGGGTGGAGCTCAGCAGATCCTCGCCGCGCAGCACCACGTTCACGTCCATCATCGCGTCATCAACCGGATTGGTCAGCGTGTACAGCGGATCGCCGTTCGGGCGCACGATCACGTAATCAGGCACCGAACCGGCCTTGAACTCGATGCGGCCGCGGATCAGATCGTCGAACACGATGTCCTCGTCAGGCATGCGGATGCGCAGCGCGGGCTGGCGACCCTCCGCGCGGAACGCGGCTTTCTGCTCCTCGGTCAGGTTGCGGTCGAACCCGTCATAGCCGAACTCGGCCGGACGGCCGGCGGCGATGTTGCGCTCCTTGATCTCATCCGGCGTCGAGTACGACTCGTAGGCATACCCGGCCTCAAGCAGGCGGTCGGCCACCTCCCTGTAGATGGCGGAACGCTCGGACTGGCGGTACGGGCCGTGCGGGCCGCCGACCTCCACGCCCTCGTCCCAATCCAGGCCGAGCCAGCGCAGCGCGTCGAGGATCTGGTTGTAGCTCTCCTCGGAATCGCGGGCGGCGTCGGTGTCCTCGATGCGGAACACGAAGGTGCCGCCGGTGTGGCGGGCTTCGGCCCAGTTGAACAGAGCGGTGCGGACCATGCCCACATGCGGGGTGCCGGTCGGTGAGGGGCAGAAGCGCACGCGCACGGTCGCGGGCAGCTCGGGCTTGCCGTCGGTCTTTTCCATGTTTTCAGCTTCAGTCATAGCCCCTATTGTGCCGCGCAACCGGGACGCGCCCCTCCTCGCCGGCCCCACGTTGTTGCTGTGGAAAAGGTGACGCCGGAGTGGACGTTTCAGTTGACTATTCAATAGTCGAACAGGCTGCCCTGTGGAAAAGTATGCGGGACGGCTATACTGGACCTGTTCGCGCGGTTGGTGGCAGCAGCCGTGCCACACATCGACCACTCACGCATCCATAATGGCGGTCTGCGTCCGACGTAACGGATTCGGCATATGCCGGGCCCCACGTCCAACAGCAGAGCCGCGGCGGATGCCGGTTCGATGCGACGCGCGGGCTCCTCACCTTCCCGCCTCCATCGCCTCGAACCGTAAGCGCGAAAGGCAAGGTGAAGACATGAGGCTGAGGATTCCGAACACATCGCAGACGTTCCGTCGAGCAGCACTGCGGCCGTCCGCGGCGGCACGCTGTACGACGAAGAACCTGACGACGCGGCTGACGACAATGGCACGCAACGCAACCGCCCTGATACTGGGCATCGGCCTGTTCCTCGGAACGGCCGGCTGCGCAAGCAACAACGCGGGAACGTCCGGCAATTCCGACGGCGATTCGTCGATCTCGTTCATGCTGGACTGGACGCCGAACACGAACCATATCGGCCTGTATGTGGCGGAGAAGCTCGGCTACTTCGATAACGAGGGCGTAGACGTGACCATCCTGCCGACCGCGCAGGCCGGCGCGGAGACCTCGGTGGAGAACGGCGTGGCCGACGTCGGGTTCACCACGTTGAGCAATGTCGCCGCCTTCAACGCGCAGGGCGCAAACCTGAAGATGGTGTTCGACCTGACACAGCAACCGGTGGCCCGCTGGTGCGCGCTCGCCTCGCACACCGACATCTCCACGCCGAAGGACTTCGACGGCAAGACCTTCGTGAGCTTCGGATCCGCCGAACAGACCGCCGTGCTGCGGCAGATGATCCGCACCGCCGGCGGCACCGGCGATTTCGAGACCGCGACCGCAGGCACCAACACGTTCCAGGCGTTGACCAACGGACAAGGCGATTTCGGCGGCTTCTACGCCACGTGGGAGAACGTGGAAAGCGAGCTGCACGGGCCGGCACTGCACTGCTTCGTGGCCTCCGATTGGGGGGTGCCGGGCAACCCGGACCAGCTCGGATTCGCCGTGAACGCCGCTTGGTTGAAGGATGCCTCCCACGGCGACACGTTGCGCCGATTCCTGGCGGCGGTGCGCCGCGGCTACGACTACGCGCTGACCAACCCGGACGAGGCGGCGGACATACTGGTCGACCAGGCCGGCGAGGCACAACTCGACCCGGAACTCACGCACGCCTCGATGCAGGAGATCGTGGACGGCAACTATTGGACCACCGACGACCCGACCGCCGTGCCGGGCACCGTGAATCTGGAGGCCGCGCAGGCGTACATCGACTTCCTCTACGAGAACGACACCTACACCGACGCCGGCGGCTCGCCGTTGCCGGCCGCCCCGCAAGCCGCCGACCTGGCCACCAATGAGTATCTGGGGTAAACGCACATCAGGAGACACACCATGAACGAGCATCGCACCGAACCGTGGTGGCGCAAGGCGCTGCCGCCCGTCCTGACTGTGGGCGGACTGCTGGTGGCCTGGGAGCTGTGCGTGCGCGTCGGAGGGGTTTCCGAGCGCACGCTGGCCGCCCCCAGCCAGATCGTCGCCTCGATGGTCCGCACCTGGCCCGATCTGATGGCGGCAGCCGCCGTAACCACGGTGGAGGCGGTGGCCGGATTCCTGATTGCCGTGGCGGCGGGCGTGATCATCGGCATCGGTCTGCATCTGTCGAAGACGCTGGACCGCGCGGTCAGTCCGCTGCTGGTGGCTGCCCAGACGATTCCGCTCATCACGATTGCGCCGCTGTTCGTCATCTGGTTCGGATTCGAGCCGTTTGGCAAGATCGTGCTGGTGGCGGTGCTGGGGGTGTTCCCGATCGCTGTGCAGACCACGCGCGGACTCGGCGCCGTGCCGCGGTTCTACGAGGACGTGGCACTGACCTGCGGGGCCACCCGCTCCTGGACGCTCTGGCACGTCAAGCTGCGCGTGGCCGCGCGCCAGATCTTCGGAGGCATCCGCATCTCCGCCGCCTACGTGTTCGGCACGGCCGTCACCGCCGAATACCTCGGCGCCGTCGATGGCCTGGGCATCTGGCTGCAGGCCGCATTCAACTCGTTCCGGACGCCGTTGATCTTCGCCGCCGCCGTGGTGGTGGTGGCCGAAACCGCGATTCTGCTGGGGCTGGTGGCGCTGGCCGAACGCCTGCTGCTGGGCGGGGATGACGCGGTGACGTTGGGTTCAGACGGACAGTGAAACAGGTGCGGAGGCGGGTGACTATCCCCACCCCACTCAGTTGGGGATTTTCTCGTTCGATCGGAAACTTCCTCGGATATCGCACGTCTCAAACACCGGTAACACCGGCATTCCGGCGACCGAATCCCGCAACGGTTCCCAACCGAACGCAAAAATCCCCTACCGAATGAACATCGCTGCCTCAAACACTCTGGAATCTGAGACAATAGTGGTGAAGACGCCAGTCAATGAAAGGGAGATCATGACCGATCCCAACCAATTCGGGGCCGCACCCGAGAACAACCAGCCGAATCCGCAGCCTGAACAACCCATTCAGCCGTTGCAACCCATGCAACCGGAGCAGCCCACCGAGTCCATTCCCGCCACGCCGGAATACGGCCAATACGCCCAGCCTGCAAGCAATCCCAACACGCAGCCGGCCACGCCCCAGTATGGCCAGTATGGTCAATACACCGGCCCGGCCAACACCTCCGCCAGCCAGCAGCCCGGCAATCCCTACGCCGGCGGCCAGTATGCCGGACCGACTCCGACTGGCGCCCCATACACCCAGCCGCAGGGTGCACCCTATACCGGCACCGCCAACCAGTACCAGGACCAGTACGCCGACCCGTACGGCCAAGCGCCACAGTACGGCGCTCCGCTGCCTCAGGGCGTGCCCGGATACATGCCCGGCAACCAGTCGATCGGCATGGTGCCGCTGGATCAGCCCGACTACCGTTGCACCTTCGGCAACGCGGTCAAACGCTTCTTCACGAAGTACGCCGTGTTCTCCGGGCGTGCCTCGCGCCGCGAGTTCTGGTGGGTCATCCTGTTCTTCGTGCTGTGCAACATAGCGCTGTCAATCATCGGTGGCATGTTCGCCTTCATTTCCACGGCCGTACCCACCATCCTGAGCGTGGTATGGACGCTGGCCACCATCGTGCCGTATGTGGCCCTGGCCGTCCGCCGTGTGCACGACACCAACAAGTCCGGTTGGTGGGTGCTGCTGCCCGGCATTCCGTACGTGATCAACGAAATCATCAACTACACGACCATCGTGCCCGCCACCGACCGCATCACCGACACCATATTGGGCGCCGCCGCGGGACTCGATGAGGACGTGGCCACGCAACAGCTCATCAACCAGCTGAACGGGCTCGCGGCCCCGTCCGCGATCGCCACAATTTGCGGCCTGATCTTCCTGATCTCCGGACTGGTGCTCATGTGCGGCGCGCCGAAGCCGGAAGGCGCACGCTTCGATGCCCCTCATTCCGGTTCATCGACCCCACAAGCCCCCGGTACCAATGCCTACGGCTATAACGCCGGCTCCCAGCCGGGCAATAACCCGTACGCCACGGGCGGCAACCCCTACACACCGCAGAACCAATAACCAGTAACCAACAGCCGCCGGCCAACCCCCGGCGGCTCATACCCGCAGAGGCGATTATGCGCAGCCAGTATCAGGTGCCGTTCGACGACCCATCCGCCGACGTCCAACCCTCATGGAGCGGCCAATACGCCGCCGACGGCGGCTCGCACTGCACTGATACGCCGGACCGGGGCAACACCCCCATCGCCCCGGTTTCCGGACGGCCAACCGCCTCCGCATATCCCCTTGACCGCCCGTATCCCGGCTGCCCGCCGGTACAGGCCATCGAACGGTTCTTCCACAACTACGCCGTCTTCTCCGGCCGCGCCTCCCGTAGCGAGTTCTGGTGGCCCATGCTGATGACCGGCATCGCCGAAACCGCATTGGGTACGCTCGCCACGATGTCCGATATCGGCGTGTTCGACGCCATACAGGGCGTGCTGTCCCTTGCGCTGCTGATTCCCTCGCTGGCGGTCAGTGTGCGCCGGTTGCACGACATCAACTTGAACGGTGCATGGCTGATCCCGTTTGCGGGGTTGACCGTCCTTGGTTCGGCCCTATCCGTCATGGGTGCGATGGCGGCGTTGCTCGTACTGTTCCTCGTACCGGATGTGGTGCGGCAAGGATTCGATTTCATCCTGCTGGGGTCGGTCATCACCGTCGTCGCCGGCATCGCCTACGCCGTCTGCATGGCCTGGCCCAGCAACCCGGAAGGCGCGCGCTTCGACAAGCCGCGCTGAGTCTGATTCCCCGACTATAATCGGCAGTATGGCGGCAATGACGCGCCATCACTGAAGAAGGGGGCAATCATGGCAGACGGTCTCAGGGAGCCACCGCAATGGATGCCGTGGTACGGCATCTCATTCCCGCAAGCCATTGTGCGGTTCTTCACCAAATACGGCACATTCGGAGGCCGGGCGTCCCGCGGCGAGTTCTGGTGGGCCACGCTGTTCCTGTGCCTCGTCGACCTCGCGTGCGAACTTGTCGGCTCGGCACTGGGATACGAGTCCGGAGGAATCCTGTCAAACCTGTGGGGCTTGGCCACGTTCATCCCGACGCTGGCCATCAGTGTCAGACGGTTGCACGACTCCAACCATCCCGGCACGTGGCTGGTGCTCATCTACGGTCTGATATTCCTCGGAGGCGGCATTTCCGGGCTGGACAGCCTGTTCATCAGGGATGCCACCGCCACGGGAATCGTCAACCTGCTGCACACGCTGGGACTGATCTGTTCGCTGGCCGGCCTAATCATCGCCCTCGTGCTGTTCACCGCCGCCAGCGACCCGGAAGGCGAACAGTATGACGAGCCGGATGGCAGCAACGAACTGGATGGCGCCGATGAACCGGACGGCGACGAACCGGATGGCAACGACGCGCCCGCGGCGCAGATCTTCCCCGCGTAGCCAGCACCGCCCATCCGGCAACGACGTATCCTCACCGCATCGCGCGGCTACACCTGCCCGGTCCGGCTCACACCGTCCGCCCGAACAGCAGCTCCGGCCGCCTACAGCTCGACCGTCTCCTTGGTCGGGTCGTCCTTGACGTGCGCGAACTTGGCGGCGAGCGCCTCCTTGCTCTTGCGCTCGTCCTCCTCCTTGGCGCGTTTCTTGGCCTCCTCCGGATTCCACAGCACGTCCTCGCGGTGCCTGGCCCATTCGGCGGCGGCCAGCGGTGCGACGGTCTGCGCCAATGCCACAGCCGCGGCACCGGCATCGTCCGCGCCCGCCACCGCGTCCAACAGACCGCGGAACGCGTCCACGTCCATACAGACGCGCGGAATCGCCAGTCGCTCCCCCAGTTCGTTGGCGTACAGAATCACCGGCAGGGCACGGGCGGCGTCGGCGGCCCCTTGACCGGCCAGTACGCGGAACAGCGTCTCGCAGGCCACCATCACCACCGCGAACCTGCGCGCGATCTCATCCTCGTCGCCGCTTGGCGGCACGCGACCCTCGTCGGTGGCCTTCGGGGCGATCGACGTCTCCACGGCCTCCAACACGGCACGCACGTCGGCGTTGTCGGCCGCGCCGGCATCGCCCAGCGTGGCGGCGGCGTCCGCAACCAGCGTCACGTCGCCGGTCTCGCTGTAGTCGGCCATCGCATCATAGGCGTCGTTCGCGGCGAGCAGCGCGTCCACAATCGTCTGCGGACGGCCGGGGATCCAGTCGGCGCCTTCGTACACGTATTCGGCGTCGGGCACGGTCACGTCCTCGCCGGTCATCATCGCGGCCATCGTGCGGGTGATGCGCACCTGCAGGTTCTCCGCGTACTTGGCGTCGTTGTCCATCTGCATGGCGTCGGTCAGCGGCCACAGCGCAATCAGCCCCGCCGCAGCCCGCGCCGCCTCACGCACGGCGGGCAGCGCCGCGATCCGATCGACCACCGTCTCATCCAACTGGAATTCCGCCGTCATGTTCGCTCCTTTGCCTTGGGGCAGCAGCCGTTGCCTTCCACTGTAATCCGTCATCCGTCGCGCCGGCGACCTATGTTCCATTGTGCCGTCACTTGACGCCCGCCGCAGGGTCGACATAGGTGATGCTCATCACATTCCCGGTCTGGGAGTCGTAGGTGATCGACGTGACGGAGGCGAGCGCCGTGTGCCGCAGCAGCATGTTGTGCTCGGGGTGGCCGGTTTCCAGCAGGTGCCGGTAGGACCAGATCGGTGACTCGTGGCTGACGACGATGATCTGATGTCCGGCGTGCTCCCCGACCTTCTCCTGGGCGAACGCGCTAACGCGGGCCGCGATCTGCCTGTAGCTCTCGCCCCAGCTGGGTTTCCACAGGTTGGTGACGAGTTTCCAGTTGCCGTTGCGCCACAGCGCGCCTTCGCCATGCCCGATGCGGGTGCCGCGGAAGTTGTTGCCGGCCTCGATGATGCGCTGGTCGGTGACCAGTTCGAGCGGTTCCTCGTTGCGGGCCGTGCGGATTTCGTTGAGCGCCGTGAGGATGGCCTGTGCGGTTTCGCGCGTACGGTCCAGGGGCGACGAGTAGATGGCGGCCGCGGTGTTCGTCTGGGGGCTGGCGGCGAGGTAGCGGGCGGTGGCCTCGGCCATGCGACGGCCGCGGTCGGACAGGTGGAAGCCGGGGAGCCGCTCGTAGAGGATGTGGTCGGGATTGTGGACCTCGCCGTGGCGGACGAAATGGATGGTGGTCGCCTGCATCTGCACGCTCCTTCGGGACGACTGGTTGATGGTGGTGTCGGGTATGGGGAAAACTTCCGCCGTCTACTGTTCAATGTACAGCGTGTCGCCGTTAGGACAACGTTAGACTGACGGTGATTTTATTCCTACGACCTCTTGGCATCGAGAAGAGAGATGGTCATGGCCAATCCTGTCATCGCCGGCATCAAGGATGTCGGCAGCCGCGTGTTCGGCGGGTACGCCGAACTCCTGCGCATCCCCCACACCGCACGATACGCCATCGGCGCGGTCATCGCCTGCATGCCGTTCCCGATGGTCGGCATGACGATCACGATCTCCGTGCAGCATTACTACGGCAACTATTCGCTGGCGGGCGCGCTGACCGCCGTGCAGGCCATCTCGCTGGCCATCGCCAGCCCGATGCTCGGCAAGCTCGTCGACAAGTTCGGCCAACGGCAGGTCTCGATCCCCACGATATGCGTATGGATGGTGGCCGCGTTCTCGCTGGTGACGGCGATCACCTCGCACGCACCGGAATGGGTACTGTTCTGCATCGTGCCGTTCATGGCCGCGATCCCGCCGTGGGGCGCGATGAACCGCAGCCGCTGGACCCACCTGCTCAAGGGGCAGCCGGAGAAGACCAACCGGGCGCTGAGCCTGTGCGGCGTGTTCGACGAATGCATGTGGGTGATCGGCAACCCGCTGGCCTCCACGCTGGCCGTGATCTCCGGCGTGCTCTCGTTCACGTTCACCGGCGTGTGCGTGCTGGTCGGCGCGCTCATGTTCCTGACCGAACTGACCACCGAGCCGAAGTCGCAGACGCAGCTGGCGCGCGAGGCCGGCATGACCCGCGCCGAATACCGCGCGCACGTGGCGGCTCAGGCGGCGGCGCTGCGCGGCAAGGACGAGGACGACGAGAAGGCCGCCAAGGGGTCGATCATCAGCGCCGGTCTGATTGCCGTGTGCGTCACCTGGTTCTCCATCGGCGCGTTCCAGTCGGCCACATCCATCTCGATCATCGCGTTCGCCACCGAGCAGAACATGAAGCAGTACACCGGATTCGTGTTCGCCTGCTTCTCGTTCAGCTCGCTGGTCGGCGCGCTCGTCTACGGCGCGAAGAACTGGCGCATCCCGCTGTGGAAGCGCTTCTACTTCTGCCTGGCCGTGGTGAACATCGGCATCGGATCGTTCCTGTTCGCCAAGCATCTGTGGGTGATCATGCTCATCTACCTGCTGATCGGCGTATGCCAGGCGCCGACCTGGGTCAACGGCAACCAGCTCATGCTGCATCTGGTGCCGCCGACCCGGTTCACCGAGGGCATGGCCTGGATGGGCGCGATGAATTCGATCGGTTCCTCGGCCGGCTCCGCCATCGCCGGGCAGTTCATCGACCGGTTCGGCGCGCATGGCGGGTTCATGGTGGTGACCGTGCTGGCGCTGACGTCGCTGGCCATTGCGTTCGTGGGCTTCAAGCAGATCAAGGAAAGCACCGAGACCCCGGATCTGACCGAGCTGGCGGTCTGAGCGCCGTTGCGGGGCGGAACAGGCTAAGGACCGAGGCTACTTCGGCCAACCCTTGGGCGTGTGTTCGAGCGACCACACGCCCAGCTTGTGGGAGAAGCTGTTCTCCCACTTCTCCTCCAGCTGCTCGGCCGTCAGGCGGTTGTCCGCGCGCTTCAACCGGTTCATGGCGTTGGTGTGCGTATCATCCAGCAGCCACTTTCGGATCACGAAGTTCCAGACCGCCACCACCACCGTGGCCACGATCTTGCCGACATTGGTGCGCAGCAGGTACTCGGCGTGCTGGCTGATGAACGCATCGCGGTTCATGCCGTAGGTGGACAGCCAGATGATGCCTGCGTTGATGAGCAGACCGATGAGGGATGCACCGACGAAGATGAGGATCTCCATCCAGCGGGCCATATCCTCACGATGCTTGAACACGAATTTCATGCTGGCCAGGTAGTTGAAGACCAGCGAAACCAGGAACGAGATGGTGCCGGCGATCACATTGTGCATATGGAAGACGCCGACCAGCAGATTCAGGACGCCGAAGTCGATGACGGCGGCGATCACGCCCACCACACCGAACTTCATCAACTGTTCAATAAGCTTTCTCACATCCGCCCATTTAACTAGGCGGCAGTGACCGGGTGGCGCCCGCACGCACTCCTTGCGTCCACACGCCTTTTGTCCGATTCGGGGGATTCTTACGTTCTGGGCTCTGTGGGAACGCTACCATCGAAAGAATCCCCCGATTCGGACAAAACGACGAGTCAACGCGCGTGCAGCATGCGGGACTACACTGGCGGGTAAGCATCATTGCAGCCGATAGAAGGAGGTTCCCATGCCCGTCATCCATACCCATGTGTCCGTTCCCACCACGCCCGAGCAGCGCGAGGCGCTGAAGTCCGCCTATGGCAAGGCCATCACCGCGGTGCCCGGCAAGTCCGAGGGCTGGCTGATGTGCCCGTTCGAGGACAACATGCCGATCTACTTCGCCGGCGACGACTCCAAGCCCGCCGCCTATGTGGAGGTCAATGTCTTCGGCTCCTCCGTGCCGGGCTCCGCCTGGGAGAAGCTGACCCGGCAGATCATGGCCGCGCTGGAGCAGGAGCTGGGCATTCCGCAGGACCGCACCTACATCCGCTATACGGCCACCACGGATTGGGGCTGGAACGGCGGCAACTTCTAGTCCCGGCCTCACCCCATACGATTACGGCCTCCCGCCCCATCGGGGGTGGGAGGCCGTTTCGCGTAGTCGCAGCGATCAGACGATCTTCGGCATCGGGGTGGTCAGCGACGTGGTCAGGTTCACGTGCACCACGCCGGCACCCGCATGCACTTCGACCTTCTTGAGCGTCACCGTGCGCTCCTCCTCCGGCTTGGTGTCGTCGTCGGTCATCGTGGCCGGCGACTTGACCGCCACCACCGCCAGATCATCCAAGCTGACGCCCGCCTCGCGGCACAGCTCGCGCGCGGCGGTCAGCGAGTCGATGAAGCCGTCCTTGAGCAGGATGCGATCCTCCGGCACACCATACGCGCTCTTGGCGATCCACTTGACATTCTCCACCAGGTCCATGCCCTTGCGGCTGTGGAACTGCGGCGCCATCGGCGCATTCGTCAGCGCCTCGATGAAGCCGTCAAGCTGCGGGGCCAGCGCCTCGCCGCCGTCGCGGAACAGGTTGCCCAGAATCGGCTCGCGGAACCGCTGCTCCACGGCCACCGCCTTCAGGCCCTCGATCTGGTCGTCCTCGCCCTCCCACAGGTTGATCAGCGGGAAGGTCGGGATGTCGTAGTTCTCCAGACGCTGCACATGGAACGGGTAGCGCCAGGACAGCGCCGGATCGTCTCGCCAGGTGGAGGCACGGGTCACAACCACGGCCGCGGACGGCCACTGGGCGCCGTATTCGCGGCAGGCGATGTCCAGCCACTTCTGCGCGCCCGCGTCGGCGCCGTAACCGGCCTCGACGATCACCACGTCGTGCAGCGCGCACGCCATCTGAACCGAGACCAGCGTCGGGATGCCGAGCGACACGTTGGCGAACGGACCGCCGTGCACATACACCGGCGAACCGTTGAGCGTCTCGGTCAGGGCCGGCTTGACGGCGTCGGCCAGCATGTTGGTGATGCGCCACAGGTCGATGAACTCGCCGAAGGCCACCGGCTTGCCGTCCTTGGTTCCGGCGATCATGGCGGCCACACGCTCGCCGATCTCCTCCATCGAACGGGAGACGACCACGATCTGCATCATCTCGCAGGTCGGGGTCAGCACCACACGCTCGGCCACGTTGTTCTTGCCGCTGTCCACGGTGATCTGACGCAGCGAGCGCGAGGGCACCTCGGAGACGCGCGGCACGAGGATCGTGTCGATGCGGCCCTCGTCCACGGCCTTCTCCGCAAAGGAGACCAGCAGGTTCTGCGCGGCGGCGATGGCGGCCATCTCGCCGGTCAGACCCCAGTCAATGAGTTCCGGATGGGTCAGCGACGCCTTGCCGCCACCGGACGCGCCACCCTTGGAACCGGCGGCGGTGATGCCCATGCTCGGCTGGCGCAGCACGGCGGCCGCATCGATGCCGCGCGCGTTCAGCGCATCGATCAGCGCGATGGTGGTGGTGGTCTTGCCCTCGCCGCGGGATGCCTTGAGCGGGGTATCCGCAGTGACCAGCACAACCTTGCCGTGCTTGCGCGGCGCATCCGGGTTGGACTTGAGGTAATCCAGATAGCCGAATGCGTCGATCTTCCTGACCAGGCCGTACTGGCTGGTGAACTCTTCGATACCGGTCATTGCCGTCCTTTCATGCGGATATACGGGTATGCCACCAGACTACCGCCCGGAGGGAACACCGCCCCCGAAGAAGACGGATCAGAAGTCGGACATGTGGAAGCCGTTCTTCATCTTCATGCTCGTGGTGTAGAGCACGGAGTCGAGCAGCTTGTCCGTTTCCTCCTTGAGGAAGTCGGCCAGCTTCTGGTTGGCGTCAGTCAGCGCGGCGCGGACCTCGTCGTTACGCACGGCGGCGATGATGTCGTCCGGCTCCATCGGCTGCACGTCGTCCAGATCGTCGTCATCCGCCTCGGCCTCGAACGGCTCGAACGCGAGCAGATCCGCGATCGCGGCGTCGGTCTGCGCCACATGGCGGTGTCCCCAGCCGCCGGTCTTCTCCTGGTAGCGGTCCACGGCGTTGGAGGTGTCGGCGAACGCGGCGTCGCACAGCGCGGCGATGATGCGGTTCTCCCAGTAGAAGTTCTCGGTGGTCACGCGGGTGGTGGTGTCCTCCAGATACTTCGGGGTGGCATTGATGTTCGCGTAGAACGGCATGAGGGTGTTGAACGGGTTGGAACCGTAGGCGATCCACTGCAGGGCGCGGCTGGCCTGCGGACGGTACGGGCGGATCTGCATGACGGCCAGCTGGCTCTGACGGTTGATGCCGATCGGGCGGAACATGTGGCGGGTGTGTTCGTCGCCCAGCTTGCCGTACGGATCGTAGGGGGTGCCCTGGTAGTGCGAGCTGAGCACGTACTTGACGTCCTCGATGGTGATCTTGCGTTCCGGCTGGCGGGCCCACGGGATGTCGTCGCTCATCGGCTTGTGGTCGGCGTCCGGACCGTCCCACACCTCGTCGTACGGGTTGAGGAAGCGCTGCATGATCCAGGCGCGCGGCGTGTTGTAGACGTGGTCGGCGTCGGAGTGGGAGCCGAACGCGTCGCGCGGGTTGAACGGGGTGGTCGCCTCCACGGACAGGTCCAGATGGTTCTCGGCGATCCACTCGGCCATGTCGGCGGAGCACATGTGGTTCTCCTGGTCGCCCAGGGCGTCCTCCAGATCGAACTCGTCGATGCCCAGCTGATTCGGCATCGTGACGTACGCCTCGTCAGGCACGCGCTTGGCGATCCAATGGTGGCCGCCGACGGTCTCCAGCCACCAGATCTCGTCGACGTCGGAGAACGCGACGCCGTTCATCTCATAGGTGCCGTACTCCTCCAGCAGCGCGCCGAGGCGCAGCACACCCTCGCGCGCGGTCTTGACGTACGGCAGGACCAGCGTCAGGAAATCCTCCTCGCCGATGCCGCCGGGGACCTCGGGTACGTAGCCGTCCTCGCCCTTGCGCCCCTTGGCCGGCACGAGCTCGACGAACGGGTCGGCGCCGAGCACGCGCTCGTTGGTGGTCAGGGTCTCGGTGGCGCTCATCGCCACATTGGCCTCGTTCACGCCGGCCTCGCCCCAGATGCCCTCCTTGAGGTCCGCGTTCGGCACGGCGGTGTATCGCATCGGATCATCCGGCAGGTCGATCTCCACGTGGCTCAGCACGCTGCGGTACCGCCGCGGCTGCTCCTCGGGTTTGACGACGATGAATCGCTTCGGGCAGAACTCGCCGTTCGCCGAATCCTCGTTGCGGGCGATGATCGTGGAGCCGTCGTAGCTGGCATCCTTGCCGACCAGAATCGTGGTGCAGGCCATGTACTTGCTTCCTTTCGTTGTGCGCCATCCCCGCCCCGGGGAGGCCGACCGCCATGCGGCCTTGCAGACAGAACCGAGACGATTCTAGACCAACGGCACAGCGGATGCGACCGCGGTTCCACGACGGGACGCCACGACCGGCAGACGCGGCTCAGGCCTTGCCGGTCAGGAAGATGCCGCCCTGGTCCGGAGTCTCGCCGCAATCGCGGATGGCGTGCTGCAGCTCGTTGAGCCAGAAGCCCTGGTTCAGGCCCGGCAGCGGCTTGGCCGTGCCCCATACGTGCAGGTAGTACTCGTGGTCCTTGTCCGGCGGGTTCGGACCGTTGTAGCGCATCGTGACCGCCGGATCGGTTTCGCCGACGAACCGCGAGGCGGCGGAGGTGCGACCCTGCACGGCCTCGGGAATCATCGCGGGCATCTGGCGGGAGAAGTCCGGCGGGATCTGCAGCGCACGCGAATCATTGAAGTCGAACATCAGCGCATCCACCGGCAGGTTCGCCACCGACCAATGGATCCATTCGAAGCCGCACACGGGGATTGAGTCGGGGTCGAGGAACTCCCAATGCAGGTACTTGATGCGGGACTTGTCGAAGTCCTCGATGTAGAAGGGGAACGACACGACCGGCGTGCCGGCGGTCTTGTACTCGGGGTCCGCCGCCTTGGCGAACACGTCCGGAATGACGGTGAAATCGGCTGTGACTCTCATGTGCCCAAGTATAGGTTCGCACTACCTCGGTTTTCAATATCGGATGCCCGGAATATGGCCCCTCCCGGATCCGAACCCCGAGGTAGTGCGAACCGCCTTACGGCATCAACGCGCAGAACAGGGCCTCGAACACCAGTGTCGGGTTGCCGTTGCCGTTGAGCCTGCGCCGCGCCGTGGCGATATCCTCCAGACGCCGCACGGCATCCGCGCGGTTCAGCCGCACCGACAGTTCGGTGATGGACGCCCGGTTCTCCAAGTTGATCAACCCGACCGCATCCTCCGCGTTGTTCTGCAGAACGGCCACGTCACGGTAGATGCTGGCGACCGAGTTGAGGGCCCGGTCCAGCACATCACGGCTGCGACGGGTTGCGCGGCGTTTGAGCTCGTCCTTCTTGGCGATGGCATTGTACGCGCCACGCAACGCGGGCGGGATGCGGTCCTTCTCCCCCAGGCCATTGACGCGCCGGAAATCGGCCTCCGCCGCCGCGGCCTGCCTGTTCACATCCTCCTGCGCCTGCTCCTGCGCGTTATCAATCAGCCGGCCGGCCAACAGCACGGCATCCGAGGCGCGGTTGAGATTCAACACGCCCACGACCAGCTCGTCGCGGTCGGTCATGACCCGCTCGTTCGTGGCGTACAGGCGCGCCACCCCGATATGGCCCTCCGCCAGACGTGCCGCGCGCGCGGCCAGGTGCTGGTCCACGCCGTCATGGCGCTGCAGGAACTCGGCCACCGCCGGCGTGGACGGCACGGCCAGGTTCACGATGCGGGTGCGCGAGCGGATCGTCGGCAGCACGTCCTGGGCGCTGGGCGCGCACAGCAGCCAGATCGTATGCTCGCTGGGTTCCTCGATCTCCTTGAGCAGCACGTTCGTGGACCGTTCCAGCATGCGGTCCACATCCTCGATGATGATGACCCGCCACGGCGCCGTGCTGGGCATCTGCTCGGATTTGGCGATCAGGCCGCGTACCTCGTCGATGCCGATCGTGACCTTGTTCGTGGCCAGCACGGTCACGTCGGGATGGGTGCCGGCCAGAATCTGCTCGGTCGTGCGCGTCGGGACGTCATCGAGCCCGTGGTCGGGGCTTTCCAATGCGGCGGCGAACGCACGCGCCACGTTGGAGCGTCCGGATCCGGGAGGTCCGCAGATCAGCCACGATTGGGCGATGGACGCCGGGTCGCCGGCGGCAACGGCTTTCAGCTGCTCAACGACCTGCCTCTGTCCGACGATGGCATCCCACACGCTCATCGCGCACCTCCCACGGTCCCGGCCAGGCCGGCATCCCCCGGCGTACGGCCCGTGTCGGACGAGGATACGGTCCGACGCGCCAGCACGGCATCGACATCGGCACGGATCGTCCGCCACACCTCTTCCACGGAACGCGCGGCATCGACGACCAGGAACCGCTCCGGCTCGGCTCGGGCCAGGTCCAAGAACGCCCGCCGCGTGCGCTTCTGGAAGTCGTCGCCGGCGGCCTCCATGCGATCGGCGCTGTGGGTCAGCCGCTCATGCGACTGCGAGGGGTCCATATCCAGCAGATAGGTGCGCTCGGGCAGCAGGTTGTCGGTGGCCCACAGGCTGAGGTTCCGGATCTCCGCGGGCGTCAGCTCACGTCCGCCCGCCTGGTAGGCCAACGACGAGTCGAGGTACCGGTCGGTGATGACCACGGCCCCGCGTTCCAGCGCCGGCCGGATCTTCTCCGCCACATGCTGGGCGCGGTCGGCCGCGAAGATCAGG
>JABLTT010071506.1_pt1 | contig 33612 bp, 34 predicted proteins | sample 7160061 | NCBI WGS metagenome assembly JABLTT01 (sample SAMN14651232, study PRJNA627086) | human gut metagenome | isolation source: feces | host: Homo sapiens
AAGTTCTGGGCGACCGTGCTTAACGGCCTGCGGAACCGTGGTGTGGAGGATATTTTCATCGCCTGCACGGATAACCTTGCCGGATTTGATGCGGCCATCCATGCAACCTTTCCTCAAACCGAAATTCAGAACTGCATCATCCACCAGCTGCGCAATTCCAGTAAATATGTGTCCTACAAGGACCTGAAGGCACTCATGGCTGATCTGAAGGCAGTTTATGCTGCCGTAGATGAGCAGGCGGCACTGGATGCTCTGGATACCTTCGGGGAGCACTGGGACCGGAAATATCCGAAAATCTCCCAGTCCTGGCGGGACAACTGGGCAAACCTGAGCACCTATTTCAAGTACCCTCAGGAGGTGCGGCGGCTGATTTATACCACCAACGCCATTGAGGGCTTCAACCGCCAGCTGCGCAAGGTGACAAAAGCCAAATCCGTGTTCCCCACCGACGACAGCCTGCTGAAAATGCTGTATCTGGCCATGATGGACATCACGAAGAAGTGGACCGGCCGGCGGCAGGACTGGAGTGTGATCCACGCCCAGATGGCTGTCTACTTCGCCGAGCGCATGCCTGAGTAATGCCGTTTCAGATCGATGGCAGAGGGGATATGAATGCCTTCGTCTTGACATCCCCTCTCGCTGGCGTTATGTTGTTAACAAGGCGGCAGCCGTTTTACCCGTCTGCCGCCCATGATAAATTTTTCTCTATTTGCACCGCTTTTGGCGGTTACACAGAATTTGGGATTGTCCCCCTTGTCAGGATATTTCTCATTGAACGCCATCATCATATCCTTGATGAGTTTCTTATTATCTTTAACGGTATTAAAATCTGGAACATCGTAATCAATTCCACGAGCATCAAAGTCTTCCTGAATAAATCCAAAAAGGATCTCACGAAGAGACATGGTAACGCCGCCGATCTCAATACGCAGAACTTCAAACTTACCGGCTACCGGTTCCATGCTCTTGGCAAACTTTTTATTTTGGAGATACTGCAAGTTGTCTGCATCTTTAGCAATAGCTGAGATGACAGACATCAAGTGGGATTTACCTGTACCATAGTTACCAACAACAAGGACACCCTTGTTATCAATAACCTCGTCCATTTGCAGTTGGTCTATAACGGGAGCTTGGAGACTATCTGCCATCGCGTCGGACATAACATAAGTCTTCACATACTCTCGCGCCTTATTAGCATCATCAGCCGTGGTAAGCTGGATGACATCTTCTATCGGGTTAAAACTAATCAGTTCTGAATATTTCATTTCGTTTCCTCCTGCTTACACGACACATACAATGTCATAGCAATCAATTTCATATTTGTGATAGTCGGGAAAACCTTCCTCGCTGTAAATCAGAGAATTGTCTTCCAGTTTTCCTGACCAAATTAGGTCAAACTTTTTTCTCTTACATGAAACTGTCAGCATCTTAAAAACATCAATCTTGTAGTCAGGGTTGAATAAAACATCAATGTCCTTGATAACTGACTTTTCAGGTATAGAATCTATAATTTCATTGAAGCACTTTTCCAATCTTATTGTCCGTCTGGAAGGCTTCAACGGAAGCAATTTTTCTGCTAATTTCGAGTTAATTGATATAGCATTATCCCTGAGATTTGATGGTGCCGAGCAATAAACAAGGAGACAATAGGTGTCTTTTTCGGCAGCCAGCATATTTGATTTTATGATAATTCCCATTGCTCAAGCTCCATTCTACTTTACCGATCCTATCTGCGCTGCTTAGGACTCCGCATTATCCGGAACAAACTCTACGATGTCGGCAATATTGCAATCCAGAGCAACACAAATCTTACGAAGAGCCTCCATTGAGACATCCTCGCCCTTTCTGAGTTTCGTCATGGTACTGGATGACAAGCCACTCTTCTTGTGAAGATCACCTTTGCTCATTTCTTTATCAACAAGCAACTTCCAGAGCTTTTTATAGCTTGCTTTCATGATCTCTACCTCCGTATAGAATGCTTTTTTTATTCTAATACAAACACCTCTCTTTTTCAAGAGAATATCAATAATTTCGGACTTTTTCAACGGATTCTCACGATTTTCTATGGATTAGCGGCACAGACATAGCCGATGCAAAAAAGAGGCACAAAAAAGAGCTTATGTGTCGATCATTAGCACATAAGCTCTTCATTCTTATTCGAGTTCGCTGTTCCGTCTACTCTCACGATCATTGGATGCTGTCGGGCTAAGGTAGCTGTCCACATTTGCCTTAATAGTTGTAATTTGCTTTTCCTGTTTTTTAAGACTTGTCCGTTCTTCATAAAGCCGCTGCTGCTCCTGTGAAAGCTGTTCCTGTTCAGTTTGAAGAGATTTGAAGCTCGGCAATTTACCTTCGCCTTGAATAGCAAGAAGCGTACTTCTCGCTGCCTCAAAGATCACCAATTCTGCTTCATGCTGAGAGCGGAACTGTGACCTGTCTTTGGATTTCTGGTAGGCATCATAGACTGGCTTTAGTTTCTGATAATTGCGGATGTTTTTGATAAGAGGCTGAATCACACGAAGCCTTGCCTCAACCTGTTTAAGCGCTTCTCCTGTACTTGCATAGGAACTTTGAATGTCCGCAACCTTTGCTTCCAATTCCGCGTAGGATGTAAGACTGTGTTCCGTGAGGAAGTTCAGTGTCTTAGCAGCTTGCTTGAGGTTGTTGATCTTTGCCCAATGTTCATATCCCTTGCTTTCCTGAGCTTTGATGCTGTTCTGGATGTCAATGATGAGGGAAATTCCTTTTCGCTCTGTTTGCATCTGCTGCTTGCGGGGATTGCGTCCGGCGATTCGCTCTTTGAGCCTTTCTTCGGTATAATTCTCCCCGATGGTTTTTGCACGGGTAAACCGCTCCTGTCCCTCGGCTCGGAAGGAGATGTACTTGCCCGGTTTGATTTCGTAACCGGCCTCCTGCATCAGCTTTAGAAACTCATCCCAGTCATTTGCCGTAATGACCAGACGGTCTATCGTCTGTCGGAGCTTCTGCTTCCAGCTCGTTCCGCGCTTGACCTCGGTGTATTCCTTGTAGTCCATGCCCTTGTTTTGTGAGGGAGGGATTACAGACAGCCCATGCTCTTTGCAGATAGCGTCGCTAAGTTGGCGCAGCTCCCGGTATGTCCTTTTGTTGCTCCGGTAGCTGTGATAGTCTACGAAGTTCACGGCATTGAAGATAATGTGATTATGGCAATGCCCTTTGTCAATGTGGGTAGCGATCACATACTCATATTTGCCTTTAAGCCATTCATCGGCAAACTGCTTGCCGATCTCATGTGCCACTTCCGGCGAGACTTCACCAACATCGAAAGACTGAATTAAGTGTCTTGCAAGTACAGTTGGAATTTGCGCACCCTGTTGGGCGGCAAGATTTCGTGTCCACTCAAATTCCTTTGCGGCAGCATCACTGGCTGCACAAGCGAACGAGGAAACCAGTAGTTCATCATCAGTTTTCTTGGGATCGATGATGTAGGCAATCGCTTTGTTTACAGTTCCTCGGATTGGCTTGATTTTAGTAACTGCCATATCTCTTTCTGCCTTTCTTTCAGCTCGGCCACATCATCCTCGTAGAAGTGTCCTGTCGAGTTGATGCGTCGGCAAATGTGGTTGATATTGGCTGCTGCACGACTGACGGCGGCAGCGAGTTTTTTCTGCTGCGTATAATCCACCTTGATGATATACCCATCAATCGCCATCTTGCGAAGGTAAGCTCCCATGTTCTTTGTGCCGAGCTGTGCCATCTTCGCCTTGATGATTCTCTTCTCATCATCGGAGACACAGAAGAGAATTTGGATTGGTCTTTTTCTGTTTGCCATAGGCAACCGTCCTTTCGTAAAGCAAAGGGTTTGGAATGCTCCCAACAAGCCATTTCTGATTTAGGGCAGGGTTCCCAAAATCGGAAAATCGCCGTGTGTATATACACCGGCTGTGCTTGCTATTCTCTCGTTTCGTATTCCCTGAGAGATCTTCTTCCTGTGACCCTCTTCACGCTACAACGGACATCCTTTTCCCATTTTAGGGGTATCGTCGAAAAAAAAGATGCCCGAAGGCATCTTTTCGTAGTCACGGTATCCTATTAGTTGATTTCCCAAACGAAGGTGGCGGTATCTCTGACATCAATGTCATCTGGCTCGATTTCCGGCACAGAGCATTCTCTTGCAGCCATAAGCGGCATCATTTCGTCCGCAATCTCATATCTGGTACGGGAGAGGATATTCAGTTCGCCCCAGTTGTAGTCTATGCTTAGGAGTTCGCCCAGTTTTACACCCAAGCAGTGACAAAGCACATCCGCTTTTTCCTTTGCATTCAGAGACGCATTTTCCAAGAGTGTTCTGCTTACTTTTGAAGCCTCCTTCACGGTAAAGGCTATGCTCAATTCAGGTTTCGCGCCACTCGCTGAGATAGAAGAGAGTATCATCGCCAATCTCAGGCTATCAAACTCAAAAGACAATTTGAGCTGATATGTGCAACGGTATCCCGCAAATTCACGCCTGTAATTTCCGTTTGATACCTTCACATTTTCGTATTCCGTGGTGACATGAAAGCCTGTTGTTTTTAAGCTCCCGTCTTCAAAATTATTTTGTTTTGCCACTTTTTGAAGCAAATGGATTCGCTTAGTTGCTTTCTGCAAAGCAATGTCATACTCTTTGTCGGTGGATTCAATGACCAGTGAAAGAGTGATATAATCCGGCTTCGCAGAAACGCTGCCTACTCCTTTTACGGTAATTGTCCTCATGAATTTCTGTCTCGCTTTCCACGGTTTTCATAATCTTCGTCAATTCTTTTTTTCCAATCTGCCCCCAACGGAGCGCTGCCTCGAACAGCACAGATGGCTTCGCTCAGGACTTCATAATTGAGCTGTGTTCCCGCACTATCAGCGTGATAGTTCACGGCGCGGTCTGCACCAATCCCGAAGTGACCTGCTGTTTCCACTGCGTCAATGTTGGCCCCGAGGAAAAGAAATTCCCAACCGTACCGAGCCTTCTGTCTTTCAATCATCTGCTTGATGCGCTCAGCGTTATAGTGGCGGCTGGCATTCTCCATACCGTCTGTGGTAATGACAAACAGGGTGTGCTCCGGTACATCCTCGGCTCGTGCATACTTGTGGATGTTTCCAATATGATGGATTGCGCCACCGATTGCATCCAACAGGGCGGTGCAACCCCGCACGGTATAGTCCCTATCGGTCAAAGGTTTGATGTTCTGAACATCTACCCGGTCATGTATGACCTCACTCACATTGTCGAAAAGTACGGTGGAGATCAGAGCTTCGCCGTCTTCTTTTTTCTGCTTCTCAATCATGGCGTTGAAACCGCCTATGGTATCAGCTTCAAGTCCACTCATCGATCCACTGCGGTCAAGTATAAAGACGATCTCTGTCAAGTTCTTCCGCATGATAATTCCTCCCATAAAAAAACTGTGACTGTTTTTTCTTACAGTCACAGTATAGGAGAAATCCTCTTCTGTTTGGTCGCATGAGAAGCGACATTCAAAACATATCGCGGAGCAGATTGCTCTCGATGTCAACAACATCATCCAGCGGGATCTTACATCCATCAGTCAGTATAAGCACTCGTTCTATCTCATCGATCCGTTTGAGATTTCCGATGGCCGTAACATATGTGCCGCCGGATTTTCTCACATCCGGCTTGAAGTAGGTAACAGTAATTTCCGGTTGAATGGAAATCATATCGCATAGGTAATGCTGTTTTCTGTCCAGAACAGCTTTTTCTTCCTCGCCAAGTTCAATTTTTTCATCCGTCAATCGCCCAGTCTCTTGGATGGCTGCGTCGTATCCGGTGAGAGCCGCGAAGGGAGAGAACTGAGCAGCACGATCCATCATGGACATCTGTGGACGTTTGGAAGAGACATGGTGTGGGAGATTGATGATATGATCATACTTGTCCATCCGCTTCACCTTTTTCCGTCCAACTTAATCTGTACTCCAACACATGGCTCAGCAGTTTTTGCGGTTCAACTTGAAATTTTTTCGCCACTTCCACGATGCGGTCATCAATCAGATGTAGGTTTTCTTCTTCAAATTTCTCCAAGGCTCGCTGATCATGGAGCCATAGTTCTGAAAGCCCGTTGGGAATAGCGCCAAGCCTTTCAAACAGTTTTTGGCTTGGATAATTGGTGGGATCAATTCTGACCCTAAACTCCGTCACGCCCAGACGGGATTTGATTGCGTTGAGCATTGTGGAAAGCGCAGGGTATCCAATTCCATGCTTCGTCCAGTCACGCTTTAACTCAATGGCGATTTCCCATAAATCCTGAGAGGTGTCCTTAATTCCGCAGTATCCAATGTAGCTGCCCATGTTTTCGATGGAGAGCATGAGAGATTTTTCTTCGTTATGCTCTTTCCACACCATGTCGCAGAAGGCTTCCTCTTTCACCATTGACCTTATCATAGAGTTTTCCTGCTGAATCAAGAGAAAACCATCATGGTCACATGGCTTCACTGGTCGAAGCACTACGTTATTGTTGACCCGGATAATCCGGCCACACTTCCAGAATGCGTCTTTCGTTCCAGCACCGGCTTTGTCGGCTATTGCTCGTTCCACCAAAAGCCGTGCAAGCTCTGAATCATTTTTCTGCTTCAACTGACTGATGACAGCATCCCGCTTTTCTTCAAATGATTTTCCGTCATCGGCTTCCAGTATATCTAACGCATCCTGCAACATTGCATTCAAACTGGTTCTTGATAGAGCATCCGAGATTTGATTATTGTCCATGCAATTCACCTACCTGTTATATACTTTAAGCCTTATGGCCTCCAATCTGGTCATTTCGGTCTTTGGCCGTTGCGCCGTCTTCCAAGTTCATCCCACGGAGGATTGCATTCTTGCCGAATTTCTTCTTGATAGTCAGCATGGCTTTCTGCATTTTCTGTTCTCGTTCCAACTCCTGTTGTTCCTGCTCTTGCTGTGCCTTCTGCGCAGCATAGTCAGTGAAAAGGTCGAGTTGTTCAAATCCATCGTTTTTCGTAGGCGCTGAATCTTTTGGGAGAACATGGTTCACCACCACATTCAATCTTCGTATAAGAAGATTCCTGTCTACAATACGATCAAAAAGCTCACCCGCAGCACACATTATTTTCCGTGTAGATGATGTGTGTCCGTCAAGATTTATTGTGCCATGAGAATGCTTCGGTATCTGCCGCCCATAGTAGTCTTTTACAACTGTACCGTGGTATTTTGCCCTGCGCTCAGGATCAGTAAGATTTTCAATGTCATAACCCACCGTTACCACAAGCTGATCAGTGACAAGTCCCTTATCTACCAGATCCAGAGAAAGCATATCTGCCATCTCTCGCAGGACAAGTCTTGCTTTCTCAGCATCGTATGGACAATGAAGAACCTGTCCAGAGCCTAAACTGTTAGAGCTTGGCCGGTACGCCTTGATTGCCTCAATAGTGGTAGGCTCCCAGCCCCACGCATGGTCAATCAGTAGTTCGGCATTCTTGCCGAAGAGATTGTAAAGCAAGTCTTCGTCTCGTTCCGAGCATTGTGCAACATCGCCCATCGTGAACATACCATGCTCTTCCAGCTTCTTCGCGAACCCACGGCCTACCCGCCAGAAGTCAGTGAGAGGCTGATGAGACCACATCGTTTTCCGATAGCTCATCTCGTCCAACTCTGCAATACGCACTCCGTTTGCATCGGCTGGGATATGTTTTGCCACAATGTCCATAGCCACTTTGCAAAGGAAAAGGTTTGTCCCTATCCCGGCGGTTGCCGTGATGCCAGTGGTTTCAATAACATCCAGAATGATTTTCATGGCAAGGTCGTGAGCAGACAGCTTGTAGGTGTTCAGGTAATCTGTCACATCCATGAAAACCTCGTCGATGGAGTATACCACGATGTCTTCCGGCGCTATGTATTTCAGATAGACCTCGTAAATCTTTGTGCTGTACTCCATGTAATATGCCATGCGAGGCGGGGCAATAATGAAGTCTATTTCCAGAGACGGGTTTGCTTGCAGTTCAGAAAAGAAATGGGATTTTCCGGTAAGGATTCGTCCCGGCGCATCGTGCCTTCGTCCGGCGTTGGCTTCCTTTACCCGCTGCTTTACTTCAAACAAGCGTCCACGCCCAGATATGCCATAGGATTTGAGGGTAGGTGTAACCGCAAGGCAGATGGTCTTGTCGGTGCGGCTTTCATCCGCGACAACGAGGTTGGTATCCATCGGATCAAGCCCACGTTCCCGGCACTCCACCGAAGCATAAAAGCTTTTGAGGTCGATTGCTATGTATGTTCGTTGTTTCATGCCTCGGCTACCTCCTTATGTTTTGAAGCGTTTAGGTTGTCCAGAACTCAACTGCACATTGGTAGTTCAGTTCGTCGCATAATTCGCTTTTAATCCACGCAATAGGGAAGATAATTTCCGCGTGTGTGCGGTCTATGAGATGAAACCTAAATCCTGAGTAGTCGTCAAGCATATCAGCGTCATACTGAAAAAACTTGCGCTCATCAAATTCAGGCGGATCTTGAATTATCCTATTCGCCAACAAACCCATTCGTTCAGAGTAGGCGTAGGCTTGAGCCATCCGTTCATCGTCATTGGGCAAATAGGCACCAAGTGCAATACAATAGCCGTTGCCCTTGCCGGAAACGCACACTGTTCGCTCATCGCTTGAGCCATATTCGAGTGTGACTCCTTTAAGAACGATCTTGTATTCTTTTCCCAGCTGCAACAAAGCTGAGGAAACAACAATGCAATAGTTTGCATCCGTATGGATGACTTTAGCTACTCCGTTTTTACTCTCAAACTCATAATCACAGTCAAAGGGATTCTTTCGCAGAGAAAAAGATATTGGCGTTCCGGCTTCATCTATGATATGAACAGTGCCACACGGAGTTTTGAGGCTGTCAATTTGTTCGTGTAGTACCATCATTTTAATGACCCCTTACGCTCCGAGCAAACTCTGGTCAAAGGCGAACAGCGCCTCGTTGATTTCAAAGACATTGTAGTTTCCGTTCCTGATGAAATACTCAATGATGATGTCAAACTTGTTGGAATGGGACAACGCAAATCCTGCCTTCATGAGCATATCTTTTGTCTCTTCCAAAGGCAGCTCAAGGGCAAGGGCAAATGCGATTGCAGTAGGCTTGCTCGGTTTATACAGCTTGTCGCTGCGGATCTTAGAGAAGAGCTTGCGGTCAATATTGGCCTTCTTATAGCACTCAGCGTCCGTCATGCCTGACTCATCAATTTTCCGCAGCAGCATCTCTGAAAAGCTTTCGTCGATCTGGCTGAGAGCATCATCCAAAGACATTGCCTTCTCAGCGGCAACCGCCATCGGTGCAGCAGCCGTGAGCATATCAATCTCATCGTCTGCTTCCTCACAAGCGGAGGTCTCGTACACATTTTCGTTGGCGTGGAACGCATTCATCCTGCGCAGACGCTCAGAGTAGTCATCGGTATGCTCGTCCACATAGTTGTCATCAATATACTCAGCAATGTCAGTAAACAGCTTCTCGCTGATCTGATACGCCTTCTTATCAAAGATGACAATATAGACAGTCATGTCGTTCTCAAGTAGAAACGCACTGATCGTATCAATGGCAATTCGGAGCGCCTGGTCTTTCGGATAGCCATAGATGCCGGAAGAAATCAACGGGAAAGCAACCGTCTCGCACTTTCGCTCCTTTGCCAGTGCAAGAGAAGCCTTATAGCAAGAAATGAGCTTTTCTTTTTCTCCGTGCTTGCCGTCACGATAACGGGGACCTACGGCATGGATGATATACTTGCAGGGCAGATGATAGCCTTTTGTGATTTTGGCAGAGCCAGTTTCACAACCGCCAAGCGTCTTACATTCAGCCAACAGCTCCGGTCCTGCTACGCGATGAATGCAGCCGTCCACGCCACCACCACCGAGAAGGGATGTGTTGGCAGCATTGACGATTGCATCCACCTCCATCTTCGTAATGTCGTTTCTGACAATCTGTAATGGCATAGCGGCCTCCAATCAGAGCGCAAGACCAGATACCCACTGGTTCATCTCGTCATTGCTGACAAAGCTCTTGAATACTCTCCCTTCTACCAGCTTTGCACCCGTACAGCTGGGAAGCAGTCTTTCGTTTGTACTGCCCATTCCGCTGCCACCGGAGGTAGCAAAGGGGATGATAGTCTTGCCGGTCAAATCGTAGCTCTCAAGGAATGTATTGATGATAGTAGGCGCGACATACCACCAAATAGGGAACCCAACGAATATCGTATCGTAATCGGACATATTATCCCGCATCCCCGCGATGGATGGGCGAGATAATGGGTTATTCATCTCAATGCTGCTGCGTGACTGTTTGTTCGTCCAGTCTAAATCAGCCTTTGTGTAGGGGACTTCCGGCTCGATCTCGTAAATATCCGCGCCGATAGCCTCAGCCAGCGTTTCTGCAACCTTAGCAGTAATTCCGCTTGCTGAGAAATAAGCAACCAATTTTCTACTCATGATAAATCCTCTCCGTTCTCTTCTTCTAAAACCTTATAGAGCAAAGCTTCAAGCATTTCTGCCATGTGTTCAAGTGTTTTGGATTCCGCATCCATTTTTCCAATATGGTCAAGGACAGCCTTAAAAGCAGTCGTTCGATCTACGGCTGTTTCCTCATCAAATCGGTCTAATATTTCTTTCATGCGCTGTATAACTTCATTGTCTTCCAGAGAAAGTTCAGGCATTTGAAACATGGAAGCCAACTTTTCATCCTGTTCAAGCGCCTTATACTTTATAAGCTCAGCTTCTACATCTGACATCATCGGATCAAAGTAATTGATCATAATATGCAGCCGAAACTTGCCATCTGGCTGCTGCGTGATGTTCACATAGTGAGCTTTCTCCCCAATATCCCGAAGCAACAGCATATCTTCTTCGGTGGTAAATTCCAGCATAGGAAGATAGAGGTTGATCTTGGAATCCCATCTTTCGTAATCCACGACAGCGGAAATTCTGCCATAGTGTCGTTTTGCATATTGATCGCAGCGGTTTACCAAGTATTCGTAGTTTTCCTTATCCTGTGGATTGATAATTTTAGGGACTTTATCCACCATGTCACAGTATCGCTGAAAAAAACCGCCCTCAACGGCCTGTTCAAAAACAGCAGTACAATATTCCATGTCTTCCTGTGGCTTTTCATAGTTTCGCTCAAATACGGTATTGTCCATACGAACGCCTCCTGCAATTTGGTTATCGTGTTTCATTCAAATTCGATTTCAAAGTCTCTGCACCAGCGTTCGGCAAGTTCTCGATAGGCGTTGGCTTTGTAGTCATACCACAACTGCTCGATACCATGAAAACGGATGGTTTGCTTGAAACGCCGAAACGCGCCCTTCCCGCGTATTGCGCTGTTCAGCTCGCTTTTGATCCTGCCCTGTGGAAGATAGTCCACAAAGGACTCCATAATGCTGTATTCGTGGATTTCATATTTTGTCGGGAATTGGAGGAAGCGTTCTGGTTCATTCTCAACCAGTTTGGCAAGCTCTTCATCTGTCTCACCGGTAATCCATACATCGGGCAGATAAACTGTTTCGCCGGTTTTGGTATCGTAGAGCATCGTGTAGGCATCGCTGGCCTGTTCGATTGCATCTATGACCGTTTGCAGCTTGATTTTCATAAGCATCACCGCCCGCAGCACTTTTTGTATTTCTTCCCGCTTCCGCATGGGCAGGGATCATTTCGCCCAACCTTCTTCGGCTTTGTTGCAGCCTCAATCTCTGCGATTTGTTTCAGGAAATTCATCCGCAATTCTTCGCTGGGCATATCCATAGTCAAAATGCCTTGCCGCAGCTCGTTGGGGTTCATGGTGCCATCTGCGATTGCCTGACGGATGTTCGGACCAAGGGAGATGAATTTCGGGATGCGTTCTTCCGGGGGAAGTAAGGCAAAGAGTTCATCCGGGGTATGGCCTCGGTTGCACTGCATCCGCACACGGTTGTGGAATGCTGTATACACCTCGGAAAAAACGCTCATATCCGATTTGCGGTTGAATGCCACACCGACCTCATTCAGTCGATTCATTACCTCCTGAAATCCTGCGTTCATGCAGCGGACACCGCAATAGATGTCGGTAAACACAGCATCCATCATGTCTTCCTGCAATGTGGTTTTGGACAGAAGAAAGTTTCGGAACGCAGCCGCTTCTGGGGTATCCTCACAGTAGAAGGGATTCTCGTAAGCAAGGAACTCCTTCTTACCCGGTATATAGTAGGGCTTCCCCTGATGTCCTCGCAGGATTTCATGATATGAGTCAAGGTCCTCATCGATCAGCATTATATCTATGACTTCATACTCCATCAGGTCAGTGTCAGGGCCGTCGTAATAGAGTTCGGATTTACCAAGGATATAGTAATCCTCGCATTCATGCCTTGCGATTTCTGCAAAAGCAAGAAACTCTTCCTTTGTCACCAGCGATTTGTTCTGCGATGAGATGATCCCATAGAGCTTGCGCAGGGGAATAATGCCGTACAAATTGGCGGCGGCATTAAAATATTTCCTCAGAAGCCTCGAAGTGGTGTCTTTCAGGGGGATCTCACGGTAGAGCGCATTCAATTTCCTGCGTCCGTATTCCTCTGGTATCGGGATATAATACGGTTCTTCTCTGCTCATTCCGCTTCCTCCACAATGCCAAAATCAATCAGGATATTTTTGTCGCCGTGCGTGGGATACACAATACCCATCATTTCATAGGTATAGCGCCGAACTCTGCGAAAATCCTTCACCGGTTCAGGAGCATACGCAGCAGTTTCAAATTTTTCATATTCAGGCATACCGGCCAGATCATCCGCTGCTGCCTTAATCAGAGCGTCTGTCACATCATAGATGTCCTTGCCATACTCCACGGCAACCAACTCGTGCTTTTTGACATCCTTATCCAACTCCCCGAAGGAACGATACAGCAAATATTTCATCTTTCTCTTCTCCTTCTCTATATGTAGTCGTATTCCATACTTCAATTTCCCCGTAGTCTTTCAGCCAGTATCTTCTCCAAAGACAGGGAGATGGTTTCCAGATACAGACTGCCGACTTTCGAGATAAAGTCAATATCAATCTGTATAAAAGGTCCCCGAAGCTGCTTGAAAACCAGTTCAATCATTGGTAATTCGGTGGGTATATCAAACAGCCGGAGCTTTTCAATATGTTTTTTCGCAGTCTCCCAGTCCCTATTCCTTTCAACCTCGTCACTTGTAATCACTTCCACGAGAATCTGACTCATAGTTAATTTCCCGCCGATTGGAGCAAGCTCCTGCCGGAGCTGCGCCAACATCTGTTTTTTCGCCCCGAGTGGAGGAATGCCCCAGCTATCATCAAGTTCTCTGGCGATGATCTCTGCGATACATTCCCGCCACACTGCATAACCGGCGTTGATTTGGCTGTCCTCGAAGGATGTATCTGCGTATCCTTCGCAGTAGGTATCGTAAAAGCTTGCACCGTCCAATTCGTTGTGAAGGCAAAAAATATGTGCCAACTCGTGAAGCAGGACATGAATCAATTCTGCGGGTGTATATGGAATATCGGTACGGAGAAGGATACCATCCTTTCCTCCCGGTTCCTTTGAGACAAAAGCCGTCGCATAGAAATCGAAGTAGCCCTCTTCCTCATAACGATCTTTCAGGCGGTAAGGGAAATACTCGGTACAGAACCGCTCAAACACCTGTTTTTGATTGTCCGAAGTTAGATAGTCCAGTACAACATTGTCTACGGTAAAATCGGAACCTACATTTTCGTTGAAAATCGCAATCGCTATTTCAAAATACCGTTGATAGTCCATCCCGTCCAACCTCACTCATTTCAAGAAGTTACTTCGGTGTTCCTGTTCACGAAAGCGATACCCCCGCGTGTTCAGTTCTGCGACCTTGAGCGCCACCAAATTTATATCCGAACACATCGCACGTGCAATCTGGCCGACATCATAGCCGCCGTATATGTATTCCAGAATTACATCGTCTGGAAGGGCTATCTGAGCAGCAAACATATTTGCTTCGTACTCCATGCGCTGGTCTCTCATATCGAAGATGTTGAACTCCTGCAAGCCGCCGACTTGAACCGCCTCTTTGCGGTGGAGACAGTCATGTCCGATCTCATGGAGTAGAACAATGTCGTGCATCACGGGATCAAGATGTTTGTTGATAAAGATATACCGGTTTCGTTCAATAACCATGTATGCGCCTTTTTGACGGGAGAAATCACGGGGCATAACGATCAGCCCCAGTTCACGCGCAATTCGGTCAGCATTCCTCGTGCCACATTGTCGCACGACTCGATTGGCTTTTTGAATGGCTTCCTCAGCTCGAATCAGCATAGTGGTATCACCCCTTTCGGGCAGAATGGTACAGTTTCAGTTTAACAGATATAAAGTCCGATACTGCGGACTTACTCTGCATCGTTCTGCTTGAGATATTTTTTCGGGGTGTATTTCTTATTGCGCTTCTTCGCGTCAATGTAGGCTTCCTGAATGGCAAGCATAAGCTCATCCATATCTTCCTCTGCCATCTCACCACCAGAAAAAGCACCCCGTATTTCTTTCAACAGTCGCTCAGCACCCTTTTTGCCGCGATAGCCGTATTCCTGTCCTGCCATCGCAATGAAGTCATCGCCCTCGTTGTGTAGATAGTCAGCATCACAGCCGAGAATCCGGGCAAGAATGCCGTACACCTCACGGTTTTGAGGGTATGTGGTTCCTTTTTCATAATTGGTGATGGTCTTGAGACCTACTCCTGCCAGCTTCGCAAGTTCTGCCTGAGTAAGCCCCTTTTCTCTGCGCAATGCGCGGAGCTTTTCTCCGAACCTCATAGCGTATCCTCCTACCTGTTAGCCTAAAATATGTAATCTGTTTGCGCTTTTTACTCAAAACCGCTTGACATGAGCAATCGGTTTTCATATAATGGTATTGCGTAATCGCCTTGCGCGTTTATTGTATATCGGTTTGCGCATTTCGTCAAGAGGTGCCAGCTGAAAATAGGAAAATCGTATTTAATCAATTTGGAACCGGCAATGAATACCGGATCATGAGAAAAATGCCGGTGTTCTGCCCGTTATGTGCAGCAAGGAGTGAGGAACATGAGCGTACAGTGCAGGAAAGCCTATGTCTCGGTAAATCTGGATGTGGATCAGGAAGGCGTATTCCATCCGCGCTATATCCGATGGGAAAACGGGCTGATTTTTCAGATTGACCGGATACTCTATAAATGCCGCGCCTCGTCAAAGAAGGTGGTAGGCGGTGGCATTCGTTATACGGTGCTGATCCGAGGCAGAGAATCCTATCTGTTTCAGGAAGGTAGTAAGTGGTTTGTTGAAGCGAAGGAGATTTGACGATGATTTTATCTCAGAAAAAAATCGAAGAAATTGCAGCAGCCGTGACGAAGGACTTTAACGAGTTCTTCTACGGAAATAACGTAGAAGATCCCCGGCGTATGGCGCGAGGGACACCGATTGACCAGTTTGCCAAGGATTACCTTGGCATGAATGTATCGTTTGCCCGTCTTTCTTCTGATGGGAGCATCTGCGGCCTGACCGCTTATGCGGACACTGAGTACATCGTGGAAGAACTGGGTGTAAAGCGAACCATCCCGCTCAGGAAGAATCAAATTCTTCTGGATGTCGGCTTTATTCAATGCGGACAAGTACACAAGCTCTGTGGCAAGAGGCGCTTTACCCTTGCTCATGAATGCGCCCACCAGATTTTGTTCCAGATGGAAAGCGAAGCCATGCAGTCAGCCTATGCTAAGAAATACTCAGCCCGTAGAGCATATTCGCTCCGGGACTTGAAGACCCGTGAGGACTGGAATGAGTGGCAGGCAAATGTTCTTGGTGCAGCGATCCTGATGCCGCAGAATGAGATAGACCTTGCCATGTGGTACTTTGCCGGTGGAAAGCGACTGGTCAACTACGAAGGAGTGTTCGCATACCGCGATAAGTTGTCATTGTCTATGCTGTGCCAGCAGTTTGCCGTATCGAAGTCGGCTGCTGTAATCCGGTTACGGCAGCTCGGCTATATCGAGGATCGTCCGTATCGGGAATATTGTGATCCGTTGGAGGTGTGCTGATGGCAAAAGACATCCGTGTTTCGGAACCCTCATTGGAAATGCAGGAAAAAATCAAGCGGGCGCGCCGTGCGATTGCATCTCAGAAAATGCGCACGGTGAAATGCCCTTACTGCCAACATAACACAATCGTTGTTTTTGAGGACACACGAGGTCATGTCCAGGCGAAATGCAAACGCTGCGGACACGAGACAGTCTTTGATGTCCTCAGTATGAGACGGTTAAAGCTCGGTTTTTATCAAGGAGGATAAAGCCGAGATTAACAAATAAATATTTTGATAGCTGTGCTGTGGAGCCGCTGATTGGTGAGTCTTCCTAATGCCGCATGATCAGATGTTTCCAAAATGGAAACACCTGATGTATCGGCATGGGATTACAAGCTCACCGTCATGCGGCTCTTTTTAGTCTTGTCCATCCGCTGTTCCGCACCAGCGGAAAGGACAAGCTATGAAAATCCCGAAGACCCCGAAAGAATTTGACTACGATCTCTGGACTACGGAGGATGGCAAGTGCATGGTGCGGATCAAAAGTACCGGTGAAGAGACGGAGGTTGACCGTGAGGTCATGAAAGCTCTCCGCGCAGAAGAAAAGTGGCTGCGTCGTAGGATGACGGGTGCGCCGGTTCCCGGGGATGAGGAAGCCATCACCACAATCCTGTCGCTTGATTATGTCAGCTATGAAGGGGGCGAAGACATGAGTCCGGCATGGTTAGAGTCACCGGAAAATATCGAAAACGAGGTTTTGGTTCAGCTCCTTGAAACAGAGTTGAAGCGTTCTTTGACGGCGAAGCAGCTCAGTTTTTACGAGGGATGTCTCATGGGTGGAATTTCCGTGAGTGAGTACGCAAGACGGCATAACATCCGCGCAGACTCAGCAAAGGACTTGAAGACCGCCATTCAGAAAAAATATAAAAATATTTTTTTGACCGATACCCCCAAAACGGCAAAATGATGTCCGTTGTAGGGTGAAGAGGGACAAAGGACTTCTTCACGGAACATTGAAAATTGAATAGTTCAGTGCTGTGGATCTTTCCGGGTCTGCGTAGCAACTTGGCTTCTGCCGCCATGACCCCCATCATTGGGGCGAGCGATCAACAGAGAGCCTGAACACCGTGTGGTGCGGCTGATTGCGATGATGCGGATTCAGGGTACAATGATACTCCTGTCCCTTGATTTCAGGGGGCAGCTCGGAGCGTTCCTCGGAGGGGTGAGATTCCCGTGATACCAACTTACCGTTGGTAGTCCGCAGCATTCCCGGAACTGTAAAGTTCTTCTGGCAGGGGCGCGAGCTGCAAATATGCCGGAACAAAAACAAACCTATTAGCAACATTCAACATACAAGTTTTCAGGATGAAAACTATGTGGCAGAGTGTCCGCAAAGATGCTCTGCCACATCCTTTTGTTCTGAAAGCTTACCGGCATCAGGAGGTGGAAAAATCATGATGAGCGTCGAAGCAATGAAGAGTGTCAATCCCAAAACCGTTGACAGGAGCAAGCTTATCCAGCGCAGCAGCGTCCGGCTTGACCCTGCGGCTCCACGAGAAGAGCGGCTGCGTGATTTTATCCAGCAGATCAAAAACCCTTACTGCTATCTGGATGGGAAGACTGTGGTGAAAATCAGCTTTTCCAGCACGGATACCACGATGGAAGATTGTCTGGAACATTATCTGCGGGGTCTCTGATTATGAACAAATTTAATCTTTTCACCCGGTCCTATGGACAGGCGTTTGGGTTGATGGTATAATCATCTCAGGTCAAAAAAGAAAATATGGACTGAGCCGCTTGCCTTGAAGGTCATGTGGCTTTGTTGCGTTTTCTACATATGAGAAGCAGAAGCCTTCGCCTTTCTGATTTGATGTATCACACCAAACAGAAAAACGGAGGTTATTTTTATGCCCAAAAAGATTTACCGAACGGCAATCTACTGCCGGTTGTCCCGTGAGGACGGAGACAAAGTGGAGAGCAATTCTATCGCAAGCCAGCGAGCTATCTGCGAGGACTTTATATCACGGCATGATGATCTGGAAATGGTCTGTGAGCCGTTCGTTGACGATGGATACAGCGGTGTTTCCTTCAATCGTCCCAGCTTCAAAAAGCTCGAAGATGCCATCCGCAAGGGTGGGATTGATTGTATCGTGGTCAAGGATCTCAGCCGCTTTTCAAGAAACTACATTGACGGTGGCCGCTACCTTGAGAAGATTTTCCCGCAGCTTGGTATCCGATTTATTGCCGTCAACGATGCCTACGACAGTCTCACCGGCGATCCGCAGTCTGACTCCTTTGTTATTCCGTTCAAGAATTTGATAAACGACTCCTACTGTAAGGATATTTCCATGAAAATCCGATCCAGTTTGGAGGTCAAGCAAAAGAACGGAGAGTTTGTTGGTGCGTTCGCTCCTTACGGTTACAGGAAATCCCCAGAGAACAAGAATCAGCTTATTGTGGATGAAGCCGTGAGTGAGTATGTGCAGATGATTTTTTCCATGTATAAGGACGGCTTTTCCATTGGCCGTATCGCAGACAGGCTGAACCAGATGGGCGTTCTCTCTCCAATGGAATACAAGCATTCTGCGGGGGTCAAGTTCGATACCGTCTTCAAAACCGGAGACATCGCAAAATGGACATACAAAGCAGTCCAGCGTATCCTCACCAATGAAGTCTATATCGGCGTTCTGGCACAGGGCAAGCGCGGAACTCCCAACTACAAAGTCCGCGTCGTGCAGAGCAAGGATGAGGCTGAGTGGGTCAAGGTTGAAAATGCCCACGAAGCACTGGTCTCCTACGAAGACTTTATGGCTGTCAAAACCATGATGAAACGGGATATGCGCTGTTCTCCCGATCAGAATGAGGCGCATCTGTTTTCCGGTTTTCTGTTCTGCGGTGACTGCCAGCAGTCGATGATCCGTAAAACAGTCCCATCCAAAACCAAAAAGTACATCTACTATGTTTGCTCGTCCAATAAGCACAGCCGGACCTGCAGCCCTCATAGTATCAGTGCTAAAGAGGTTGAAGAGAAGGTATTCCGTGCCATTCACGACCAGATTGAGCTTGTAATCAACCTTGAAAAAGCGCTTGAGCTGATTGAGCGTTTGCCATCCCAGAGCCGGAAGGCATTTAATTATGAGGCACAGATTACAAAGCTGGAAGAAGAGATCGAACGATACCAAAAGCTCAAGCTCCGGCTGTACGAAGACCTTTCGGATGGGATCATTGATAAAGCGGAATACTTTGAGTTCCGTAACAGCTACACCAAAATCATTGAGGACAAGCAGGAAGCCCTTCTGCGGGTCAGAAAAGAAATGAAGCAGACGGTCACTACCGGCACAACCGAGCGGAACTGGGTGACGCTCTTCAAGCAGTATGAGAACATCGAAGAGCTGAACCGTCGCGTCCTGATGTCTCTCGTTGACCGTATTCTGATTTACGAGAACCATGTCATCGAAATTGTCTTCAAGTATAAAGACGAATACCAGCAGACACTCGAATATGTTCTCAGTTACTCTGATGAACTTGCCATTGCCGTATAATGGAGGGATGAGCGTATGGCACGAAAAAGCAGAAAAACCACACCGGCAGTTGAGCCGGTTGTCGAAGCGGCTCCGCTTCAAATCTTCCCGACAGCCATCTATGCCCGTCTTTCCGTTGAGAACAGCGGCAAATCAGAAAATGTGGATGTCATTGCAAACCAGATTGAGATATGCAAGTCCTACATTGCGGATCGTCCGTATCTGAGCCTTGTGGATACCTACATAGACAACGGCCATACCGGTACGGTATTTGACAGGCCGGAGTTCAACCGGCTGATGACCGACATCAAAAGCGGCAGGATAAAGTGTCTGGTAGTCCGTGATCTCAGTCGTTTTGGCCGTGATTACATTGAAACCGGGACTTATCTTGAGCGAATTTTTCCTCAGATTGGTCTCCGTTTTATCGCCATCAAGGAGAACTATGACAATTTTGACACGGACGGCTCCAACGAGAGCCTGATGATCCCGCTGCAAAATATGATCAATGCGCTCTACTCGAAGGACATTTCCCGCAAGGTTTCCACGGCGCTGAAAGCCCAGATGGAACAAGGGACATTCCAGAAGCGGAACCTGCCCTATGGCTATCGGTGGAATGAAGAACATACCAACATGGTGATTGACGAAGAGACCGCTTCGTATGTCCGGCTTATCTTCCAGCGGAAAATCGAAGGCTGGTCGATGCCTATGATCCTTGATGAGCTTGACCGGTTGGGTGCGCCCAATACTGAGTTGAGAAAGCGTCAGAACAGCACGAGAACCGGTAACGGATGCTCCTGCAAGGGTTGGCACAAATCGACTGTCTACGGTATTCTGACCAATCCGCATTATGTGGGCGATACCGTACTTGGCCGGTCTATGGTTGCTATCTACAAGGGGATCAAGTCCCACAATGTCAAAGATAAGGACGAGTGGATTGTGTTCCCGAACACCCATGAGGCAATCATTTCCCGCGAGGACTTCCAGAAGGTGCAGGACATCATGAATGCGGCCTCCGAAGCAAGGCAGACAAAGATGCAAAAGTCCGAGGAAATCAGAGCCACGCTGATCAACCTCTTTGACGGCAAAATCTTCTGTGCCGATTGCGGCAAGAGGATGTATTTCCATCGAAAAAAAGTAGACAAACGCAAGGACGGCGGTTGGTACGCCTTCTATGAATGCAGCACCTATGTTGGCCGTCGCTATGAACACTGTACTGCTCACTACATCCGGCAGGACAGGCTTGAAAGAGATGTGCTTGCCGCAATCCAGCTTCAAGTTAAGGCAGCTCTGGATTATGACAAATTGCTGGACAAGCTCAGAGGCAGCGAAGGCGAGAAGAACATCCGTGACAAACAGAACGCCCTCATTACAAGCCTGAACCTCAAGTTAAGCGGTGTATCCAAAAAACGCACGAGGCTCTATGAGGACTTTGCAGAAGGCATTCTGGATGAAGAAGAATACACTTTTGCAAAGAAAAGCTATGACGAGCAGTTTGCCGATCTGTCCCGCCGTCTGGATGAGGCTGTTCAGCGCCGCAGCAAGTTCAATGAGGCCATGTCTGTTGACAACAAGTGGATCACACTGATGAAGTCCGTAAGTACAGCAACCCAGCTTTCGCAGGAGTTGGTAGATGAATCTGTTGAGCTGGTTAAAATCCATGAAGACGGCGCGGTGGAGTTGGTCATGAAATATGGTGACATCTATGCGCTGACCATTCAGAGTATCAAAGAAGTTCAGGAGGCGATGTAAATGAGCAAGGACTACACCATCGGCATCTACATACGCCTCTCTATGGCTGACGAAGATACCGGCTACGGCACCAAAATAGAAAGTGACAGCATCGGAAACCAGCGTATGCTCATCAACCGGTATCTTGACAATCATCCGGTGCTGTCCAAGTATCCGCGGCTTGAGTTTGCCGATGATGGCTATACCGGTACGAACTTTAAGCGCCCTCAGTTCACAGCAATGATGGAAAAGGTGCGCCACGGCGAGATCAACCTGATCATCGTCAAGGATTTTTCCCGCTTTTCTCGTGATTATATCGAGACCGGAAACTATCTGGAATGCACCTTCCCGTTTATGGGTGTCCGGTTCATTTCCGTCAATGATGGATATGACAGCGAGGATTACAAAGGCACAACCGGAGGTCTTGAGGTTGTGATGCGTAGCATCATTTATGCCGCATATAGCAAAGATCTTTCCGTCAAAACGACATCGGCCAAAGTTCAGATGATGAAGCAGGGCAAGTATGTTGGCGGCTATGCTCCTTTCGGATACAGAATGCACCCGACAAAGAGAAATGCTCTGGCAATCGATCCGGACTCCGCTAAGATTGTCCAGCGTATCTTTGAGGCGGCTGTGGCCGGAAGCAATACCTCTGCGATTGCTCAAATGCTGAATGACGAGGACATCCCGACGCCCGGACAGTATTTCCAATCCAAATACGGAGACACGAAAAAATTCAACTACATGAGCAAGAAAATCAGTTGGGATGTGGCTATGGTGCTGCGCGTCCTGAAAAATCAGGTCTACACCGGCGCTCTGGTCAGTCACAGACGGAAAAGCTGCGGCGTTGGCAGCAGAAAAACAGTTCCGCAGGAACCCATCATTGTCGAGGGAACACACGAAGCGATCATCAGTAAGGAAACCTTTCGGCTTGCTCAGCGTGTCATTCGCAGAGGCAATCACGAACCCCGTAAGGTATCCAATTATCCACTGCGTGGTCTTGTCTGCTGCGGCAACTGCAAGCGCACGATGACAAGACGCAAGCTAAAAGATGGGAGCGTATTTTATACTTGCCATCACTCTAACCATGACAGGGATACAGAATGCCGTGTTGGAGAAAAGTACAGCGAGAGCCGTCTGGAAGATATTGTTTACAATGCTATTGGCGATTTCTTGGCCTTTACAGAAAAACAGGCTGTTCAGAACAGAGAAGTTGGAGACATCCGCAAAACCGCAATAAAGGACTGCGCTGCAAAACTAAAAGCCTTGCAGACACAGACGGATCAGCTCAAAAATGGAAAGCTGAGGCTTTATGAAAAATACACCTCCGGCAGCATTTCAAAAGCTGAATATCTCAAACAGAAGACGGCCTTTGACGAGAAGCTGGCCGAGAATGCGGAGGCAATCCAAAAAGCGCATGAGCGAATGCAGGAACTCGACTCTGAGTGCTCCTGTTCCGATGAGCGAGTGAATCAGGTCTGTGAACAGTACCGTAATCAGACCGCGCTTACCTTTGAACTGACACACGCTTTTATCAAGGCCATCTATGTTCACGATGCTGATAACATCGAAATCCTCTGGAAGTTCAGAGACATCTATGAAGAAACGGAGGGAAAGAAATGAATGTGGCGGTTTATCTGCGTGTAGCTACGGAAGAACAGATCAGCCGTGGCGAATCCAAAGGTCAATAGGGATGAAGCAAGCCGTTCACGGGTGGTTGTCCACCTATGAACGGCTTGTAAAATCTCAAAATTTTTTTAGTTCCTACTTGACACAAGAAGACATGTCCCGACTGGGCCGTGAGTACCTTCAGGTGGGTCAGTACACGGAACTCATCTTCCCAAGCTATGGTGTGCGCTTTATCGCCGTCAACGACGGCGTGGACAGCCTGTACGAGTCCACCAACGACTTTACGCCCTTCCGGAATCTGATGAACGAGTTCTATGCCAAGGACTGCAGCAAAAAGGGTCGCTCCGTGGTTCGCCTTAAGGCTGAGACTGGTGCCAGGGTTTCCTCCCGTCCCCGCTATGGGTATATGAAGGACCCGGCAGATCCCAAACGGCACATGGTACCTGATCCTGAGACTGCTCCGGTGGTGCGGTACATCTTTGACCTCTGCGTTTCTGGGAAGGGTCCTGCCCAGATCGCAAAGCAGCTCAAGAAAGATAAAATCCCAACGCCTGGATATTCCTACTACCAGAAGCACGGAGTAGAGCTGACCGGAGTGGATATCACCCAGCCGTACAACTGGTCCACCAACACTGTCGCCGGCATTCTGGAGGATGAGACTTATCTGGGCCACACCATCAACTTGAAGTCCACCACCCTGTCCTTCAAGAATAAGAAGCGCATTGAGCGTCCCGAGACTGAGCAGCTCCGCTTTGAGAATACGCACGAGGCACTGGTTACACAACAGACCTGGGAGATCGTACAGGATATCCGCAAGCACAAACGGCGCAGAGCCAATATGGCTGAGCAGAATATCTTTTCTGGACTGGTCTACTGCCTGGACTGTGGAGGCACCATGGTACTGCACCGGGCGCACACCATGGAAGCGGTGAAAAACAACTTTATGTGCTCCACCTACAAGAAGAAAGGCAAAGACATCTGCTCCGCTCATTACATCCGGGAACAGGAACTCAATGCTATCCTGTTGGATGACATCCGCCGTGTCACACACTTCGCTCGTCAGAATGAGCTGCGGTTTGCAGAGCATATCCGCAAGAAGCAGGGCAAGGAGGCACAGCAGGAGATCGCTATGCTCCAAAAGAAGATCGACACCATGCAGAAGCGCCAGGCCGAGCTGACGAAGCTGTTCAAACGGCTCTACGAGGACAGTGTACTTGGCCGCATCCCGGACGAGCAGTATCGCATCCTGTCTCAGGAGTACACCGCCGAGCAGAAAGAGATCCAGGAACAGCTCCCTGCCATGGAAGGAAGGCTTCAGGAACTGAAAGACTCCAGCTCCAATATTGCCCGGTTCATTGAGAATGCCAAGCGATACAGCGAGATCCCGGAGCTGACTGCTGAGATCCTGCGCATCTTCATCAAGCGAGTGGAGGTCGGTGAGCGTGCGGAGAAATACTCCCGCACAGCACCGCAGGAGGTACGCATCTACTATCGTGACATTGGCCTGGTGGATGAACTGCCTGAGAATGTAGCTGAATCCTTGAAAGAAGAAATCCCAAACGAAGTCGCATGAGCAGAAAAAGGAGGCTGTGCCGAAACACAGCCTCCCTCCACAGGAACAAATATTATGTTATATGGGTAGGTTCATAAATTGTCCCTATGCACCGGTTCCCCATGCGTCCGCTCCTTTTTCAAACCGTTCAGCGCCAAAGGCTTGGGATCAGTCCCAGTTTTCCTCGGCACGCTTGACCAGACGGTCGTACTTCTTCTTAGCTTCCTCAGCAGCCAGCTGATACATGCCTTCCGCCTTCTCCGGGAAGGAGCGGGCCAGGGCAGTGTAACGGACTTCTCTCTTGATGAAGTCTTCGTAGTCGGCCTTCGGAGCCTTGCTGTCCAGCTGGAAGGGGTTCTTGCCCTCTTCCTTCAGGCGAGGATCGTAGCGGAACAGATGCCAGTAACCGGCTTCCACAGCGGCCTTGATCTCCAGCTGGCTGTTGCCCATGCCGCCCTTGATGCCGTGCATCTCGCAGGGAGCATAGCCGATGACCAGGGAAGGACCGTTGTAGCTCTCCGCTTCCACCAGGGCGCGGACAGTCTGCTGGTAGTTGGCGCCCATACCGATCTGAGCCACATAGATGTAGCCATAGGTCATGGAGATGGCTGCCAGATCCTTCTTCTTGATCTTCTTGCCGGCTGCGGCGAACTGCGCCACCTGGCCGATCTGAGAAGCCTTGGAGGCCTGGCCGCCGGTGTTGGAATATACCTCGGTGTCGAAGACCATGATGTTCACATCTTCGCCAGAGGCCAGCACATGGTCCACACCGCCGTAACCGATGTCATAGGCCCAGCCGTCGCCGCCGAAGATCCAGACGGATCTCTTGGCCAGGAAGTCCTTGTCCTTCAGGATCTCCTTGGACAGCTCGCAGCCGTTGGCAGCAGCCTTCTCCAGCTCAGGCACCAGAGCGTCGGTGGCCTTGCGGGAAGCGGCGCTGTTGGTCAGGGTATCCAGATAGTTCTGGCAAGCTTCCTTCAAAGAGCCGGAAGCGCCTTCCATCACCTTCTGCACCTTGGCAGCCAGTCTCTCCCGCAGCTGGCGGGTGGCAATGGCAATGCCCAGGCCGAATTCGGCGTTGTCTTCAAACAGGGAGTTGGCCCAGGAAGGTCCGCGGCCATCCTTGTTGATGGTGTAAGGAGCCGCCGGTGCGCTGCCGCCCCAGATGGAGGAACAGCCGGTGGCGTTGGCAATGCTCATGCGGTCGCCGAACAGCTGAGTGATCAGGCGGGCATAAGCGGTCTCCACGCAGCCTGCGCAGGCGCCGGAGAACTCCAGCAGGGGCTGCTTGAACTGGCTGCCCTTGACAGTCTCAGGAGCAAAGCCGGTCTGCTTTTCGGTGACATGCTTCACAGCATAGTCGAAGCACTCCTGCTGATCCATCTGGCTGGCCAGAGGCTTCATCACCAGGGCCTTGTTGGGCGCCGGGCAGATGTTGGCGCACAGGCCGCAGCCCATGCAGTCCAGCGGGTCGACTTGCTGCACAAAGGTGAACTCTTCGCAGCCCTTGCCCAGCATCTTCTTGCCCTTCATGGCAGCGGGGGCGTTCTTCACTTCCTCGGCGTCCATGGCATAGGGGCGGATGGTGGCATGGGGGCACACAAAGGAGCACTGGTTGCACTGGATGCAGTTTTCCGGGATCCATTCGGGCACGTCCACGGCTACGCCGCGCTTCTCATAGGCGGAAACGCCCAGGGGGAATGTGCCGTCGGCTGCGTTTTCAAAGGTGGAAACAGGCAGCTGGTTGCCCTTTTGCTCCGCGATGGGGTTCAGCACGTTCTTGACGAAGCTGACCACTTCGGGGCGGCCTTCGTAGTGCTTTTCAACAGGGGCATCCACGGCGTCGGCCCAAGCGGCGGGCACCTGGATCTCGTTGATGGCGTCTACGCCGGCATCGATGGCCTTGTAGTTCATCTGGACGATGTCTTCGCCCTTGCGGCCATAGGATTTCTTAGCAGCTTCCTTCATGTACTGCACCGCATCGTCGATGGGGATGATGTTGGCCAGCTTGAAGAAAGCGGATTGCAGGATGGTGTTGGTGCGCTTGCCCATGCCGATCTCGCGGGCCTTGTCGATGGCGTCCACGGTGTAGAACTTGATGTTGTTCTTGGCGATGTAGCGCTTCATGGAAGCGGGCAGATGGGCGTCCAGCTCTTCGGGGGACCACTGGCAGTTCAGCAGGAAAGTGCCGCCCGGCTTGACATCCTGCACGATGTCGTACTTATCCACATAAGAGGGGTTGTGGCAGGCCACGAAGTCAGCACGGCTGACCAGATAGGGGGAACGGATCTTCTCTTTGCCGAAGCGCAGATGGGAGACCGTCAGGCCGCCAGTCTTCTTGGAGTCGTAATCAAAGTAAGCTTGGGCATACATATCGGTGTGGTCGCCGATGATCTTGATGGAGTTTTTGTTGGCGCCCACAGTGCCGTCGCCGCCCAGGCCCCAGAACTTGCAGGAGATGGTGCCGGCCGGTGTGGTGTCGGGCACGTTTTCCGGATCTTTCAGCGACAGATTGGTCACGTCGTCGGTGATGCCGATGGTGAACTTGCGCTTCATATCCTGGCTGTCCATGTTGGCGAACACGGCAAAGATGTTGCTGTTGGGGGTATCTTTGCTGCCCAGGCCATAGCGGCCGCCCAGCACGTCGATGTGACGGCCGGTCTCAGCCAGCGCGGAGACGACATCCAGATACAGAGGCTCGCCCAGCGCGCCGGGTTCCTTGGTGCGGTCCAGCACGGAGATGGTCTTGACGCTCTGAGGGATGGCGTCGGCAAATTTCTGCGCCACGAAGGGGCGGTACAGGCGGACTTTCACCAAGCCCACTTTTTCACCCTGGGCCAGCTTGTAGTCGATGACTTCTTCAATGGTGTCGCACACGGAACCCATGGCCACGATGACATGTTCGGCATCGGGGGCGCCGTAGTAGTTGAAGAGCTGGTAGTTGGTGCCGATCTTCTTGTTGACTTTGTCCATGTACTCCTCTACGATGCCGGGAACGGCTTCATAGTAGGGGTTGCTGGCCTCTCTGGCCTGGAAGAAGATGTCCGGGTTCTGGGCGCTGCCGCGCAGAACGGGGTGTTCGGGGTTCAGAGCTCTGGCGCGGAACTCCTGCACCGCGTCCATGTCCACCATTTCCTTCAGGTCTTCATAGTCCCACTGCTCCACTTTCTGGATCTCGTGAGAGGTGCGGAAACCATCGAAGAAATGCAGGAAGGGAACGCGGCCTTTGATGGCGGCCAGGTGGGCAACGGCGCCCAGGTCCATCACTTCCTGCGGGTTGGTGCTGGCCAGCATGGCAAAGCCGGTCTGGCGGCAAGCCATGACGTCCTGATGATCGCCGAAGATAGACAGGGCGTGGGAAGCCAGGGCGCGGGCAGAACAATGGATGACGCCCGGCAGCAGCTCACCTGCGATCTTGTACATGTTGGGGATCATCAGCAGCAGACCCTGGGAGGCGGTGTACGTTGTGGTGAGCGCGCCCGCCGCCAGAGAGCCGTGCACAGCACCGGCGGCGCCGGCTTCGGACTGCATCTCTACAACGCGGACTTCCTGCCCGAAAATGTTCTTCTGACCATTGGCAGACCACTGGTCGGCCAAGTCAGCCATTACGGACGAGGGAGTGATGGGGTAAATCGCCGCGACGTCGGTAAAGGCATACGATACGTGTGCCGCAGCGGTATTACCGTCCATGGATTTTGTTTTTCTTGCCATGGGATTGTATCCTCCTTCATTAGTATATAAAGTTACATAAATAACCGCATCTATTCTATCAGATAAGAAGTCCAGTGTCCAGAAAACGGGCACAAAAAAATAAAAAATTCATTGAATGGAAACAGAATGGATAAATAGTGAAAATTTTTCGGCAAAAAACCCTTATGGCCAAAGGGAGTCCGTCAAGAGAAGGTAAAAACCAGGAGAAGGCGCAAAAAAATGGGGAAGAAGTCCATCCGGCCGGTGGATTTTTTGGCGGGCAAAAAGCGCCCGTCCGGCAGGCAGCCCCGGGGAAAGCCCGGGGGTTGCGGAATTTTCAGACCGCTGCCTTACAGGGAGAAATCCTGGGAATGCAGGTCGCTGTAATAGCGGCCCCGGATGGCCGTAAAGCGCAGCACGCAGTAATCCGGGTCCGTCACCCCTTTGGGGTAAAACAGCGTGTCCCCCTGCTGCCAGAGCCGCTCTTTGGCGGCCGGGTTTTCCAGCACTTCCATGGTGCCTGTAAAGCTGGCGCCGCAGAAGGCGGCCCGGTCTACGAAATACAGGCTGGCCTTTGGGTTTTGGCGGAAAGCCTGGACTTTTTGAGAAGAAGTGTTGGTGGAAAACCAGAACACCCGGACGCCTTCCCGCTCCCGGGGCGGCAGCATCGCCTTTGTGATGGGGAAGCCCTCTGGGTCCACCGAACTGACCAGGGTCATATCCGCCCGGCAGATCAGGCTGGTCAGCGCATGTTCCAATTCTTGTGTCATGGCCGGTCACCTCCGTTTGCTGGCACGCCCCGCAGCGGGCGGCGTGGATGGTGGGGATGCTTTGTCTTCATGATACCACGGGGGAAACCGCGGCGCAAGGCGGTTTCAAATTGCCAAGGCTTCCGTTTTATTGTATCATGGGAACAGAGAAAGACAGCTCCCCACCGGGGGAGAAAAGGGGTGGATGGTATGGTGGCAAAAGTGTTGGCCGCAGGGCTGCGGGGCATTGAGGGCGTGCCGGTGTTGTGTGAGTGCGATCTGTCCAACGGGCTGCCCGCCTTTGAGATCGTGGGGCTGCCCGACGCTTCGGTGAAAGAATCCAGGGACCGGGTGCGGGCGGCGGCCCGCAACTGCGGTTTCGATTTCCCGCTGCGCCGCATCACGGTAAACCTGGCCCCGGCCGATCTGAAAAAAGAGGGGCCTGTGTACGACCTGCCCATCTTGCTGGGCATTTTGGCGGCTTCGGGGCAGATCCCGCCCACCCAGCCCACCGATTGCTTTTTGGGCGAGCTGAGCCTGGATGGCGCATTGCGGCCCGGCACAGGCATGCTGCCCATGGCGTTGGCGGCCCAGGCCCAGGGGGCCCGCCGGGTCTTCTTGCCCGCGGGCAACGGGCCCGAGGCGTCGGTGGCCCACGGGCTCCAGGTGATGCCCTGCAGCCATGTGCGGCAGCTGGTGGAGTTTTTGCGGGGGGAAGGGGAGCTGGCCCAGGCCCAGCCCTATCAATATGTGGGAGCCCCTCCCCAAGGGCCGGATTTTGCCGATGTGATGGGCCAGGAGAACGTGAAGCGGGCGCTGGAAGTGGCGGCGGCCGGTTCCCACCATGTCTTGCTCATCGGGCCGCCGGGGGCGGGCAAGAGCATGCTGGCCCGCCGCCTGCCCTCCATTTTGCCCGACATGGCCTACGGCGAAGCGCTGGAGACCACGAAGATCTACTCGGTGGCCGGGCTGCTGGAAAAAGGGGAGCCCATGGTGACCAGCCGGCCTTTCCGGGCGCCCCACCACACCGTGTCCGCCGCCGGCCTTTCCGGGGGCGGGCGGTCGCCCCGGCCCGGCGAGATCTCCCTGGCCCACAACGGCGTGTTGTTCTTGGACGAACTGCCCGAATTCCGCCGGGATGCCTTGGAAGTGCTGCGCCAGCCGCTGGAAGAAGGGGTGGTCACCATCTCCCGGGTGGCGGGCAGCTGCTCCTACCCCAGCCGGTTCATGCTGGTGTGTGCCATGAACCCCTGCAAATGCGGCTATTACGGCCATCCTTCGGGCCGCTGCACCTGCTCGGACCAGGCGGTGCGCCAATATCGGCAGAAGATCTCCGGCCCGCTGCTGGACCGCATCGACATCCACGTCCAAGTGCCCGCCGTGGGCTATGAGGCCCTGCGGGACCGCCGGCCGGCCGAACCTTCCGCCGCCATCCGCCAGCGGGTCAACGCCGCCCGGCAGCTCCAGGCGGAGCGCTACCGGGGCGCGGGCATTTTCTGCAACGCCCAGCTGACCCCGGCGATGATGGCTCGCTACTGCCGGCCGGACCCCCAGGGAGAACAGCTGATGGAAGCCGCCTTCCGCAGTTTGGGGCTGACGGCCCGCTCCTATGACCGGGTGCTGAAAGTGGCCCGCACCATCGCCGACCTGGCAGGCGGCGGCCCCATCCGGGCAGAGCACATCGCCGAGGCGGTGCAGTTCCGTTCACTGGACCAGCCCATAGGGTAAAAGCCGATAACGGTCTGTTTATGCATGGAATGGATGGTTGGTTGACATAAAACGAGAAACCGGGATGTGGATAACTCTGTGGATACTGTGGACAACTTGTTGATAGAAGGGAAAACCCCGCGCTGTGGATAACAGTTGCAGGGAGAGAACAGGCCTATGCAAAGGTGCGAATCTTCAACAAAAAGTAATAAAACCTTTACAAAAGACCTTTTTTGTCAAGAGATCTGGGACAAAAAAGCAAAATATGCAAAGAGATGAGGAAGCGGAACATGAGTTTGTTTTTGGGGATCGACGTGGGGACTTCCAGCGTCCGCTGCGCGCTGTATGACGAAAAAGGCCGCCGCCAGGCTGTGGAAAGCCGGGAATACACCTTGGCCGCCCAAGCCCCCGGCCAGGCGGAACTGGATGTGGAAGACCTGTGGCAGGCCTTTTGCCAAGTGGTGAAAAATTGCTGTGCCGGCCGGCAGGTGGAGGGCTGCGGGCTCAGCGTGTTCATGCACTCCCTGCTGGCGGTGGACGGGCAGTGGCGGCCGCTGACCCAAGCCATCACCTGGGCAGATACCCGGGCGGCCAAACAGGCGGAAACATTGGGGAACCACACCCAGATCCGCCGGTTCTACCGCCGCACCGGCTGCCGGCTGGCCCACCCCATGAGCCCGGCGGCCAAGCTGCTGTGGCTCCGGGAGTGCCGGCCGGAGGTCTTTGAAAAAGCCCGCCGGTTCGTGACGCTGAAGGAGTTTTTGGTACACCGCCTCTTTGGCGAAGATCTGGTGGATTATTCCGACGCATCCTCCATGGGGCTGCTGGATATGCACACCTTCCAATGGGAACCGGAGGTGCTGGCCGCCGTGGGGGTGGAGGCGGACCGGCTGGGCCGGCCGGCCCCCTGCACCCTGGTGCTGCGGGGGATGGCGCCCGGGGCGGCGGAGGCTTTGGGGCTGCCGGCAGATACCCCCTTCTGCCTGGGCTCCACCGACGGGGTGCTGGCCAATGTGGGCAGCGGGGTGTTCGACGGAAGCGCCATGACTTCCACCATCGGCACCAGCGGCGCCCTGCGCACCATGCTGCCCACCCCCTATGAAGACGAGGAGCTGCGGCTGTGGAGCTACTGTTTCGCCGGCGGCCTGTGGGCGGTGGGCGGCGCCATCAACAACGGCGGGCTGGTGCTCAAGTGGCTGCGGGATGCCTTTTGGCGGCCCATGGGCGGCCGGGGGGAAGCATACCCTTTGTTTGACCAGTGGGCGGCCGGGGTGCCTGTGGGGTGCCAGGGGCTGACTTTTGTGCCCGCCCTCACCGGCGAGCGCTCCCCGGATTGGAACAGCGGGGCCAGCGGCACGCTCCATGGGCTGCGGGTGTCCCATGGCGCTCCCCACGTGGTCCGCGCCGCCATGGAGGGCGTGCTCTTCCGCCTGTACAGCTTGTATGAACTGCTGCGGCAGCGGGGCTTTGCGCCCCCCAGGCTGCTGGCCAGCGGCGGCTATGCCAACTCCCCGGTGTGGCTCCAGATGCAGGCGGACCTGTTCGGCCTGCCGGTGGATGTGCCCCGGGAAAAGGAGGCCACGGTGCTGGGGGCGGCTTACCTGGCCATGTGCGCCCTGGGGCGCATCCGGCTGGGGGAACGGCTGCCCTCCATGGAGGCCGGCCAGACCTATGAGCCGGCGCCGGGCCAGGCCGATGCCTGGCAGCAGGCCTATGGCCGGTACCAGACCATATACAGCCGTTTGTATGGCAACGCGAATGGAGGAGAAGACAATGTGTGAGATCGCAGTGGTGGGGCTGGCCGTCATGGGCCGGAACTTGGCGCTGAATTGGGAGGAAAAAGGCCGCCGGGTGGCGGTGTACAACCGGACGTGGCAAGTCACCGCCGATTTTTTGGCGGAGAACCCGGGCAAACGGCTGCAGGGCGCCCAGAGCCTGGAGGAGCTGTGCGGCCTGCTGGAAAAGCCGCGGAAGATCCTGCTGATGGTCAAAGCAGGACAGCCGGTGGATGACACGCTGCACAGCTTGCTGCCCTACCTGGAACCGGGGGATATCGTGATGGACGGCGGCAACTCCTTTTTCAAAGACACCATGCGGCGGGCGGAAGAATGCCGGGCCAGGGGCATCCGGTTTGCCGGAGTGGGCATCTCCGGCGGCGAGGAAGGGGCACGCCACGGGGCCGCCATCCTGCCGGGCTGCGCCCGGGATGCCTGGCAGCAGATCGGCCCGCTCCTGACCCAGGCTGCCGCCGTAGCCGAAGGGGAACCCTGCTGTGCCTACATCGGCGAAAACGGGGCGGGCCATTTTGTCAAAATGGTGCACAATGGCATTGAATACGCCGATATGCAGCTGATCGGCGAAGCCTACGGCCTGCTGCGCCGCCTGGGCGGCCTTTCCCCCGCGGCCATTGGCCGGCTGTTTGCACAGTGGGACCAAGGCGAGCTGAAAAGCTACCTGGTGGAGATCACGGCGGACATCCTGTGCCAGCAGGATGAGCAGACGGGCCTGCCCATGGTGGATGTGATCCGGGGCAAAGCGGGCAGCAAGGGCACCGGCAAATGGACGGCCCAGCAGAGCCTGGATCTGGGGGTGCCGGCCCCCACCATCCAGGAGGCGGTCAGCGCCCGTTACCTCTCCGGCCTGGAGGAGCAGCGGCAGCAGGCTGTCCGGGTGCTGGAAGGGGCGGCCCAGCCGGTGCGGGAGGGCTGGGAGACGCTGGCGGAAGATGTGCGCCGGGCGCTGTATTGCGGCAAGCTGTGCGCCTATGCCCAGGGCTTTGCCATCTTGAAGCAAGGGGCGGCGGAATACGGTTGGCAGCTGGATTATGCCTCCATTGCCGGCCTGTTCCGGGGCGGCTGCATCATCCGGGCCCAATTCCTCAACAAGATCCGGCAGGCATACCAAGAGCAGCCGGATCTGCCCAATCTGCTGCTGGCCCCCTACTTTGCACAGGCGCTGGCCCGGTATCTGCCCGCCTGGCGGCGGGTGGCGGCTGCCGCCGCCCAGGGCGGCGTGGCCTGCCCG
>JABLTT010037769.1_pt1 | contig 33586 bp, 30 predicted proteins | sample 7160061 | NCBI WGS metagenome assembly JABLTT01 (sample SAMN14651232, study PRJNA627086) | human gut metagenome | isolation source: feces | host: Homo sapiens
CCCAACCCCCCGCTCATCCGATCGCCCCCAAAAAAAAAAAACTCAAAAAAGAATGCGCAGCAGAAAAGAAAACATAAGGAAAAACAAATCATGATACAACCAGAAATTTTATATGAAGATGCACAGCTGATCATCTGCTACAAACCGGCAGGCATTGCAACGCAGACCAAAAAACTGGGGCAGAAAGACATGGTGAGCATACTTTTAAATCACGTAGCGCAGGAAGGAACCGGACAGCCGTTTATCGGTGTAGTCCATCGGCTGGACCAGCCAGTGGAAGGCGTGATGGTGTTTGCAAAAACAAAACAGGCGGCAGCAAAATTGTCGGCACAGGTAAAAGACCATTCCTTTGGGAAAAAATATTATGCAAAAGTCCGGCTGCCGGAAGGAAAAACTTTTGAACAGGCTACGGGGCATGAAAAGACAGGAACACTGCAGGACTGGATACAATTTGAACCGAAAGAAAATAAATCCTGTGTAATAGAACAGAAGCAGAGGGAGAACGAACGGGAAGACATCAGGCATCCGGCAGACGGGAAGCGGTTGCAATTGCAGAAACCACGGCATACAGCAACGTCACAAAATAAGATACAGGAAGCGGTACTTGATTATCAGGTGATCAGGCAGGGAGAAGGATCTGCATTGCTGGATATTACTTTACATACCGGCCGCCATCATCAGATCCGTGTACAGCTTGCACATCTTGGAACTCCGATCTGCGGAGATCACAAATATGGAAAGGCTGAAAGAGGAACCCCGGCACTGTGCAGTTATCATATCGATTTTGTTCATCCGGTCAGTGGCAAAGAGATGACCTATGAAATCAGTCCGAGAAATTTCGAAACAGAATGTTAATGGTATTCAGGTGCTGAGTGAACAGTAACCCATTTAGCCGTTATCGAGCGGTTTCACTTCACGCAAATCTTGACAATCGGCTGTGTTCGTCATATTATATATTCGAGCTTTTCTGCGCATTTTGCGGGCAGAAAAGAAAACTCTTACACGAGTATAACGTAAAAAATGACCGCACAGTGGTCGCAGAAAAGGAGAAAGACATGGCGAAAGAGAAGAAACTTGTTGAAGCCATTACTTCCATGGAGGAAGATTTTGCACAATGGTATACCGACGTCGTAAAGAAAGCAGAGCTGATTGATTACTCCGCAGTAAAGGGCTGCATGATCATCAAGCCCGATGGGTATGCTATCTGGGAAAATATACAGCATGAATTAGACCGCAGATTCAAAGAAACAGGCGTAGAGAATGTATATATGCCGATGTTTATTCCGGAGAGCCTTCTGGAAAAAGAGAAGGATCATGTGGAAGGATTTGCACCGGAAGTCGCATGGGTGACTTCCGGCGGACTCAATCAGCTACCGGAGCGTCTGTGCGTCAGACCTACTTCTGAGACACTGTTCTGCGATTTTTATAAAAATCTGATCCAGTCTTACCGTGATCTGCCAAAGGTGTACAACCAGTGGTGTTCCGTAGTACGCTGGGAAAAGGAAACCCGTCCGTTTCTGCGTTCCAGAGAATTCCTGTGGCAGGAGGGGCATACGGCGCATGCAACCGCAGAGGAGGCACAGGCACGTACAATTCAGATGCTGAATCTGTATGCAGATTTCTGTGAAGAGTTCCTTGCCATGCCGGTTGTCCGCGGACAGAAGACAGAAAAAGAAAAATTTGCCGGTGCGGAAGACACCTATACCATCGAGGCACTGATGCATGATGGAAAAGCCCTGCAGTCCGGAACCAGTCACAACTTTGGAGATGGATTTGCAAAGGCATTTGGTATCCAGTATACCGATAAACAGAATAAATTACAGTATGTACACCAGACTTCGTGGGGAATGACAACACGTCTGATCGGAGCCATCATCATGGTTCACGGCGACAATGATGGACTGGTTCTGCCACCTAAGGTAGCACCGACACAGGTAATGGTTATCCCGATCCAGATGCAGAAGGATGGCGTATTGGATAAGGCAAACGAAGTGCGTGAGCGTCTGGGAAAAGTCTGCCGTGCAAAACTGGACGATTCCGATAAGAGTCCGGGATGGAAATTCTCTGAGCAGGAGATGCGTGGAATTCCGCTTCGTGTGGAACTGGGACCGAAAGATATTGCGGCAAATAAATGTGTGGTTGTCCGCAGAGATACCAGAGAGAAAATTGAGGTTTCCCTGGATGAGATCGAGACAAAGATTCCGGAACTGTTAGAGACCGTTCAAAAAGATATGTTTGCGCGTGCAAAGGCACATCGTGATGCACATATCTGGGATGCACATAATTACGAAGAATTTAAGGATATTGCAGAAAATAAACCGGGATTCATCCGTGGTATGTGGTGCGGAGATCAGGCATGTGAGGACAAGATCAAAGAAGATCTGGCAGTAACCTCACGCTGTATGCCGTTTAATGATCAGGAACAGATTTCAGATGTTTGTGTATGCTGTGGAAAACCGGCACATAAGCTGGTATATTGGGGCAAGGCATATTAAAAATCAGCCGGGATTATGGATTTCAAATAGGGGGTTGGAGCCATGATTGAAAAGTACTTTAATGGTGTCATAGAACAGGTATATCACAGAATCGGAACCGCAGAAAAGAACATTGTTATGGCAAGCTATAACAATGACTTTTCTGTGTCCGGGCTGGAGAATAAAAAACGTTATCAGGAAGACGATAACGTTTTTTTTGCCTGTTGTGAACTGCGATATGAGACATTGTCCGGGGCATATGCGCCTTTTCTGGACATTATCTGTGACATGTTCCGCAAATTTGTAAAGGGAGATTTTGAAGCTTTTTTGCGCGAATGCGGAACTTATGAACTGCACCGGTCTTTGTTTCTGGGGTACTATGAAGATGGTATCTGCAAAAGGGAAGAAGGGGTGCTGTTAAATGAAGTGGAATATGAGCAGCGGCGCATGACAGAAGCCATCGTTGCCATGCTAAAAAAACTCACGGAATACCGGCCGATTATGATTGTAATTAACCGTTTCCAGCTGGCAGGACGCAGTTCCATGGAACTTATTTACCGGCTGCTGACAGAACCGTGTACGGAAATCGGGATTGTGCTTGGAGTAAACGAAATGCAGCCGCGGCTGGATATGGCAGTCAACATGTGGGATGCAATCGTGGAAAAACTTGAAGATAGCAGCCAGATTTATCATATTGGAAGTTCCGGGAAACACAGAAACCGGGAGAATGCGGAGGATGTGGCAGAAGAGAAAAATTACAGCCACATGCTTGCAAAGGTAGAGACAATCATTACATTTCTGGATTGTGACCAGGCAAAATGGTACTTGCAGAAACTTGAATATAAACTTAAATTTGAAGATATTTTTGTGGATGATATAACCCTGCGGGAATTTTATCTATTGTATACCCGTACCGCTATTTTGCGTGCAGAGCTTTCTAAGGCACTGGAGATGGTTGATTCAGCAATGCGTCTGCCATCCGTTCGGAAAGATCTGTTTTACCGCAGTGAATGTTCCTTTTTAAAGGGAACGTGCCTGATGTATCAGGGCAAACTGCAACAGGCGGAAATGTATGCACAGTATGCCCGGGAGGAAGCACAAAAAAGTGGGAATGAGAAACAGATATTCAAGGCGGAACTCTTGTCTGTTATGGCGCGTATGTCCGGCTGGTACAATATTTTTTTCTGTATACAGGATATCCCGATTCATGAAGGGCTGATTGAAAAGCTGATGCAGAACAATTACCGGAATCATCTGGCACATATTTATATTTATGCATATGATAATCGGCCGGAGATGGTTGCAAGGGCCTACCGTTCCGAGGCATCTCTTTTATATTTCAGTAAAGGGGTGGCACTGGCAAAAGAGATTGGAAATGAGCAGCTGGTATATGATGCATATCAGAAAAACATTATGCTTGCATCAACGAATGGTATGAATGAGATTGCCATGCTGTATTCCGTGCGTACATACCAGTTCATGAAATCAAGGGATGATGTTTATGAGGGCAGAATTCTGTCCGGCATCGGATATAATCTGAGTGCCATGGGAAAAAACCGGCTTGCGGAGCATTATTATAACCGTGCCATTGAGGTGTTTTACCATTTGCGTCTTCCGGAGGATATTGCGGAAGTGTTTTACAACCGTGCACTGAATTATATTATGCAGGAGAACTATGCGAAGGCGGAACATGATCTGCTGATGGCGATGAAGGTAATAGAAAAACTGCATCTTAACAGTCTGCGTGTATGTAATCTGTCAAAATTATATGGTCTTTTAGCACTTGTGAGCATCATGCAGAAAGACCGGTTTAACTGTGAACGTTACTTGCTTAACTGCCGGCAGTTCCTGAATTATATTATTGAGAAAGAAAAAGAAAATGAAAACGAGGAAATCATCCATGACTATGCCAAGTGTGATGAGGATATGTTTCTATACACATTTTCCATGGCAATGCTTAACCGCATGGATGGAAAGAAGGAAGAGGTACTGGTCAGTTTTGAACAGGCAGAGCGTTTCCTGCTTCAGGCAGAGGGAAATGAGTTTTTCAGTTATCGTTTATTCCGGAAAGAGAGAATGAAGCTGTTTGAGGAAATGGGGCGCAGTGAGCGCTGCCAGATGGAACGCGCAACGCTTTTGCAGCATGAGGAGATTAATTCCCAGGCGGCACGGCTGCTTCCCATGAATCTCCTGAAGGAAATTGATCTGGGAGAGCATCCGCAAACGTGTGCCGTGCGGGAGGAAGAAATTGAAGCCCTGATCAAACAGGAAGGCCTTTTACAGGATTATGCAACGTCCCGGAGACAGATGGAGTTTATTTCCACATGGCAGAAACTGATTGATGTGAACGGAAGCAACGTAGAGGGTATGGTACAGAATGCGTTCAATACGTTTATGAATCATTTCAGCCTGGATTGTGCATTGTATATCTGTTACCATGAAGATGGTGCCCATGTACTTTATAACGATACCAAATGTGAGATGACGGAAGCGGACATTGCGGCGATCGGAAATACCATGCTGGAATATCCACAGGGGTTTGCGGTATCAAAGATCAGCGACAGTTTTCTGGAACATCAGGATACGATCGGTTATTTCGGAATAGATGATGTATGTTCGTTTGTGGCAGCACCGTTTCTCAAAAACGGAAAGCTGACCAGCCTTCTGATCACATATGTCCGCATGAAGGATAATTGGCATGGTTCGATCGAACGCTACATGCTCAACGAGGATGACCTGAGAATCTATTCCCTGCTTTTTCGGGAGATGGAGTATTCGATCAATCGCATGGAGGCAAACGACAAGATTTATATGATGAACCGCAAGCTGCAGGAAGCTGCGGTTACGGACATGCTTACCGGTATTTATAACCGTGCCGGTATGTACGAAGAGATTCGGCAGATGATTGAGTGTTACCGTGTGTCAGAAAAGACACATCATGTCGGGCTGATGTTTATTGATCTGGACAATTTCAAGCATTATAATGATACATTCGGACATGACGTCGGGGATCTGATCTTAAAGGAAATGGCAAAGATTTTCCGCAAGGCGGTAAAGGGAAGAGGATTTGTCGCCAGATATGGCGGGGATGAATTTATTATGATCTTAAATACCGATGACCGGGAAATTCTTGAACAGATTGCAAAAGGAATCTATGAGAAAATCAATTCCACGCAGGGATTCCAGCGGCAGATTGAAAATTATCTCGGCCATGCGATCACGACGACCGAAAAATCGCGGATTACTTGTTCCATCGGAATTGCAAGCGCAGGGGATGTGAGAAAAGAGGAAGATATTAATGAATTAATCCGTAGCGCAGATGAGATTTTATATAAAGTCAAAACAGGGGAAAAAGGACACTACGCATTTTTATGAAAATTCAATTACCAGAACACGTAAAGCAAATTATACACAGACTTCAGCAGGAGGGGTATGATGCCTATGCCGTGGGTGGATGTGTCAGAGATACACTTTTAGGACGCAGCCCACAGGACTGGGACATTACAACTTCCGCGAAACCGCAGGTGGTGAAATCGCTGTTTTCCCATACGATTGATACGGGCATTGCACATGGAACCGTTACGGTTATGCTGGATCATACGGGGTATGAAGTGACAACTTACCGGATCGATGGGGAATATGAAGATGCCAGACATCCGAAGACAGTGACTTTTACGGGAAATCTGGTAGAGGATTTAAAACGCCGGGATTTTACGATCAATGCCATGGCATATAATGATACCGCAGGACTGGTGGATGCATTTGACGGGATTGGGGATCTCAAACGGCACGTGATCCGTTGTGTGGGGATACCGCATGACCGGTTTGGAGAGGATGCGCTGCGTATGCTGCGCGCCGTGCGTTTTGCCGCACAGCTTGGATTTTCCATTGAGGAGAAAACCAGACAGGCTGTGGCAGATCTGGCAGACAATTTACAGAAAGTCAGTGCGGAGAGAATCCAGACGGAAATGGTGAAACTGCTTACCTCCGCACATCCGGAGGAGATGCGTACGGTATATGAGCTGGGACTTTCCAGAGTATTTCTCCCGGAGTTTGACAGGATGATGGAAACCCCGCAGATTACGAAACATCATTGTTACAGTGTGGGGGAACATACCATTCATGCCATGCAGGAAGTCCAACAGGACCGGATTCTGCGCCTGACCATGCTGCTTCATGATGTGGCCAAACCGGTGTGTGTAACGACAGATGAAAAAGGGCAGAATCATTTTAAAGGACATCCGGCAGAAGGTGCGGAAATGGCACGGGTTATTTTGCGGCGGTTGAAGTTTGACAACGAAACAATAAAACGCGTATGCCTGCTCGTGCGCTATCATGATGACCGTCCGGCCGTGACACCGCGCAATGTGCGCCGTGCGATCAGCAGGATCGGAGTGGAAAATATGGAGGCTCTGTTTGCGGTAAAGCGTGCAGATACACTGGCGCAGAGCATGTATGAGCGGCAGAAAAAGCTTTCCTATATTGATGCCTACGAAGAAACTTATCGTGAGATATTAAAAGAACACCAGTGTGTGCAGAAAAAGGATCTTGCCATAAACGGCAGGGATCTGATTGCACAGGGAATGAAAACGGGCAAAGAAATGGGAGAAGTGTTGCAGGCGCTGTATGAACAGGTTCTTGATGAACCGCAACTGAATAATAAAGAGACGCTGCTTGCACTTGCTTTGCAATTGCAACAGACAAAACAGGAATAAATAAGACACCCTTTCCATATGATGAAAATAGATTCAAGTCATGTGGGAGGGGTTTCATTTTGTATTATCAGCCGGAAGCAATGTTGGAGCAATATGACATAGAAATAAAACAGATCACGAAAGGCAGAGGTGTGTTTTGCTGTGAGACGGATCAGGGGAAAAAAGTACTTGCACCGTTTCGGGGATCTGCAGAACGCGCAAAATTTGTGCGCGAAATATTATGCAGCATGCAGGAAAAGGGATATCCGGTGGAACAGGTCAGTCTGACAAAAGACGGGCAGTGTGTGGTAACGGATGAAAGTGGCATGCGTTTCTGGCTGAAAGATCTGGTAGAGGGAAATGAATGCCAGACAGGTCGGGAGAAAGATGTAGCTGCCGGTGCCCAGGCGCTGGCAGGGTTTCATTGCTGTGTTTCATCCTGTATTACGGAAATTCCGGATTTTATGAAAAATACAAAGAATGAACCGGCAGTGCTCTATTACCGGCATTACCGGGAACTGATCCTGGTAAAAAATTTTGTGCAGTCAAGAAAAACCCGAAACGAGTTTGAGCGGTCATTCTGGGAACAGTATACGCATTATATCGCACAGGCGAAAGAAGCGGTCGGGATGCTGCAGGAGCGAAAAGACCAGGGGAGAACCAGGGGGTTTTGTCACGGGGATTGTAACCAGCATAATATGCTTCGTACAGCACAGGGGGTCCGGCTCGTAAATTATGAAAATCTGTTTTACGGAGAACAGATGGTGGATCTGGCAAACTATCTGCGTAAGATTCTGGAAAAAAACAGTTGGAGTACGGACATGGGAAAACATATTCTGGAAGCCTATGAAAAGCAGAGAAAATTGTGCAAGGAAGAAAAACAGCTGCTGCATGTGCTGCTTCTGTTTCCAGAGAAATTCTGGAAAGTATCCAATCACTACAGTAACTCGCATAAAGCATGGGTATCCGGCAGAGATATTGAAAAATTAAACCGGCTGATTGCAGCGGAGCCGGCAAGGGAACATTTTCTGGAAAATTTGTTTTCTTTTCTGTGAAGAATGAGCTATACTAAGGATATGAGAAGAGACAGAATTAAAAAAACAATTACATATTTGAGTCTGCTTTTTTGGCTGTGTCTGCTTGTGGCATGTGGACAGCAGGAGGAGACGACAGATGACGGAGTTACCTATTTTCATCATTCCATCGCAGACCGGAATACACAGGAAACACAGGAGAATTCCACGGAAACGGAAAAGTCCGAAGAGTTTCTGCTGACCGCAGTCGATCAGATTCAGGAAAGTCTCCAGCTGTACCGGTATGCGGATGGAATGGAATACCGGTATTATTACGGAACAGGCACCCGTTTTTATGACAAATACGGAAACCGGACACCTGTGACAAGTTTTGAACCCGGTCTGCTTGTGACCATCGGGGATGTAGACAGCGAAGGAATCCTCACGGAAGCCCGGATTTCGGATCAGGCATGGGTATACGACAATATCACCCGGTTTTCGGTAAATCCGGATCTGGACATGCTAAAGATCGGAGATGGAAAATATCGCTATACGGATGACACGATTGTGTTTTCCGGAGATAAAAGAATCCAGATGACGGATTTGTCGGATGGGGATACGTTAAGCGTTGTCGGCAGGGATAAAAACATTCTTGCGGTGCGTGTGACAACCGCACAGGGAACGCTTGCACTGTCCAACACCAAACTGTTTGAAGGAAGTTTTTTGCAGCTGGGCACAAAGATTTTTGCGGAAATTACACCGGATATGGAGATTCAGGTGCCGGAAGGAACCTATGAACTTCGCGTAGCCAATGACGGATGGGGCGGCAGTACGGAAGTGACGATTACGCGTGGCGAGACTACAAATGTGGATCTTGACACCTTAAAAGGCGAAGGACCGTCTTACGGAAAGGTGCAGTTTGTCATCGATGCAAAAGATGCGGTGCTGTCAATTGACGGAAAAGAAACGGACTATGAGAAGCCGGTGAAATTAACCTATGGAAGCCATACAATTACGGTATATTCTTCGGATTATGATACCTGGAAGCGGAACTTATATGTCAACTCGGAGAAATCGACAGTTGTTATCAATCTCGCGGATGAAGATTCCAGTGAAACAGGCAGCAGTCAGAGCAGCTCAGAAAGCAGCAGCCAGAGCAGCTCAGAAAGCAGCAGCCAGAGCAGCTCACAGGGGAGCAGTCAGAGCGGTTCAGAAAGCAGCAGTCAGAGCGAGTACAAGAACCGGCAGGAAGAGCTTGATACACTCAAGGATCTGATTTCCAGTATGACATCCTCCAGTTCGCTTGTGTCAAAATGACGGTTTTCCGGACAGAATTTTGGTTGTTTTTAAGTGCCCAAAAGCCCGAAAATATCGCATTTTTCCTTGACAAAAGGATGGAAAACAAGTATAAATAGATTTGTAAGTAATTTGAGAGAAGGAACTCGAATTATATAATATAGGAATCCATAGGAGGAATTTTAACATGAACAAAGCAGAGTTAGTTGCAGCAGTAGCTGAGAAGGCAGAGATTTCAAAGAAAGACGCTGAAGCAGCAGTTAAGGCATTCACAGATGTTGTTGCTGAGGAGCTGAAGAAGGGTGAGAAGATCCAGTTAGTTGGATTCGGTACTTTCGAGGTTTCTGAGAGAGCAGCAAGAGTTGGAAGAAACCCACAGACAAAGCAGGAAATCACAATCCCAGCTTCTAAGGCACCGAAGTTTAAAGCAGGTAAGGCTTTAAAGGATTCCCTGAACTAATTCTGGTGGAATATGTGGGAGAGCGTCATTGGACGCTCTCTTTTCTGTTATAAGGAGAAATAATATGAGATTAGATAAATTTTTAAAAGTATCACGCCTGATCAAGCGAAGAACGGTCGCCAATGAAGCCTGTGATGCAGGACGTGTTATGGTAAACGGAAAACCTGCCAAGGCATCCACCAATGTAAAAGTCGGAGACGAAATAGAAATTCTGTTTGGACAGAAATCCGTAAAAGTGCGTGTTACGGATATTCAGGATACGACCAAAAAAGAACAGGCGAAAGATCTGTTTGAATACATATCCTAGAAGTGTGGCGCATACTCTTTAACAGGAGGGCGCTTGTATGGAAGAAAGAGGACAGTCAAACAGCACAGGGCAGCATAAGCTGATCCTGCAGAACCGGAAAAGCGGAAGTTTTACCGGTGTAACGGATGTTGTAAATTTTGATGCAAATGAGATTATCCTTGACACAGAACTCGGACGGTTGACGATTAAGGGAAAAGAACTTCACGTAAACCGGCTGGACCTGCAGAAAAAAGAAGTGGAAATTGATGGAACCGTGGATATGCTTCAATATTCCGGAACACCTGGCCGGGGTGTCTTTGGAAAGTGGTTCGGTTAAGTGGAAGAGGGCAGGATTTTTGTACATTTTTTTCTGTTTGGGATGATAGCATTTGCGGCATATGACGGAATCCGTGTAGTTCGTAGAATTTTTCCGCATGGGATCTTTATGATTTCCTTAGAGGATCTGGTATACTGGATGGTCATTTCGCTTTGTTTTTTTCTGCATCTATGTCAGGTAAATAATGGAAAAATCCGGGGCTATGTACTCCTGGGAAGTCTTCTGGGAGCGTGGATTTATTACAGTTTCTGCAGTCGGTTTGTTATGCGGTATCTGACGGAAAAGATTCATTATCTGAAAAAGAGGTTGAAAAAGTTCCGGGAAATGACTACAATAAAGTTAAATAAGCTTCGTAAAAGAAAGAAGCCTGAAGAATCGGAGAAAGAACATGAGAAAAACTAAAAAGCGTCGCCGTGGAAGCGGTACTGCAGGAATCATGATCATTGTGCTTGCATTTTTGGTTGTCATGACGGTTCAGATCTGCAGGATACGTTCAAAAGATGCGGAATATGCGGCAAAAGAAAAAGAATTACAACAGCAGTATGAGGAAGAAACCGAGAGATCTACGGAGATAGATGACCTTGAGACGTATATGAAATCCTCACAATATATTGAAGATGTGGCAAAAAGCAAGCTTGGACTGACTTATAAGAATGAAATCATCTTCAAGGAAAAGAAGTAGAAAAGAAGAATCTGTTTGAACAGGTTCTTCTTTTTCTTTAATGCATTGATGGAAGATTTGAGCGAAAACTTTTTTGAAAACCACAGAAAATCTGACAGAATATGCGTCATTGTCTGTGTATACTTGTCCCTCGAAAACAATTTTTTGGAGGTGTATCATGCGTACAGGACAATGGAAAACAATGGGGATAGGATCGCTGATCGGAAAAATGATCTATGCAGTATTCGGGCTGGCGGCAAGTATGTTATGTATCATGGGATATTATCCGGTGGTGCCGGCATTTTACACGGCATGCTGTCTGGATAAAAAGAGAAATTTTCTGCTATACATAGGACTGGTTGTGGGAATGGGCTGGTGCATGCCGGTGGCTGCGATTGTAAAATATCTGTTTATTCTTTTTGTACTGGGAATCGCAATCCGGTTTTATATATGGGCAAACAGGCGCTGCAGCGGATGGACGGCAGGAATGATTGCGGGAATTACAACGATCGCGATGAATACATCGGGACTTCTGATTCTGAATATGGAGAAAAAGGCATTGATCCTTGGCATCAGCGAAGGTGTGATCGTGTTTGCACTGGCAGTATTGTTCCATTATGGAATCGGAATGGGCAGTCAGATTTTCCGGGAGAGACATAAGAACCGGGTGGAAGAGGAAGGCGTGGAAACGATGGTTGGAATGGACCCTCAGGGGCGGATTCATGCATTTGCAGAGGCAGTTGACGAGCTTTCCGTGGCATTTGCCGCGATGGACGGCAGGCAAATGCCAAAACAGCAGGATCATCTGGATATTCTTGCCCAGGAGATTACCGGAAAGCTGTGTGCGGACTGCGATGGATGTGTCGTGTGTTTAGAGCAGCAGAAACCGGATTTCTGGATAAAAATCCGCCGGATGCTGCAGGCAGTTGCACAACACAGTACCAAAGAAGAAATTTTAAGTCAGAATTTTATGGAAGAGTGTCCGCGTTATTCCGGGATGGTGGAAGAGGCAATCTGGGCTTTTTCCCGTATGGAACTCAATGAGGCATGGTATCACCGCCTGCAGGAGAACCGCAAGGTAATCGCGGATCAGCTGGATGCGATGGCGGATGCTTTGCAGGACTGGGATCAGGGAATCCGGTGTATGGACCGGACAGAGCGTGTTCTGCTGGCAAAAATTGCGTTTGAGACAAGGGAACGGGGACTGGATGTAAAACAGATACATGTTTATGAGGACAAAGAAAAGCGGCGCATGGTGACCGCTTTGGTGGCAAGTAAGTGGGGAGGCGGAATTCCTGTTAAAAATTATCGAAAAGCGCTCGAGCGTGCTTCAGGCATGGCGGTCCGGCTGAAAGAGGATACCAGATCCATACTGACACAGGAACCGGTTATGATTACAGCGTATGAAGATACCTGCTTTTATGCATTATCCGGGGTTGCCTCGGAAAAAGAAGAGGGATCGAGTGTCAGTGGAGATAACTTTTCTCTGTTTTCGATGGAAAATGGGCATTATCATGTATGTGTCTCCGATGGTATGGGAAGCGGACCGTCTGCATTCCGGGAAAGCGATATGGTGGTAGAACTGATGCAGAAATTTATGGAAGCAGGATTTCCTCAGGAGACGGCTATCCGCATGATGAATTCGGCAATGGTTCTGCAGGGAGATCGTGAGTCTTACTCTACACTGGATTTCATGGATCTGGATCTGTACAGTGGGCAGATGACGATTACCAAAATCGGTGCAGCAGCATCTTTTCTGAAACATAAAGACCGGGTGGAGTGCCTGCGGGCATCCACACTTCCGGCGGGAGTCGATGCGTCCTGTACCGGGGATGTCATCCACAGAAAGCTCACACATGGGGATTTCCTTGTCATGGTTACGGATGGTGTGTTAGAATATCTACATGTGAAAAATCCGGAAGAAAAGCTCGCGGAAATGATAAAAGAGATAAAAACAGAGAACGCAGGTACTTTTGCTGAAAAGCTGATGGAACATGTGATGCTTTTTACAGGAGGACATGCACCGGATGATATGACAATAGTGGTAAGCGGAATCTGGGAGAAATAATGATCGTACAGGTAGAAAAATTTATGAGAAAGTGGAATATGGTGCCGGGGGGAGGCAGGGTACTCGTTGGAGTGTCCGGCGGTGCGGACTCTGTCTGTCTGTGCCTGATTCTGTATGAACTTTCCACGAAAATGAATTTTTCACTTGAGGTTATCCACGTGGAGCATGGAATTCGTGGAGAAGAGAGTAAAAATGATGCGGTGTTTGTGGAACAGCTCTGTAAACAACGGGGGATTGTCTGTCATATCCGGAATGTTGATGTTCCACGTTATGCCAAAATACATCATCTGGGAGAAGAAGAGGCGGCACGAATTCTGCGATATCAGGTGTTTGCGGATGCAGCCGGGCAGGACAGAAACGTCCGGATCGCACTGGCGCATCATATGGAAGACAATGCGGAGACCATGCTGTTTCAGCTGATCCGGGGAAGCGGACTGGATGGACTGTGCGGGATGCGTCCACAGCGGACAGGAACAAACGGGGAAATCTATATCCGTCCCTTTTTGCAGTGCAGCAGGGAACAGATCGAACAATTTCTGGAGGAGCGGGGGCAGGGATATTGTATGGACAGTACCAATGCCAACGAGTCCTACAGCAGAAACCGGATGCGAAAGAGGGTGCTTCCGGAACTGATACAGATGAATCCGCAGGCGGTACAGCATATGCAGACGGCGATGGAACAGCTGCAGCAGGTAAGAGATTATCTGGAAGAAGAGACGGTTTCCCTGGAGAAAAAATTTATTTCCGGGGAGAGGAAAAATGTGAAACTGGATACGGACGGGCTGGCAGAGCTTTCGCAGGCTGTCCGGATGCGGCTGATCCGCAAAGCTGTCTGGAAAGCTGCCGGGGCATGCAAAGATATTACGGCGGCACATTTGCAGGCAGTGGCGGACCTTCTGGAAAAACAGACCGGAAGATATGTAAAACTGCCCTATGGGCTGACCGCCACAAGAGTTTACAATGTGATCGAAATCATGGGAAAAAGAAAGGAAACGGAAAAGATCTGTCTGCCGATAGATACGGACCGGCTGCCGGAAAATCTGCTGGCTGGTGAATGGAAATTTTCGTTTAAAAAGTTTCTGTATGATGGGAATACCGATAAAATTCCACGAAAAATGTATACGAAATGGTTTGATTATGATAAGATAAAAGATAGTTTAGCTATACGTAACCGCCGAAAAGGAGACTATTTTGTGCTGGATGCGGCAGGACATCACAAGAAGCTGGAGGATTATTTCGTCAATGAAAAGATTCCGGCATCGCATAGAGATGAGCAGCTGCTTCTGGCCGGGGAGGATGAAATCTTCTGGATTGTCGGAGGGCGTATGGCATATGGCACAGGGATTTCCGATGCAACCCGATGGGTGCTGGAGATCACTGCCAGTAATAGCAGCCATTGAAGGAGGATAAGAGGATGGATTACAGTAAGAAACATGAGATATCGGTATATCTGACCGAGGAACAGTTAAATCAGCGGATTGCAGAGATCGGTGCACAGATCACGGAACGTTTCAAAGGCGAGTCGGTTTATCTGGTCTGTATCCTGAAAGGATCTATCTTTTTCACAACAGAACTTGCAAAGCGGATTGCGCTGCCAATGACGATCGATTTTATATCAGCATCCAGTTATGGAGCACAGACCCATTCTTCCGGTGTCGTAAATATCAAGAAGGATCTTGAACAGTCGATTGAAGGAGAGAACGTGATCGTTGTGGAAGATATTGTGGATTCCGGAAATACATTAAGCCGGCTGATGCAGCTGTTTGAGAGTCGTAATCCAAAAACTCTTACGATCTGTACGCTGCTGGATAAACCGGATCGCCGGGTGGTAGAAAACCTGCAGGTGGATTATACCGGATTTGTGATACCGGATAAGTTCGTAGTCGGATTTGGTCTTGATTACGATCAGAGATACCGTAATCTTCCGTATATCGGATTCGTGGAAGATGCGGATTAAAAAAAGGAGAGTAGTACATTGAATACAAAGAACAGACCCCGATTTGGAGGATTTGGTGTCTATGCGATGCTGATCCTGCTTGTGATTATTTTGTGGTATACATTTACCAACAACAGTACAACCAGTGATTTCACACAGAATAATCTCTGGAAAGCCATCCGTGAGGAAAAGGTTGTCAGTATCCGGGTAGAGCAGAACCGTGAAGTACCGACCGGTTATCTGAATATCAAACTGAAAGATGGTTCTACGGAACGGATGTATACCTCAGATGTGAACGAGATCCAGAAAGAATTAAAAGAAAAGGATTTTACCCAGTTTGTTGTGGATGATGTGCCGTCAGAGAGCTGGATTATGACACTTCTGCCATATCTTCTTATTTTTGGTGCCATCTTCATTCTGTTTATGATTATGAGCAACAATGCGGCAGCAAACAACAGCGGCGGCAAAATGATGAATTTTGGAAAAAGCCGTGCAAAGCTTTCCACCGATGAAGATAACCATATGACATTTGAGAATGTCGCCGGTCTGAAAGAAGAAAAAGAAGACCTTGAGGAACTGGTGGACTTTCTGCGTGCACCAAAGAAGTATACAAACCTTGGTGCACGTATTCCGAAAGGTGTGCTCTTAGTCGGACCTCCGGGAACCGGTAAGACACTTCTGGCAAAAGCCGTTGCAGGCGAGGCCGGAGTACCGTTCTTTAGTATTTCCGGTTCCGATTTCGTAGAAATGTTTGTCGGTGTCGGAGCTTCGCGTGTCCGTGATCTGTTTGAAGATGCCAAGAAAAATGCACCGTGTATCGTATTTATCGATGAGATTGATGCTGTGGCCAGACGCCGTGGTACAGGTATGGGAGGCGGTCATGATGAGCGCGAACAGACCTTAAACCAGATGCTTGTTGAGATGGATGGATTTGGTGTTAATCAGGGAATTATCGTGATGGCAGCAACCAACCGTGTGGATATTCTTGATCCGGCGATCATGCGTCCGGGACGTTTTGACCGAAAGATTGTAGTCGGAAGACCGGATGTGGCAGGCCGTGAAGAAATTCTTCAGGTTCATGCAAAGAACAAGCCGCTGGGAGATGACGTTGATTTAAAACAGATCGCACAGACGACTGCGGGATTTACAGGAGCAGATCTGGAGAATCTGCTGAATGAGGCTGCCATTCTTGCAGCAAAAGAAAGCCGGGCATATATTCAGCAGGCAGATATCCAGAAAGCATTCATCAAAGTGGGAATCGGTGCGGAGAAACACAGCCGCGTGATTTCCGAAAAAGAAAAGAAAATTACAGCATATCATGAATCCGGACATGCCCTTCTGTTTCATCTTCTGCCGGATGTGGGACCGGTGCATACGGTATCCATTATCCCAACCGGTGCCGGGGCTGCGGGTTATACCATGCCGCTTCCGGAGAAGGATGAGATGTTTAACTCCAGGGGACGTATGCTGCAGGAGATCGTGGTAGATCTCGGAGGACGTGTTGCAGAGGAACTGGTATTTGATGATATTACCACAGGTGCCTCCCAGGATATCAAGCAGGCCACCAAGATGGCGCGCGATATGGTGACACGGTATGGAATGTCCGAGAATATCGGCCTGATCTGCTACAAAGATGATGACGATGAAGTATTTATCGGACGTGATCTGGCACATGCACACAGCTACAGTGAGGGAATTGCCTCTGCCATTGATGTGGAAGTAAAGCGTATCATTGATGAGTCTTATGAGAAGGCAAAAACAATCATTGCCGAGCATCGGGATGTGCTTGACCGCTGTGCAGCACTTCTTCTGGAGAAAGAAAAGATTACACGCGAAGAGTTTGAAGCATTATTTGAAGCATAAAAGATCTGGATGGTCAAAATGACAGAAAAAGGCTCTGCCGGGAAAAACTTTCCGGCAGAGCCTTTTTTCTGTATACATAGTGCACAAAAACGATGCCAAACTTTTGTGAAGTTTGTGCACACTTCTGTGTAGATCCATGGTACTATAATCACTGTAAAAACCCCCCAATACATTATATATAGTTTTTGCTATACCCCATAGTAAAAATACCTTCTCCTAAAAAGGCAGCGTTCGTAGCTGTCTTTTTTGTTTATTTTTTCAACTCTTACAATGACAATTTTACTTCCCGGTTCGTGTGTTCATAATGGCGCAGTGTCACACCGGCGGCGCGCAGCATTTTTTTGGATGCGATCACACCCGGGGTAGAAGCGTATTTGTCACTGTCGTAAACAACTTCACGGATACCACACTGGATAATGGCTTTGGCACATTCATTGCATGGAAAGAGCGTAACATATATGGTGGATCCTTCCAGGCTTCCGCCCCGGTAGTTGAGAATGGCATTCAATTCACTGTGGGTAGAGTAAAAGTATTTGTTGTCATCGCCTTCGCGTACCCATGGGAAATCATCATCGGAACATCCGGTTGGAAATCCATTATATCCCATGGAAAGAATTTTGTGTTTGTCACTGACAATACAGGCTCCAACCTGTGTGTTTGGATCTTTGGAACGCATACCGGAGAGCATGGCAACGCCCATGAAGTATTCGTCCCAGCTGATGTAGTCCTGTCGTTTTGTGCTCATATGTGTTAGCCTCCTTTGCAGTTTCTGTAAAATAACGAGAGGGGCAATAAGTCAATCCTGACTTTTGCCCCCTGGATATTGTAATATCTGATTATTTGGTTCCAAAGATACGATCACCGGCATCTCCCAGACCCGGAACAATATATTTATGTTCATTTAAATGATCATCAAGTGCTCCGATGTAAAGATCAACATCCGGGTGAGCATCGGTAAGTGCTTTTACACCTTCCGGTGCAGCAATGATGCACATAAAACGAATGCTTTTTACACCCTTGTCTTTCAGCATCTGGATTGCTGCGATGGCTGATCCGCCGGTAGCCAACATCGGATCTACGACAAATACTTCGCGGTTGGCACAGTCTGCCGGAAGTTTGCAGTAATATTCCACTGGTTTTGCTGTCTCAGGATCACGGTAGAGACCGATATGTCCGACTTTTGCAGCAGGAATCATTTCCAGCATACCGTCTACCATGCCAAGTCCGGCACGCAGAATCGGTACCACTGCCAGTTTTTTTCCTTTTAATTCTTTTACGGTCGTCTTACAGATCGGAGTTTCGATCTCCACATCCTGTAACTCCAGATCACGGGTTGCCTCGTAACACTCAAACATTGCAACTTCGCCTGCAAGTGTACGGAAATCCTTAGAGCCGGTCTCGGTTCTTCTCATTAATCCGATCTTGTGCTGGATCAGCGGGTGATCCATAACGACTACTTTTCCCATAAATTTATTCTCCTTCTTCTTCGTTAAGTTTTTTCACAAGTTTTTTGATTGATTTGCGCAGGGTTTCATAACAGAGTCCATAGGCTGGCAAAGCACCTCCGTATGGATCTAATATTTCCAGTTCGTCCCCGACATATTTGGTAAGAACCTGTATATTTTCCGGAACAGCATTTTCAAACTGCTCTAAAATGCGCTCCCGGTGAATTTCTTCCATGGTAATGACAAGGGCATCTTCTGTCAGATCTTCTTCCGTCAGCTGCTGGGAAACATAATTTTCCATATTGATACCGTTGCTGATTAAGACAGCTTCGGCTTTTTGATTCATTGGTTCCTGAAACTGTACAACAAGTCCACGGGATAAGATCTCCAGCGGATGACGCAGGGTAAAATCTCCCATGATACCGGCTGCCATTGCCTCGCGACAGGTTCCCGTCTGGGCAACGAAAATCAGTTTGTTATACTCCATATAATTACTCCTAATCGCAATGTATTACGGTATGACCGGCCGCTTTGAGCAGACGGTTCATAATGGCCTGTCCGATGCGAGGGGTCTGAAAGCTTTCTGAATAAATGGCATCTACATGCAATTCATCACACTCACGCAAAATTTTGTACAGATGCTGTGCAATGGCGTCTTCGTTGGAACGGCTGCCCATGGAAAGAATGACATCGGCGTGATAAGAAGGTCCGGATTCTTCCGTGGCAATGACAGCCACTTTCTGTCCGTTCTCCTGCTTTTGGTGCACCAGTGCATTGATCTTGGAAACAACAGCATCCGATGGTCCGTCTACGATTACCATATCGGCTTTTGGGGCATAATGTTTGTATTTCATACCCGGAGCTTTCGGTTTGCGTGTGTCATCTGCAGCAATAATGCCCGGATCAATGATAACCTCTTCGCCAAGCACCTCGGAAAGCATCTGCGGCGTAATGTAGCCGGGACGCAGTACCATAGGTTTTGATTCGGTCAGATCAATGATGGTAGATTCAATGCCGATACCGACCGGGCCGCCATCTAAAATCATGGCAATCCGACCGGATAAATCCTCTGCAACATGAGAAGCTTCTGTCGGACTCGGACGACCGGATGTGTTGGCACTTGGCGCAGCGATCAGACATCCGCTTTTGCGTATCAGATCAAGTGCAACCGGGTGATTCGGCATCCGTACAGCGACAGTATCCATTCCTCCGGTTGTTGCCATCGGAACGGCATCGCTTTTCCAGACGATCATCGTCAGGGGACCCGGCCAGAAAACACCGGCCAGTTTGCGGGCAGCCTCCGGAACTTCACGTGCAACACGTTCCATATCGGAAAAGTCCGCAATGTGCACGATCAGGGGGTTGTCCGAAGGACGTCCTTTTGCTGCATAGATTTTGCGGGCAGCTTCCGGATGCAGGGCATCTCCGCCAAGACCGTATACCGTTTCTGTCGGAAAAGCGACCAGTTCACCCTCTGCGATCAGACGTCCGGCCTCTTCCATAATTGTTTCGTCAATCTGTTCGGGATTGACACGTTCTATTTTTGTATTCATCATATTCACACTTTGCTTTCCGCTTTATATCCCGTCTATTATAGTCCATAGGCTCTGGGATTGTCAATCGGATTAGCCGGCTGCTAAAGAAAATGATTGGTGAAAATGATAAAATATTCTAAAAACTATGGAATTTTATAGACAAAACGACGAATAATGAGGTATAATACATCCATCGGGACGGAGGAAGGCTATGAAAAAAGACAACAGATCCGTGATACAGACATTAACACTCATTTTTCAGTTTGGAATCAGTATGCTGGTGCCGATTTTTTTATGCAGTATACTGGGAGTGTGGCTGGGAAATCTGACAGGGATTAACTGGTTAATGATTCCGTTTTTCTTTATGGGAGCTTTGGCAGGGTTTACGAATATTTACAAGACAGTAAGGAAACTATACAGGCAGGAGGAAAAGAAAGAAAACCATGTTAAAAAGGATTAACGAAGCATTACCGGGGCTGGTCGTCTCAATTTTATTATATGGGGTGATGGTAGAACTGATCGGGGTATGGTTTGTAAAGGACAGGATTGCATATTCCATCGGGGTATGGTTTGGCATAGCGGTTGCCGTGGGGATGGCAATCAATCTTGCAACTGTGATCTTTGATTCTGTTACGATGGGGGACACCGCACATGCGACGCGAAGAATTGTCACAAAATCAATTCTTCGTTATGTAGTAGTGGTGATTTTGTTCGTGTTATTTGGGTATTTTCAATGGGGAAACCTGATTGCGGCTTTTCTTGGGCTGCTTGGTTTAAAAATTGGAGCATATCTTCAGCCTTTATGGGAGAAAGTAAAAGGAAGGAGGTGACTATATGAATGAGGGGATTTTACTGGCGTCGGATATCGACTTTATGATTCATGGAATTTTTAAAGTAAAAGTATTTGGTCAGGAAGTCTGGATCACCGACAGCCACGCATGTATTTTGATTGTTATGGCAGTAATGGTTATTTTTGCTGTGATTGCCAATCGCAAGTTAAAGCATGCCACCGAAAAACCGGATACTTTTCAGAATATAATCGAGCTGATTGTAGAAAAATTAGACGGAATGGTGGATTCCACCATGGGAAAGTGGGCACCCAGATTCGTCAACTATATCAGCACGATTTTTATTTTTATACTGATGAGTAACATATCTGGATTGTTTGGCCTGCGCCCGCCGACGGCAGATTACGGAACCACGCTTGCACTTGCACTGATCACATTTTTCATGATCCGTTTCAACAAGGCAAAACACCAGAGTCTGAAAGAAATATGGACAGGTATGTGTTCACCGCTTCCGCCATGGCTTCCACTCTGGGCGCCGATCAACATTATCAGTGAGATTGCAATACCGATCTCATTGTCGCTGCGTCTGTTTGCAAATGTGTTGTCAGGAACCGTAATCATGGCACTGGTATACGGTTTGCTTGGGGTAATTGCAACGGCATGGCCGGCAGCACTGCACGTATATTTTGATCTGTTTTCCGGAGCAATCCAGACGTATGTATTCTGCATGCTCACAATGACTTATGTGTCACAGGCGTGTGGAGAAGATTGAAATGCATTTTTAGAATGCATTTCCTACGCAAATCGCTTCCGCGTAAGCGGAACTCTCATGCGATTTGCTCTTTGTATCAAAACAAGTATTTAATTTAAGGAGGATTTTACTATGAATATTTCAGGACAGGATTTAATCAGAGCATGTTCGGCTATCGGTGCAGGACTTGCAGTTATTGCAGGTATCGGACCTGGTATTGGACAGGGTATCGCAGCCGGACACGGCGCAGCAGCCGTGGGACGTAATCCGGGAGCAAGGGGACAGATTATGTCCACCATGCTGTTAGGTCAGGCAGTTGCAGAGACGACAGGTCTGTATGGTCTTGTTGTCGCACTGCTTTTACTTTTTGTACATCCGCTTGGATAAAGGAGGGGCAAACGAGTGTTAGCTGCACAGGAATTTTTATTTGATTTAAATCCACAGCTGCTCTTTGATGCTGCCCTGCTGGCAATTGCAGTATTTTTCCTTTATATGCTGATGTCATATCTGCTGTTTAATCCCGCGCGGAAACTTTTAAAAGACCGTCAGGATCACATTTCATCGGAACTGGATGAGGCCAGCGCCGACAAAGAAAAAGCAGCAGCGCTGAAAGCGGAGTATGAGGCAAAGTTAAAAGAAATTGACAAGGAAGCGGAAATGATTCTGGCAGATGCCAGACAAAAGGCGTTAAAGAACCAGAACCGCATTGTCAATGAGGCAAAGGAAGAAGCTGCACGCATTGTAAAACATGCACAGGAGGAGGCACTTCTGGAAAAGAAGCATGCCATGAATGATATGAAACAGGAAATGATCACTGTGGCATCCCTGATGGCACAGAAAGTTGTGGCATCTTCCATTACCGCAGAGATTCAGAGCACACTTGTGGATGAAACATTAAAAGAAATGGGTGAATCGACATGGCAAAATTAGTATCCAAAACATATGGGGATGCTTTGTTTGCGCTGGCGGTTGAAGAACATATGGTGGATCAATTATATGAAGAGGCGCAGGCTGTTGCACAGATTCTGCGTGAAAATACAGAACTGACCCGCCTGATGAATCATCCCAAAATCGAAAAAGAAGAAAAAGTCAGACTGATCGAGGATATTTTCAAAGGACGTATCGGTGATGAACTGGTGGGACTGCTGAGGATGCTTGTACAAAAAGGGCATTATAAGGAGACAGATCAGGTATTCACTTATTTTATTGACCGTGTCAAAGAGTATAAAAAAATAGGTACTGCCTATGTCACATCGGCGATGGAACTGACACCGCAACAGAAACAGGCGGTGGAACAAAAGCTGCTCGACACGACAAAGTACGTTCAGTTTGAGATACATTATACCACGGACCCCGCACTGATCGGAGGCATGGTCATCCGGATCCGGGACCGTGTTGTGGACGGCAGTGTCCGGACCAGACTGGAACATCTGACAAGAGACTTAGAACGTATACAATTGAAAGTAGGTGAGTGCGCTCCATGAATTTAAAACCAGAAGAAATCAGTTCTGTCATTAAGGAGCAGATCAAAAGATATGCTTCCCAGCTGGAAGTGGCAGATGTGGGAACCGTCATTCAGGTGGCGGACGGCATTGCACGTATCCATGGACTGGAAAATGCGATGCAGGGAGAATTGTTAGAATTTCCGGGAGAGGTATACGGTATGGTACTGAACCTGGAGGAAGATAATGTCGGTGCGGTACTTCTCGGAAGTCAGCACAATATCAATGAGGGAGATACGGTTAAAACAACCGGACGTGTGGTAGAAGTGCCGGTAGGAAATGCACTGCTCGGACGTGTTGTGAATGCGCTCGGACAGCCGATTGACGGAAAGGGACCGATCACAACGGATAAATACCGTCCGGTAGAACGTGTGGCATCCGGTGTCATTTCCAGAAAGGGAGTGGATACACCACTGCAGACCGGTATCAAAGCCATTGATTCCATGGTGCCGATCGGAAGAGGACAGCGAGAACTGATCATCGGAGATCGTCAGACCGGAAAGACCGCGATTGCAATTGACACGGTTATTAATCAGAAAGGGCAGGGCGTAAAGTGTATTTATGTGGCAATCGGCCAGAAAGCTTCTACCGTTGCCAATATTGTCCAGACACTCGAAGAGTATGGAGCTTTCAGTTATACAACCGTTGTTGCGGCTACGGCAAGTGAACTTGCGCCTTTGCAGTATCTTGCTCCGTATTCCGGCTGTGCAATCGGCGAAGAGTGGATGGAGAATGGCGAAGATGTACTTGTTATCTACGATGATTTGAGCAAACATGCCATGGCATACCGGACCCTGTCGCTGCTGTTAAAGCGTGCACCGGGCCGTGAGGCTTATCCGGGTGATGTCTTTTACCTGCATTCACGTCTGCTTGAGCGTGCGGCACGTCTGTCGGACAAACTGGGAGGAGGTTCCCTGACGGCATTACCGATCATTGAAACGCAGGCGGGAGATGTATCTGCATATATTCCGACAAATGTAATCTCTATCACAGATGGGCAGATTTATCTGGAGACGGAGATGTTTAATGCCGGTTTCCGCCCGGCAATCAATGCGGGACTTTCCGTTTCCCGTGTAGGAGGAGCCGCACAGATCAAGGCTATGAAAAAGATTGCGGCGCCTATCCGTACAGAACTGGCACAGTACCGGGAACTGGCTGCATTTGCACAGTTCGGTTCCGAACTGGATGCAGACACGAGTGAGAAACTGGCACAGGGAGAACGATTAAAAGAAATCTTAAAACAGCCGCAGTATCAGCCGATGCCGGTTGCAAAACAGATCGTTATCATCTATGCGGCAGTGAAAAAGTATCTTATGGACATTCCGGTAGAGAAAATTCTGCATTTTCAGGATGCGTTACTCGAACTTATTGATACCAGATATCCGGAGATTACCGGAAAGATTACAGAGACGCAGGTGATCGATGAGGAGACGGAACAGAAACTGATAGCAGCTATTCAGGAAACGAAAAAAGAATACCTGGCGTGAGGGTATGATAACAGGGGGTGATAACACATGGCGTCTATGAGGGATATAAAAAGACGAAAAGGAAGTATCCAGAGCACACAGCAGATTACCAAAGCCATGAAACTTGTTTCTACCGTAAAACTCCAGAAAGCCAAAGGGCGGGCAGAACAGACAGATCCCTATTTTCAGTATATGTACCGGACGGTAAGTTCCATTTTAGCACACAGCGGCAATATGGATCATCCATACTTAAGAAGCGGGGAATCCAAAAAGAAAGCGATCGTTGTACTGACTTCGAATCGTGGACTTGCAGGAGGATATAATGCGAATGTGGTGAAACTGATCACAGAAAGTGATGATGTTGCCAAAGAGGATGTCGTGATCTATGCAGTTGGCAGAAAAGGAATTGAGATACTGGAGCGAAAAGGATATCACATCGAGGTAGATGCCTCGGAAATTATGGAAAATCCGACATATCCGGATGCAGCAGCACTCTGTAAGAGAGTGCTCGACGATTTCGCGGAAGGGAAAATGGGAGAGATCTATCTGGCATATACGCATTTTAAAAATACCGTTAGTCAGGAAGCGCAGCTGATCCGTATGCTTCCGGTGGAAGTAAGTGAACCTTCGGAGGAAAAGTCTTCCAGAGAAATTCTTATGAATTATGAGCCAAACGAACAGGAGGCTCTGAATCAGATTATTCCAAAATATGTGACAAGTCTGTTTTATGGGGCACTGGTAGAAGCCGTGGCAAGTGAAAACGGTGCCCGCATGCAGGCCATGGATTCCGCAACAAGCAATGCGGAAGAGATGATAGAGGATCTTTCCCTGAAATATAACCGTGCAAGACAGGGATCTATCACACAGGAATTGACGGAAATTATTGCGGGAGCAAATGCGATAGAGTGACGTAATAAAGGAGAAGAAACATGGAAAATAAAGGAGCAATAGGAAAGATCACGCAGGTGATCAGTGCCGTGCTCGATATCAAATTTCCGGAAGGACAGCTTCCGGAGATCAATGATGCAATCCGTATTCCTTTAAAAAAGGGCGGAGAACTGATCGTTGAAGTAGCACAGCATCTGGGGGATGATACCGTGCGTTGTATTGCACTCGGACCGACGGACGGACTTGTCCGCGGTATGGATGCTATAGCGACGGGAGGACCAATTTCGGTACCGGTAGGAGAAAAAACACTTGGCCGTTTGTTTAATGTGCTGGGAGAGCCAATCGATGAAATTGCACCTCCGCAGACCAAGGAGCACTGGCCGATTCATCGGAAGGCACCTTCGTTTGAGGAACAGGCAACTTCCCAGGAAATGTTAGAGACAGGAATTAAAGTTGTCGATCTGCTCTGCCCATATCAGAAAGGTGGAAAAATCGGATTGTTTGGAGGAGCCGGTGTAGGAAAAACTGTGCTGATCCAGGAACTGATCCACAACATTGCCACAGAGCATGGTGGATATTCGGTATTTACCGGAGTCGGAGAGCGTACCCGTGAGGGAAACGATCTGTATTATGAAATGAAAGAGTCGGGAGTTATCGATAAGACAACCATGGTGTTCGGACAGATGAACGAACCGCCTGGGGCACGTATGCGTGTAGCGCTTACCGGACTTACGATGGCAGAATATTTCCGTGATAAAGGCGGAAAAGATGTTCTGTTATTTATTGATAATATTTTCCGTTTTACACAGGCAGGATCGGAAGTGTCTGCCCTGCTCGGACGTATGCCGTCCGCAGTAGGTTATCAGCCGACCTTACAGACAGAGATGGGGGCACTACAGGAGCGGATTACATCCACAAAGAACGGATCTATCACTTCCGTACAGGCGGTATATGTGCCGGCCGACGATCTGACAGACCCGGCACCGGCCACAACGTTTGCACATCTGGATGCCACAACGGTACTGGATCGTTCCATCGTGGAACTTGGAATATATCCGGCTGTGGATCCGCTGGCTTCTACTTCGCGTATCCTTGACCCGAGAATTGTCGGGGAAGAACATTTTAAGGTTGCGCGTGGAGTACAGGAGATTTTGCAGAAATATAAAGAATTGCAGGATATTATCGCAATTCTCGGTATGGATGAATTGTCGGAGGATGATAAGCTTGTTGTCAGCCGGGCGCGTAAAGTACAAAGATTCCTGTCGCAGCCGTTTTCTGTGGCAGTACAGTTTACCGGACTGGAAGGCAAATATGTTCCGGTGGAAGAGACCATCCGCGGATTCCGTGAGATTCTGGATGGAAAACTGGATGACGTGCCGGAAAGTTATTTCCTGAATGCCGGAACAATTGATGAGGTAAAGGCGGCATATGCAGGGTAATGTGTGTGCCGGCTGGAGGAAACAGAGATGGAAAAGACATTTGATGTAGAAATCATCACGCCGGACCGCGTTTTTTATAAGGGAACTGCGGATCTGCTGGAGTTTAATACGGAATCCGGCGAGATCGGTGTATATCGTGATCACATTCCACTTACAACGGTACTGGAACCGGGGCTTGTCACGATCCATCATGGGGATGAAGAACAGGTGGCAGCAGTGCATGCCGGATTTGCCGAGATTCTGGGAGATAAGGTAACACTTCTGGCAGAACTGGCAGAATGGCCGGAAGAGATTGATCTGGAGCGTGCGGAAGCCGCAAGAGAGCGAGCAGAGGAGCGGATTCACAACAGAAATGACAATCTGGATTTAAAGCGCGCGGAATTTGCATTGCATAAGGCTCTGATCCGTATTAATCTTGCAGAGTATCGATAAGTGAAAATGAAAATAAGAGGGAGGGTATTTCATGGGAATATCCTCCCTCTTTTATGGACTTTTACACCGGAGTTTGGTACAATCGTAGTAGTAAGTTTGTATACAAATGAGGAGATATTGTGTACCGAAAGAATAAAAACAATTGGGTAAAGCATCTGGATTTTATGATTCTGGATCTGATTTGCCTGCAGGTGGCATTTTTTTTAGCCTATACATTACGACATAGAACTGTCAATCTATATACCAATTACATATATGCAAATTTGTCTATCGTTCTGATCCTGATAGATGTTTGTCTTTTGATTTTCCTGAATACACTCAAAAATGTATTAAAGCGCGGATATCTGGTAGAGTTTATCGCAACCATTAAGCATGTGGCGATTGTGGAACTGGTTGCTGTCCTGTATCTGTTTTCGGTAAAAGATGCGGGAAATTTTTCGCGAATCACGTTCTTTCTCATGGCATTATTCTATGGATTGCTTACCTATGGAACAAGACTTCTGTGGAAAAAACATATTCTTCGCACGCTGCATCTGAAGAAGAACAAGTCCGTACTGGTTATCACAAACTTTGACCGGCTGTCTCAGGTGGAAAAGGATATCCGGGCGAAACGCTATGTGATGTTTCAGATATCGGGTGTGGCTGTGATCGGAAACATGCCAGAGGATCATCCGACGGAAATTGCAGGGATTCCTCTGGTTGCAGCAGGTGATTACGTGGTGGAATATCTCTGCAGGGAGTGGGTGGATGAAGTATTTGTAAATCTGCCATTGCAGAGTGCCCAGCTGGATGATCTCATCCGGCAGTTAAACGAGATGGGAATTACGGTGCATATTCAGCTGGCAGATAAACTGATGGTCGGAACACAGCGGCAGTTTGTGGAGCGTCTTGGGGGATACACCGTGTTAACCACAAGCATCAATACGATTTCCACCGGAGAACTGTTTGTAAAACGTCTGTTTGATATTATCGGGGGACTGGTGGGATGTGTACTCACCGGTATTCTGTTTCTGTTTCTGGCTCCCGCCATTAAGATTCAGTCACCCGGACCGGTATTCTTTTCCCAGATCCGTGTGGGAAAAAACGGAAAGAAGTTTAAGCTGTACAAGTTCCGGAGTATGTATACTGACGCGGAAGAACGCAAGGCACAGCTTGCCGCAGAAAACAGAGTCACAGACGGGCTGATGTTTAAGCTGGATTTTGATCCGCGTATCATCGGCTGCAGACAGCTGCCGGATGGAACGGTGAAGAAAGGAATCGGGAACTTTATCCGTGACTGGTCTTTCGATGAGTTTCCACAGTTCTGGAATGTCTTAAAGGGGGACATGTCTCTGGTAGGGACGAGACCGCCTACAGAGGATGAGTGGGTCAGATACGAACTGCACCACAGAAGCCGTCTGGCCATCAAACCGGGAATCACCGGAATGTGGCAGGTGAGCGGCCGCAGTAATATTACGGATTTTGAAAAAGTTGTGGAACTGGACCGGTATTACATTTTAAACTGGAGTCTGGGACTGGATGTGAAAATACTTTTCCGGACGGTACCGGAAGTCGTGAAGAAGAACGGGTCTATGTAGAGGAAGTACCGGTTGCAGCAATAAATAGTTTGAGAAGGCGTATCGCATAATTTCTTTGGGAGGCGGGCGCCTTTTCTATTATATGGATCAGGGTCAGAGCATCTTTCTGCTGCCACTCCCGTTCTGTTTCAGAAATTTCTCCAAACATCATATAGTCTAAATTCATATCTAATGCTTTGGCAATTGCCAGCATCGTTTCAATGGACATGCCACACATCCCGCGTTCAATATCCGAACAGTATTTTGTTGCACGGTTGATCCGGACGGCCAGTTCATCCTGAGAGAGTCCAAGCTGCATTCGTTTATGTCGGATTCGCTCGCCAACTGCAATTTTATCATAAGGTTCCCGTTTCTTATTCATTTTGTGATCCTCTGTATCTTCCAAAAACTTCCAATTTTTTCTATATAAAGATAGTATCAGTTATTGAAAAATAATAAACACTTTTCAAACGTAAAATATAGGCGCGTTTAGGGCATGAGTATTTGTGCGTTTACAAACGGAAAACCGGTAAAATTCGCCAATTTTTGCGTGCAAACGTACTGTGAGAGGGTAAAGATATGGGGTAAAATATTTTCTGTTACAAATATGATTATGAAATAATTATGGACCATAAAAAATGCTGATTGATTTTCATACACATATTCTTCCGGAAATCGATGACGGAAGCCGAAATGTCGAAATGTCGCTGAACATGTTAGCAGCACAGAGGGAGCAGCAGGTTGATGAAATCGTAGCAACTCCCCATTTTTATGCACAGAAAGATTCTGTGGAAGAATTTTTATTGCGCAGGCAGCGCAGCTATGAAAAATTGAAAACGAAAATGGCAGAGACAAATCTGGATCAGAAGCTGCATCTGGCAGCGGAAGTCTACTACTTTCAGGGAATCGGAAGTGCCGGAATGATCCCGAAACTTTGTGTGGAAGGAACACAGACACTTCTTCTGGAAATGCCGTTTGCCCAGTGGGATTCTGCTGTTTATGCAGATGTGGAGAAACTGGTACAGCGCCAGAAACTGAAGGTTGTCATCGCCCATATTGAGCGTTATTACGAATTCCAGAAGAAAAAAGAAATCTGGAATGCGGTCATGGAACTTCCATTATACAGGCAGATGAATGCAGGCGTATTTCTGAACTGGAAAAAGAGGCATAAAGCGTTTCAGCTTGCAAAAGAAGCCACAACCATTATTCTTGGCAGTGATTGCCACAACATGGATACCAGGCATCCGAATCTTGCCGAGGGGCGCATCGTGCTTACAAAGAGATTTGGCGAAGCGTTCCTCCAGAAAACGGATCGCCTGACCAGGGAGGTACTGCAGTGAGCGAAAAAAAGAAAACCATGCGTGCAGTTATAGAAATTATCATTGCCGTACTTGTAATCAGTGCTGTATATTTTATCATCCGTGGGATGGATCGGCACGACGTGCGTATCCGGCAGGCAGCCACAGAAAATGAAACGCAGCGTGTCTGGAAAGAATTTCAGGAAAAAACCGTCTCGATCAAGCTACATAAAAAAACCTGGAAATTTGCCCATCCGGTTCAGACGTATCTCTTTATCGGAACCGACAAAAGCGGAAACGAAGATGCCGAAGGAGAAGAATATCATGGTTCGATGGCAGATGCACTGATGCTTGTTGTTGTGGACAAAGAAGAAAAAACATATGGAATTTTGCAGCTGAACCGGGACACTATCACCGAAGTGCCAATGCTTCTGCAAGACGGAAGTGCCAATGCCAGTGCACAGATGCAGCTTTGTACGGCACACTGGTATGGAAAGGACAAGGCTGCAAGCTGTGACAATACGGTTGAGACCGTATCCAAAATGCTTGGGGGGCTGCCTATTGATGGATACTATGCATTGAAAATGGATGCAATGCCACTTCTGAATCATGAGGTGGGGGGAGTAACCGTTACATTGGAAGATGATATGACCAAGCTGGATCCGGCTATGAAGAAAGGTGCAACGCTTACCTTGACAGACCGGCAGGCAGAACTGCTCATGCAGTCCCGGTATGCCATGGATGACGATCGCAATACGCAGCGTATGCGCCGCCAGCAGATCTTTTTAAACGCATTCATGAAAAAGATAAAAAAACAGAATGCGGGGGATGTCAATGCGACCGTGAAATTATATGACCGGCTGCGCCCGTATGCGACGACAGATATTAAGATGAATGATCTGACTGCCCTGTTAAAGGATATGCAGGGATATACAGACAAAGGAATTATCACAATCGACGGTACATCCAAAATTGGAGAAAAGCTGCACGATGGGAAAAAGCACTGGGAGTTTTATATGGATGAAGATTCACTGGAGACATCCATGAAACAACTGTATCCACTGGTGCAAGAGAAAGGAAAGTAACGAATGAACCAGGAAAACCAACTGACAGAGCAGAACAGCGAAGAAACCGAAATTGATCTGCTTGAAATTTTTTATCTGCTGCGGGCAAAGCTGGTATGGCTGATTCTCGCATTTGTGATCGGGGGAGTGATTGCAGGCTCCATCACACATTTTCTGATCACACCAAAATATACGGCAACTGCAAAAATGTATATGATTTCCGCATCCAGTGGAAGTGTGCTTGATCTGTCGGATTTCAATATCGGAACATCCCTTTCCCAGGACTATACCGAATTGATCAAAATCCGTCCCGTGTTCAATGAAGTGATTGATAACCTGAATCTGGATATGGAATATGAAGATCTTTTGAAGAAAGTAAGCATCTCGGTTGTTGGAGATTCACGGTTACTTGCTGTGTCGGTGGAGGACAATGATCCAAAACTTGCACAGTCGATGGTCAATGAACTTGTAGATACAGCGGTAACCTATATTCCGAAAGTTATGAATGCATCTGAGAATGCACAGCCGACCATTGCGGAATATGCAGTGGTTCCAGATGAACCGAGTTCGCCGAACCTTGCCAAAAATATTATTCTCGGAGCGGTTGTTGCAATGCTTCTTGTAGCCGTGATCTTCGTGGTACGTATGCTTATGGACGACAGCTTAAATACGGCAGAGGATGTCGAAAAAGAATTTGGTATCATGCCGTTTACCGTTATTCCGGAGGGGGATATCGAAGAAATTTCTGATGAGGTAGAAAAAGCGATCAGTAAAGAGAAAAAGAAAAGAAGGAAGAAAAAGTAATGGAATTTACACCGAAAAACCGTGCGACCGTCCAGAATATGCCGAAACTTCCGTATGCGGTAGAGGAAGCACTGAACCGTCTGCGCGTCAATGTGAGCTTTCTTGGAAGCAAAGTGAAAAAAATCATGGTGATATCCAGCGCTCCGGATGAGGGAAAAAGTTTTATTGCCATGCAGCTGTGGCGTCAGATGGCAGAAGCCGGCAGCAAGAGCATTCTTGTGGACATGGATCTGCGCAAGAGTGTTATGGTTGACAAATATCAGATTGTCCGGGAAGACAATGGAAAAATTCTGGGAACTTCCGATTATCTGGCAAGTGACGATACGTTGGACAAATATGTGTTGCGTACCAATATCGGAGCGGGAGATCTCCTTCCGAATAAAGAAAATATTATTAACCCGTCCATGCTTCTCGAAGGACAGAAACTGGCAAGTACATTTGAGGAACTGGATGAAAATTATCGTTATACGTTTATTGATGCTCCACCATTGAATCTGGTATCGGATGGAGAAAAGATTGGCTCGCTGTGTGATGGCGCACTGCTGGTTGTCCGCGCAGGAGAAACGCCAAAGGCAATGGTTCGTAATTCGATCCGCCAGTTGGAGCGTGCCGGGTGTCCGGTTGTCGGCATTGCACTCAGCCGTGCCAAAGGCGCTGCAAATGGATATTATCACAAATATGGCAACTACTATGGCAAGAGTTATTATGGAAAAGGCTATGGCTACTATGGAAAACATGGATATTATGGCTATGGCACAGAGCAGAAGTAGGTGATTCCCCGAAAGGGTTTTCACATAAATAATCAGGGAAGGAGGATTATATCCCAATGAACAAATTAATCAAGAAGGTGCTGGTAGGTATTACCGCTGCTACTATGATGTTTGGATCTGTTTGTACTGCTTATGCTGCAACAGATTCTGCGACAGTAGCTCCAGCTCCGGAAAAACAGACAAACGTCAAGGCTGATAATGGCGCAAAGGTAAGTACCGCAGCAAACGGTACAGCAACCGTAAAGGCTTTACCAAAGACAACAAAGAAGAGTGTTACAGTAGCTTCTAAGGTTGTTGTAGATGGAGTCTCTTACAAGGTTACAGTAATTGGAGCAAAGGCTTTTGCAAATGCTACAAAAGCTACAACTGTTACACTTCCAGCCAGCATCAAGACCATTGGCGCTCAGGCATTTACAGGTGCAAAGTCTGTAAAGACAATCGTCATCAAGTCTGCTTCCGTAAAGGTTGATAAGACTGCATTTAAGGGTGTAGACACCAAAAAGATGACAATCAAGGTTTCCGGTATGTCTGCAAAGCAGCTGAAAGCATTCAAGGCTCAGCTGAAGAAAGCCGGATTCAAGGGAACCGTAAAAACTGTTAAGTAAGATTTCTATTAATCAGAAAGTTCCCGATTGGGCGCACAGAATTTATTCTGCTGTGCCCTTTCCTAGTGTGCCGAGCATGGCACTAATCTTACTGGTGAAAGTCCAGTCACGGGTATTTACCGCCAAGTGTAGTGAACCACAAGTCGGTACCAGTA